>Ga0193751_1000162_pt1 | contig 60085 bp, 54 predicted proteins | sample L1c2metaG_FD_143050 | JGI IMG/M metagenome (GOLD analysis project Ga0193751, IMG submission 143050) | Soil microbial communities from a riparian zone of the East river system, Colorado, United States - L1c2 | ecosystem: Environmental > Terrestrial > Soil > Riparian zone | place: USA: East River...
TTGCGTGCCTGCCCGGCAAAGACGAATTCACCAATCTTGACCTTCGCGAGTTGGCGTAGGATGGCCACCGCACGCGGAGACAACGGCACGCGGTGCTCGCGGCCTGCTTTCATACGGCCGGCCGGAACCGTCCAGATTTTCTTGTCGAGATCGATTTCGGGCCAACGCATTCCTAGGATTTCGCCGGAGCGCGCGGCTGTCAGGATGCATAGTTCCAGCGCCAGCGCCGAAGTGGCTTCCCGCTTCCTAAGTTGGGCAATGAAGGCAGCAACGTCCTGATATGGCATCGCCGCATGATGGCCCCGCGCCAGCTTCGACGGTCGCGGCAACAGGTGGTCCAGATGGCCACGCCACCGGGCCGGGTTCTCACCGTCGCGGAAGCCCTTGGCCTTGGCCGCGTCCAAAACCTTCTCGATCCGACCGCGCACGCGCGAGGCAGTTTCGGCCTTTGTGGTCCAGATAGGCTTCAGGACCGCTAGCACGTCATCGGTGGCGATGGTGTCCACCGGCTTGGCGCGCAAGGGTGCGGCGTAGCCCTCCAGCGTCGATTTCCATTGGGCCTTGTGCTTCTCGTTCCGGAAACCGGCCGAGAGCGTTTGCCGCACGTCGTCGGCCATTTCGCCAAACGTAGGAATGCCACCGTCCCGTTTCCGTTCGTCAATCGGGTTGAGCCCTTGGGCAACCGTTCGGCGGGCACTGGCGGCCTTCTCGCGGGCGTGGGCGAGGGGAACGCTGGCGGCGCTGCCCAGCCCCATCTCCTTCGCTCGCCCGCGCCAGGTGAAGCGCAAAACCCATTTGCGGGCACCGGTGTCCGAAACAATCAAATAGAGGTTGCCGCCGTCGCTGTATTTGCCAGGTTTGGCGGTTTCGACTTTGCGCGCGGTGAGTTTGTTGGCCATGTCCGTCCCCAATCCGGTCCCCAAGTCAGTCCCCAAAATTAGCACGGCTTGGGGCGGACGGAAATAGACGTTGGCGAACAAGAGCGAGAGAAAGCCTTATATTTCGCGGGACATCGTAATCACCGGCGTGCGGTAGCGAACGTCAAAAACCGATAGTTCGTCGGACTCCCTCTCCGCCAGCCCAGTACCTGTTTGACCCCTATCACCGCTGGGGCGCGCGCGGCGACAAGGCTCGACATTGGTTTCCGGTAGAGGGCTTCGCGAATGTCCGCTATGGCCCCAGTGGCGAAAGAATTGCAGCGGAATAAGTATCCCCCAACAACGGATACTAAGGATTGAAAATCAATCGCGCCTTGAGACGCGGACCGGCGAAATCCATGAAAGCCTTAAGCTTCTGCGGTATCAGCCGGGCGTCGGGCGAGACCAGACTAACCGGCAGCGGCGCCGGCTCAAACTTGCGTAGCAGCAGCTCGAGCCGACCATCGAGCACGGCGTCCGAGACCTGATAGCAAAGCAGCCTTGTGATGCCGATTCCTGCGTTGGCCGCGTCGGCGGCGGCCTCAGCGGTGTTGACGGCCAGCCGCGAGCGTACGGTCAACCTCTCGACCTTGCGGCCGGCACGGAACGTCCACTCCTTGGCGCCCTCCAGTCCGGTGAATGTTACGCAGTGATGGGATCCGAGATCGGAAGGCTTCGACGGTGTTCCGCGCCGTGCCAGATATGACGGGCTGGCGCAGATGACATGTCGGATGCTTCCCACTTTCAGCGCTTTCAGACTGCTGTCTGGCAGTTGCCCGACACGTACGGCGATATCGATGCCGTCCTCGACAACGTTGGTGATCTTGTCGGAGAGCCTCAGATCGACATCGATCTCCGGATAGGCGGTCAGGAACTCCGAGATAATCGGCGCAAGATGCAGCCGGCCGAGCGCCAGCGGCGCACTGATGGTGATGCCGCCGCGCGGCGCCTGGTATTCGCCCGAAGCCAGCCGCTCGGATTCGCCGAGTTCGTCGAGCAGCCGACGGCAACGTTGGAAAAAAATTTGGCCGGTATCGGTCAACGTCACCCTTCGCGTCGTTCGCGTCAGCAGGCGGACGCGCAGGTGATCTTCAAGGTCGGCGACTTTTCGGCTCACCGTCGTCAGCGGCGTCCCAAGTCGACGCGCCGCGGCGGAGAAACCGCCGGCCTCCACTACAGCCACGAACGCCGACATCGCTTCGAGGCGATCCATTTTTACTCTCCCACAAAACGGAATAGTTATTCCCATTAATACCGGATACCGGGACGGACTGGAACAGCCGAGATTGCCAGGCATCGGCACAGCACCGAACAACCTTGAAGCCAATCAGAAGGACCTTCGCCATGTCTCGCATCAACACTCCCGCATCGATCGAAGCCGCCCCCGCCGCCGCCAAGCCGCTGCTCGAAGCCGTCAAGAAGCAGATCGGCTCGGTGCCGAACCTTTTCCGCGTGGTCGCCAATAGCCCGGCCGCCCTGGAAGGTTATCTCGGCCTCAACAGCGCGCTATCGAAAGGCGGTCTCGACGCCAGGACCCGCGAGCGGATCGCCATCGCGGTCGCCGAAATCAATGGCTGCGGATATTGCCTGTCGGCGCATACCTTTATCGGCAAGAACGTCGCCAAACTTGACGACGCCGAGATCACCGCCAACCGTTCAGGTGCGTCCAACGATCTCAAGGCGAATGCCGCCGTGCGCTTCGCTGCCAAGGTCGTTAACGCGCGCGGTCACGTCAGCGACGCCGATATCGCCGCCGTAAAGGCGGCTGGATTCGACGATGCGCAGGTCGTGGAGATCGTCCTTCACGTCGCACTCAATACGTTGACCAACTACGTCAACGAGGTAGCCAAGACCGAAATCGACTTCCCGGTGGTCACACTGCGCAGTGCAGCCTGACCGCTGGTCGGTGGACGCGGTTGTCTCGACAGAGCAGCCGCGCCCGCAGGCACCGACCCTCGGCCCGAGGGATTCAACTCAAACTTCAAACCTATGGAGAACGACAATGCGTTTTGTCACTCGTAAGATCCACGCTTATCTGGACTATCCGGTGGCCATCAGTTTGATGGTACTGCCATTCGTTCTCGGCCTCGGTGCAGGTAATCCGCTTGCAAAGTGGTTGGCGGTCGCAACGGGCGCCACCGCCTTCGCGCTCACGCTGCTAACCGACCACGAACTCGGCGTGTTTAAGGTGGTGCCTTACAGGCTCCATGTCGCCGTGGATCGCGTGGTCGGAGCGGTTTTCATTGCGGCTCCGTTTGCACTCGGCTTCACCGGACTTGACGCCGCTTACTACTGGGCGAACGGGGCGACGGTGCTGCTTGTCACATTGCTGCTGAACGCACCCGAGCAGGTGCAATTGGCGACGAAAGCCCACGCCTAGAACTCGGTATCCTTCCATTGCGCTTGCAGGCACGACCCGCACAATCTGCCTGCAAGCCGATGTTTCGCGTCCCCCCGGAGAGAGACGATGGTCAGAACAACCAAGGTGCAATTCGACGACTTCGCAGGAAAGGCGAGAGCCTGCCGACTATGCGCTGAGCATTTGCCGCTTGGACCCCGGCCGGTATTCCAGATCGGCGGTAATGCCAAAATACTGATTGCCGGACAGGCGCCGGGCCGCAGGGTTCACGAAACCGGCATACCCTTCGACGATCCGAGCGGCGAGCGGCTTCGTTCCTGGATGGGCATTGATGCTGCGGTCTTCTATGATCCGAGGAAGATCGCCATTCTGCCGATGGGTTTTTGCTATCCCGGCACGGGCAAGTCTGGCGACCTTGCGCCGCGCCCGGAATGCGCCGCCGAATGGCGCGTCCGGCTCTTAAAACTGCTGCCGGCAATCGAACTGACCCTTGTGATCGGGCAATATGCCCTCGACTGGCACCTCAAGACCACGCAAAAAGCATCGCTTACACACACCGTGCGAAACTGGAAGCAGTATTGGCCGGCCCAGCTTCCGTTGCCCCATCCCAGCCCGCGCAACAACATTTGGCTGAAAAAGAATCCGTGGTTCGAAGCCGAGATTTTGCCAAGACTACAGCGCAAAATTGGATTCTTATTGAATGGATAGCGAGCTTGCAGTCCAGCTAAGCATGTCCGTTGCGGGACGCCCTGCCTTCAACTTCCAGTCCACCCCCAAGGAACGGACGCGGCACCGATTCCTAGGATTATTCGGCGCTCCATCCATGGAGGCTCCTGCGACATCGGAAAACTGCCCTTTGTCGGCGCAGCGCCGGATCGTTGCTCGTGGCCCGCTAGCAACGTCGGGGTGTCCGTACCGGACACATGAGTTGAGTTTCATACCGAAGACATAGCTAACACTTTTGGCCCGAAGGGATTTGCAAGGGGATCGAGCCTTGCCCGAGATTGTCGAGCTGGCCCATCGGTATGGGCGTCGCGAACGGTAACGAAGAGTTAACAGTGTCGCCTTATTTTCGCCGCTGATGAGCGACGAGGTCATCCGCAGCGCGGCCAAACCGTTCCCGGCGCAGGCGGCGGTGCCTTGGCTGGTGGGCGCGGTCGTCTATGTCCTGCTGCTGATGCTCGGGCCGCGGCTACTGAACGATCCCGACAGCTATTCTCATATCGCGGTCGGGCGCTGGATCATGGCACACGGCGCCGTGCCGGCGAGCGACCCGTTTTCTTTTTCCATGCACGGCGCGCCCTGGATCACTTTCGAATGGTTGTCGGAAGTCATCTACGCGGCAGTGTATGCGCTTTCCGGCTGGGCCGGCGTTGTGGCGCTGGCAGCGGCGACGATCGCGCTCGCCGTCGGTCTGCTGACGCGCTTCCTGCTGCGCGAGCTTTCGCCGACGCCGGCGCTACTCTTGGTCATAGCAGCGGTAGTTCTGTTGGCGCCGCATATGCTGGCGCGGCCGCACGTGCTGATGCTGCCGATCATGGTGGCATGGGCGGCGGCGCTGGTGCGCTGCATGGACCGGCGCGCGGCCCCGCCCTATTGGGCGCTGCCGCTGCTGGTACTGTGGGCCAATCTGCACGGCAGCGTGGTGTTAGCGCTCGGGCTGATTGGACCGGCCGTGCTCGAGGCGCTGGTGGACGAAAAGCGCAGCGAATGGTCGCGCGTGCTGCTACGCTGGCTGCCGTTCACTGTGTTGGCGGTCGCAGCGTGCTCCCTGACTCCCTACGGGCCCGGCCCGCTGCTGATGCCGCTCACGACGCTCGGCCTCGGCGATGCGCTCAGTTGGATCGCGGAATGGCGGCCGCAGGACTTCGGCCGCGTCAGCAGCTTCGAGATCCTGCTGCTGGCGGGGATCTTCGCGCTGTCGCGCGGGGTGACGCTACCGGTGGTGCGGGCGCTGGTGCTGCTTGGCCTGCTGCATTTTGCGCTGGCGCAGGTGCGCAATGCAGACCTGCTGGCCATGCTGGCGCCCCTCTATCTGGCGGCGCCGCTGGCGCGGCAGTTTGACGCGCGGGCCGAGGGTGACATGGCCGGCTCGGCGCGCGGCGTGAACCTGACGGCCTTGGGCGTGATGATCGTGGCGACCGCGCTGGCGCAGGTACGCGACGTGCGCCCGGTGCTGCACAACACGCCCGAGGCGGCCGTGGCCAATGCGGGTCTCGCCAATGCGGGACCCGTGCTCAACGATTATTCGTTCGGCGGCTACCTGATCTTCGCCGGCATTCCCACTTTCATTGACGGCCGCGGTGAATTGTACGGCGGCCAGTTCATCGCGCGCTACAATCGCGGTGTGTCGCTGGCCGACCTGCGCGATTTTCTCAAGCTGCTCGACCAGTACAAACTCGGCGCGACGCTGCTTGAGCCAGACACGCCGGCGGTTGCGCTGCTCGACCGCCTGCCGGACTGGCAGCGCGTCTACAGCGACGATGTGGCGGTGGTGCACAAGCGGCTGGCCGCACCGAGGCAATAGCTCAGGCGGTGCCATAAGCGGCGTATTGTGCGCCGAGCGGCACGTTGCTTAAAGCGCCTTCGACGCTACGCGCGAGCCTCGCCTCCCACGGCAATAGCAGGAAATAGCGCGCGCCGATCTCGCGCAAGCCGCCGGCCGCCATCAATTTCCGCGCCTCGCCGGCGCCGAGCAAGACGGCATCGCGGTCGAATTCGCAGCGCGCAACGGCAAGGCGGGTCAGCGGATTGAGCGGATTGTGCTCGATGACGCAGATGAGCCCCCCGGGCCGTACCACGCGACGCATCTCGTTCATGAAATGCGACCATTGCGCGGGCGCAACGTGGTGCAGCACGCAGATCGCGGCTACCAGATCGAAGCCGCCGTCCTCGAAGGGAAAGCGTCCGCCGTCGAAGTCGCGGTAGTCGACGCCGCGGTTGTCGGCGCGCGCCTGCGCGATGCTGGCCGAGGAAACGTCAATACCGCTCAGGCGGCCGATCATGCCGCGCAGCAGGGGATGAAAGCTGCCGACGCCGCAGCCGACATCGAGCATGGCGGGCTTTTCAGGCCCGAGCCGCCGCGCGATCAACTCGCGCAATAGGTCGGCCTTGGCGCGCATGAAGAAACTGTGCGGCAAGCCGGAGAAGTCGATCGAGGACTGGACCACGTCCCGGTAGTTGCTGCGGTAGCTGTCGAATAGTCCGGTCATGCTGACGCACCTATTCGTGTACAGCGTGAATCGCGGGGTGCGCCGGCGCGGCCTGGTCGCGCTCAAAGCCTAGCCGTGTCTGCACCACATACAGCGGACGACGCTTTGCCTCGGCATGGATGCGGCCGACATAAAGTCCGACGATGCCGGTCATCAGCATGTTCATGCCGCACAGCAGCGAAACGATGACGATGGTCGAGGACCAGCCGGCGACCAGATGGCTGTCGTTGCTCATCCACAACACCAGCACCCAACCGCCGTAGAGCAGCGCCAGGCCCGACACCGCGAGCCCGCACCAGATCGCCAACCGTAAAGGCGTGTCGGAAAAGCCGAGCGCCGCGTTCACGGCGAGCCGTGTCATCTTGAACAGCGGATATTTGGTTTCGCCGGCGACGCGCTCATGGCGATGGAAAGTCACTTCGGTCTGCCGGAAGCCGAGCCAGGCGATCATGCCGCGCACGAAGCGGTCCTGCTCCGGCATCTGGCGCAGCACGTCGAGCACCTTGCGGTCGATCAGGCGGAAGTCGCCGACGTCGGCCGGGATGCCGACCGAGGTCATGCTGCCGAGCACCCGATAGAATAAATGGGCGGTGGCGCGCTTGAACCGGCTTTCGCCGGCGCGCGACAGACGGCGCGCATAGACGACGTCGTGGCCTTCCTCCCACTTGGCGATCATCTGCTCGACGACTTCGGGCGGGTCCTGCAGGTCAGCGTCCATGACGATGATCGCTTTGCCTTGCGCCGCATCCATGCCGGCGGTGATGGCGACCTGGTGGCCGAAATTGCGCGACAGGCCAATATAGCGGAAGCGCGGGTCGCGCTTGGCGAGTGCTTGCAGTACGACGGGGCCGGAATCGCTGCTGCCGTCGTCGACGAAGATCACCTCCGCCGGCCCGTGAAACCGGGCGAGCAACAGGTCGAGCCGGCGCAGCAGCACCGGCAGCACAGCTTCCTCGTTGAACACAGGTATGACGATGCTGTAGCTGATCTGCTCGGAATCGGTCGCCATGTGAGAGGTTCCACCCCGTTGAATGGGCGGAAGTCTAGGCACCGATAGTTAAAGCGGCCTTGCCGCAATCGTTAAGGAAGCTCGGTTTCGCGTTTTCGCCGGTTTCTGTGATGGGTAGCTAGCGCGTGCGGCGGATTTTATAGAGAACAAAGCGCGCGGACCCGTCCAATTCCTCCAGCAGGTCTGGCAGCGGGTTCGCCACCTGAGGCCCGAGCACATAGAGGTAGTCGTAGTCCCGGTACCAGGTGCGAATGAAAGGCGGAATGTCGGACGACGGTTGGCCCGCCGCGACTGCGGCAAGCACGCGTATTGGCATCGGCCCGCCATAGGGGATGGCGAGACGCTGGACGGCGGCGTACGCCTGCACCGGCTGTTTGCCCACCGCGGTGAACAGGTTCGGCACAAAGGCGTTGGCGTAATGCACCGCCAGAGTCGGCGCATAAAACATCGGATACTGCGTGAGGTCATTGAACGGCGGGTCCTCGCCCTCGCCGCTGCTGCCGACGAGCACCCGCGAACCGCGGTCGATCTTATGGAACGACGAGATGATAGCCGCATAGTCCGCGCGATAGGAAAGCCAGACCACAGATACGATGGCCAGATTGGCGAGCGTGATGCCGGTGACAGCGGTGAGTGCCGCAATGGTCCATCGCATGCTGGGCAGCGACAGCGAGCAGAAGGCCGGAAGGATCAAAGCCGCCGCGGGGATCACGCGGAGGTCGACAAACGAGGTGCCGAGCAGTTTCGACGGGATTGCAAGATAAAGAAGCGCAAAGCCGATCGCGAGCCAAATCCCGGCCGGTTCGAGCTTTAGAACGCCGCGCTTGGCCACGAAATACAGCGAGGCCAGCAACGCCAACGCACTTGCCGCCGACACCGTCAAATTATAGCCGTTCATGATGCGAAACAGCCAGAGCGGCTTGAATTCAAAGAGCCAGGTGGTGCCCTCGCTTCCGATTGAGCCGGCGGTCAATTGCATGAGCCTGAACAGCGCCACCGCCGGTATCGCGAGCATCACAAGCCGCAAAGCGGCATCGCGGTACGGCACTTTCCGGTCGTAGGCGCGCCACAGCTCATATATCCCAAGCGTCGCGCCATAGATGCCCAGCGAAAAGAAATGCGCCGCAAACAACGCCGTGACGAAAACCGCGTTGACGACGAAGCGCACCGGCCATGCGCGCTCCGCCACCATCAGATAGGCGGCGACGCCCCAGAGCGTGACGCCCAGACCGAATTCGAAATTCACGAAGCCCCAGGCAAACGGCAGGCAGTAGAGGAACATGAGTGCCGCGAAGCCGGCGAGATGGACACGACCTTTCACGACCCGTTCGAGCGCAAGCGCGCCGCCGACGATCAATAATTGGCTCAAGAGCAGAAACAGCCGGGTGGCATCTTCGACGCTGATCAGCCGCGCCATCTGCGGGACCAGCAAATCCATCGCCAGATTGGGATAGAGCGCCCAGACCACCTCGTAATACGGGTTGGCATCGGGGACGCCGTTCTGGCTCAGAATATACATGCGGGCGAGATGATTGGGATAATCGACCATCGCTGGAATGGGCGTCAGCAAAACGGGGAATAGTGAGGCGGCGGTCAGCAGCACAAAAACAACAATCGCCACGGACCGATCTGAGCCGGGCCCCGTCCAAGCCGTCATGACCTGCCAATCGGAGGAAACCATGTTATCGGACTGCTGAATTTGGACTTTTGCCCCGGCAATCGCATATCGACTCGGGGCGCATCGCGCAACGGTGCGATCACGAAATGGAAAGGTCGCTGATTTGCTGGCTGAGAAACGGAGGTTGTCTGTCTGGAAGGCGTTGAGCTGGCTATTAAAACGCCTCGTGCTGCATCGGCGGACTGGCTGAATTCGGCCATTTCCCTCACTGTGCGGAGAACCACCGACCGCGACCCGGGTGGCCGCTGCGAAATCCACTGGCTCGAGTGCTGCGAAGCAATTGGTCAGTCGTGAGCGCCACCTTCAGCGTCGCCGTGTCGACCGCGAGCAGGGCCGGCGGCGTCACCAGCAGACCAAGGCGCAGGAGCCAGGCGCTGACCTCGATCTTGTCGCGGCGTAGCGCCACCTTGCGCAGGAACCTATCCTTGAGCGTCTCCGTGCGGTCAGCGAATTGGATTGCTAAATTTAATTTGAAGGTTGCGAACCAGCGCGGTCGACTAATCCGCTGCGTCTGGACCAGCTATGCAGCGCAAGAGTTCCAGAGCGCGAAGATGCGCTCTGAGGTTGCATCCGGAATGGCAGGCCGTCCTCTCCGAACGGTCAGTAGGTGTCGTAGGCTTCTGTCGGGAGCGCTGGTGATGCCTTCATCATGGCAAGCGGGGACAGCGTTTCCAAAGTGGCGTGACGGGATGTGTCACCTGACGGAAGGGCAGCGAAAGCGCCCAAGGCAAATATCAGAACCGCAAACACGAAGATTTTTTTCATATTCATTCCCCTGTTTTCAATGTCCCACCTTTAAGCAAGGCCGCTTAACGCGTGGTTCAGGCGTCCCGGTCCGTCCTATCGATTCGCAAATGGAGTGAATTGCGGGTGAATCCGAAAGACGAAGGTTCGAATTGCGAGGCCATTGCGCCGAATCGCGCGCGCGAATGCGGGTGGGAATGGTCCTTGCGGTAATGGGGTGATGGTGGGATCGGATCGGCAGCGAAGTCGTCGTCGAGCGCGGCTGTTAGTTAAATGTTTGTGAAGGGTTCGAGAGCAGACTTTCAAATAATTGTCATTAACCCGAGGAGACTACGCTCCCCCAAGCTGCGCCATCCTCGGCGACCATCATTCCACAACGAAGGAAATCTCAATGCGAGCTTCTCCGATTAAGGCGCTTCCCGTTGCGTTAGCTGCGCTCCTCGCGGCCGATGTTTCTGCATTCGCTGAAGACGGTGTGTCTGCCGACAAGATTGTTTTTGGGCAGGCAGCCGCCCTCGAAGGCCCGGCCTCGGCCTTGGGCCAGGGCATGAAAATGGGTCTCGAAGCCGCTTTCGCTGAAATAAACAAGGCTGGCGGCGTGAAGGGTCGGAAGCTCGAACTCAAGAGTGTCGATGACGGCTATGAACCGACCAAGTCCATTGAAGCGGTCAAGAAGCTCTTGGAAGAAGACAAAGTCTTCGCCCTCGCTGGTGCGGTTGGTACGCCAACGTCGGCCGCCACCCAGCCGATTGCAACCGCCGCAGGTGCACCGTTTATCGGCGCCTTTACCGGCGCTGAGTTCCTGCGCGAGCCCTACAAGCCCCTGGTGATGAATATTCGCGCCAGTTACTTCCAGGAAACCGAAGCCATGGTCGAACATCTGACCAAGGATCTCGGCGCATCCAAGATTGCAATCATGTACCAGGACGATGCTTTCGGACAGGCTGGCCTTGCCGGTGTCAAAAAGGCGCTCGAGAAGCGGCAGATGCAGCTCGCGGGCGAGGGCACCTTCGAGCGGAACACCGTGGCCGTCAAAGCGGCGCTACTGGCGGTCAAAAAGGCTGAGCCTCAGGCCGTCATCATGATCAGCCCCTACAAGCCCGCGGCCGAATTCATCAAACTGGCCAAACAGATCAAGCTCGACGCTATCTTTGTGAACATCTCCTTTGTCGGCTCCGACGCGCTTGCGAAGGAGCTTGGTCCCGCCGGTGCCGGCGTTGTGATCACGCAAGTCGTTCCTTTCCCGAAAGACGCCGCGATTCCCGTGGTGGGACGCTACCAGGCTTCACTCAAGGCGACTGCACCGGACGCGCAGCCGGGCTTCGTCTCGCTCGAGGGCTACCTGGTTGGCCGCGCGATCGTCGCGGCGCTCGAAAAGATCAATGGCGAGCCCACCCGGAAGGCCCTGATCGAGGCGGTGCAAAAGGCCGGCACCCTCGATCTCGGCGGCTTCAAACTTGCCTACAGCGACTCCAGCAACCGCGGCTCGGATCACGTGTTTCTCACCGTGATCCAGGCGGACGGCAGCTTCAAGGCGGTCGATCATCTCGAGAAGCCCGGAACGTAAATAAAAAGGGCCGTAAAAGTATTGAAGAAAAACCCTAAGCCGTTCGCGGCGCGATTTTGCGATCGCTATATATTGCTATGTGGAGATTGACGATGACGGCTGCGACGTCGCGGTATCACCTTGGCCTTCGCGGTCGATTGTTTACGGCCTTTGGGGTCGTCGCTGCGCTCACGGTCTTTGCGAGCAGCAGCGCGATCATCTCCTATGACAGTCTTGGGCGATCGCTTGGCGCAATCGCTGAAAAGAGCCTGCCCGAGATCACACGTACCTCCAAGGTCGTCAGAGCTGCCGGTGAGGTCTCCGCCGCGGCGCCGCGCCTTCTCGCTGCAACCGATGCGGCCGAGCGCGAGCAGGCCTTCAAGGTTCTGACAGGGGCACGCCAGGAACTCACGCAAACCATCGGTTCGCTCGCCGGCGAGGATGCAACTAAGCTCAACAAGACCGCTGATCGCATCCTGGTGAATCTCGACCGGCTGGCGCAATCGGTCACCGAGCGCCAGACCATCGCCGCTTCCCGAGACGCGCTCGTTGCCAACCTTCGGAAATCGCATCAGAAGCTTGCCGAAAAATTGGCTCCGATGGCCGACGACGCCGGGTTCACCCTGACGATGGGTCTGCAGACCACAGCGGACAAAAAAGACCTGGAGGACGTTCAGAAGACGCTGGCCGCGCTCGCCGACAACGAGCTTGCGGCCCTGCAGGCAATCCTGGAGCTGCGCGCCGAATCCAACCTCTTGCTCGGAATCCTTGTCGAAGCGGCCGACTTGCCGTCCGCCGATCTGTTGCCGCCGGTCAAGGACCGGTTCACGGCAACCGCGGGACGCCTCGGCAAGGCGGCTCTTGCCTTCAAGGATCCGGAGACGTCGAAACTTGTCGATGAATTGGTCAAGACCGGCAGGGATGCCGGCAACGTTTTCGAGCTCAAGCAAAAGGAGCTGGTTGCCGCAAAAACCGGCGCTACGGTGGTGATGGAAAACCGCACGCTGGCCCAGGAGTTTGAGAAGGAAGTCACGAGCCTGGAATCGCGCAGCGAGGCGGCGGCCGCCACGGCGGTCCGTGAATCCGAGGCAGAGATTCGGCAGGGCCGGATCATCCTGATTTGCCTCGCGCTCGTCAGTCTTGCCACCGCGCTCGTCATTGGCTGGTATTACGTAGGCCGTGGGGTCGTACGTCGCCTTGTTCGTCTCCAGAACAGCATGAAATCGATTGCTGCGGGCGATTTGGATGCCGAAATCGCCACGGGCGGCTCGGATGAAATTGCCGATATGGCCGAGGCGTTACAGGTTTTCAAAGGCAACATGCTCGAATCCAACCGGCTGCGCGCGGAACGCTCGGAGGCGGAAAAACAGGCGGGCGCCCAGCGAAGAACCGAGATGCGGAAACTCGCTGACGAGTTCGAGGCCGCAGTCGGTGAGATCGTACAAACGGTATCCTCCGCTTCGACGGAGTTGGAAGCCTCGGCGACCAGTTTGACCAGAAACGCCGAGGAAACCCAGCAGCTTTCCGGACGCGTGGAGGCTGTATCCGAGGAGGCTTCTTCAAACGTCAGATCGGTGGCCGCCGCGACTGACGAGATGACCGCGTCGATTGCCGAGATCAGTCGACAGGTCCAGGAGTCGAACCGGATTGCCGGTGATGCCGTTAATCAGGCTGAGGCCACCGACGCGCGCATCAACGAATTGTCGAAGGCCGCGCTGCGGATTGGCGACGTGGTCAATCTGATCACGACAATCGCGGAGCAGACCAACTTGCTGGCTCTGAACGCCACGATCGAGGCGGCGCGCGCCGGCGACTCCGGGCGGGGCTTCGCGGTCGTCGCGCAAGAGGTGAAAGCGCTCGCGGCCCAGACTGCCGGCGCAACCAATGAAATCAGCAGCCAAATCGCCGGGATGCAGCTTGCCACCCAGGATTCGGTGGTGGCGATCAAGCAAATTGGAACCACGATCAGCCGAATCTCGGAAATTGCGGCAACGATCGCGACCTCTGTCGAGCAGCAAGGCGGCGCGACGCAGGAAATTTCCCGCAATGTCGAGCAGGCCGCACAAGGTACCTCCGAGGTCGCCGCCAATATTGTCGACGTGAACAAGGGCGCTCGCGAGACCGGCTCTGCTTCAGCGAAGGTCCTCTCCTCGGCCCGGTCTTTGTCAGGCGAAAGCAATCGCCTCAAGCTCGAGGTCGCCAAGTTTCTAAATACGGTGAGGGCGGCCTAACTCGGGCTCCGCCTCATCGTGGCTTCTGTCGGCTTCAAAGCACCTCCTCGCATTTTGTGAGGCGCCAAATCTCGATCGGCGCGGCGATCGGCAAATTGAAATGAAGTGCCGATACGCCTCGGATCGTATCTAGCCAGAGCATGATCCGGACCCGAAGGGCCGCGTTAGCGCAAAGTGGAAACCGGCTTTCCCTTAGCTAACAAACGCGATGCGTTTGCGCGGAGATCATGCTCAAACAAAGACACGAGATCATGATGCGATTCAACTTGATCGCATCATGATCTAGGAAACGCGGGACACATCGCTGTGTGTCCCGACGCCCAGGCGGTTTGAATTAGTTTGCGGTGCCGCCATTAAGCGAGGGGTCTCTGCCACCCGGTCTCGACGGGTCCCTTCCACTAAAGCCAAGGGTCGCGATGTCCCGCTTGTCCTCGTCGTCCAGCGCGCGCGCGGCGGCATTGGAGCGCCCGTTCAACTGATTAAAAGCTGCGCGATGCTGCGCCTCCGAACCGTGGCGGCTTCCAGGCCCGCGCACGCCCCTGTCTTGGGCGAATGCCGGCGTGGCGACGGCGGCGAAGAGAATTATCATGGCACTTAGTGTTTTTGTTTTGCTCATTTTGGCTTCCGTTCTGTCCGGTTAGCGCCGATGCGCGCGAACCTGATGCGGGTTCGCAATCACTAGACTCGGCCAGCGCCGTCAAATTCCCGCCGCGCACTTCTCATTGCGGCGCGCGCTAAATGTTGATTGACATTGAAAGGGCGAGCGCGGCGCTCTGTCCGGTTCAACACTCGCCTCATCGAAGCGGACAAGAAAGGTATTGAGAAGTCAAAGACTAGATTGCGACCTAATCCCTAAACCCATCGGCGGCGCCCGTCACTGTGCGGCGAAGCAGACGATTGTCGACCAGTTCAATATCGAAGTGGAAAGTCCACGGCCAATGTTGCCGAACTGAAGACGAGCGCCCTTGATTTGACCGCACGCCAAGACACGCTCTAATGTCAGAGCACGTTGACGCACTCGCGTTTGGCTCGAAACAGTCAACTCCATGGACAAGCAGTGAAGTGGCGGGTGTACTTCTGCGCAATTGTTGCGGCGCTATCGCTGGATTTTGAAGCTGCCTTGGCTCAGCTCTCCGGCCACGGCGGGCCGGTTCGGGCATTGGCGATTTCGGCCGACGGCAAGAGCGTGCTGTCCGGCAGTTTCGACACATCGGCGATCCGATGGTCGCTTGCCGCCGAATCCGCGGAGCAGGTTCTGCGTTTTCACGCCGACGCAGTGAATGCGGTCGTCTTCCTAAGCGACGGCCGTATGGCGACCGCGGGAGCGGACGCGCGAATAGCGATCTGGACGGCAGGCCGGCAGCAACCGGATCGGGTGTTCGAAGGTCATCGCGGGCCGATTGCAGGACTTGCCCTATCGCCCGACGGTTCGATGCTCGCATCCGCATCGTGGGATTCCACGGTACGGCTTTGGCCGCTCGATTCCGGTGCGAACCGCGTGCTGGAAGGTCATTCGCAGAACGTCAACGGCGTTGCATTCGCGGCGGACGGAAAATCGCTTGTCAGCGTCGGTTATGACCTGACGCTCAGGATTTGGCCGCTGTCGGGCGGCCCTCCGGAGGTCGTGATGCTTGCCTCGCCCCTCAATGCGGTGGCCATCGCCGCCGACGGCGAGATCGCAACCGGCGGTGCCGACGGCTGGGTGCGCCTTCTCACCGCCGGAGCCAAGCCGGCCGGCGAAGTCCAGGCCGGCCCCGCCCCGATCGTCGCGCTTGCCGTTTCTCCTGACGGAGCCCTGATCGCGGCCGCCGGAATCGGCGGCGCCGTAACAATTATCGATCGCAAAGCGCGAAGCATGTTGCGAAATCTGACCGGCCGGGCGCCGGTGTGGTCCGTGGCGTTCCTGCCGGATAACGCGACGTTGCTGACGGGCGGCGCCGACGGCAAGATCCGGCGTTGGAATGTGCTGACGGGCGATCAACTCGGCTCGTCGCTGGCGGGTACGCCGTTCGATCCGCTGGCAGCCTTTGCCGGAGATCATGGCGCCGAGATATTCAGGGCTTGCGTCGCCTGCCATACCCTCTCCGAGAAGGAGGTGGCACGCGCTGGCCCTACTCTCGCTGGATTGTATGGCCGCAGGATCGCCTCGCTGCCCGGCTACCGTTTCTCCGACGCGCTGAAGAAAATGGACATCGTCTGGAGCCCCCAGACGGTAGCCAAACTGTTCGAGGTCGGCCCGAACGCCTATACGCCCGGCACCAAGATGCCGGAGCAGCGCATCAGCTCGCCGCAAGATCGCGAGGCGCTCACAGATTTCCTGGGACGCGCCACTGCCAGATAACAAGCGTGGACTCATAGACAGGCCTTCCATGACAGGTCTGTTCGCAGCGTTAATGGTCCGGTTCCCCGCCTCAGGGGCTTGCATCACGACCAGGGAACCAGTCGCAAACACACACCGCCGCGAGATGTTGGTGCTATGCACCCGAAGGCTCACTCGTTATGCTCTATTCAAGTTCCTCCGGTTTGGCCTCCGCCGGCATGTTGCAAGTTCGTCGCACAGCGGCAAACCAACGAAAGCGTATGATGTCTCGTTTCGCCATCACTCTATTTACGTTCATTGTCGCCACGGTATTTGCCGGCGGTACGGTGTTGATGCCCGCCTCTGCCGCGGCCGCCAGTATCTCCAAGGCTGACAAGGTTGCGTTGAAGGAGGCGATCATTGCATGCAAGGCGGAGGCGAGGGGCAAGAAGGTCAAATGGCTCGCACGCCGGAAATACGTCAGCCATTGTGTCGTAGAGGCGCTCAAAGACCGTCCCCACATGGACGTTATTCAATTGCTCAAGAACGATCCGGATATGAAAGATCTTCCGACCGAGCAATGGGACGCGTTTTAGATTAGAGCATGATCCGGAAAAGTGGGAACCGGTTTTCCGAAGAGGTCATGCTCAAACAAAGAGATGAGATCATGATGCGATTCAACTTAATCGCATCATGATCTAGTTTTTGCGATCCCGTTCGCGCAAATAATCCTCGGTCGTACGCGGCGCCGCGCGCTCTGGAACGCCGGCGAGCGGATCGAACTGGGTCTCGCTCATCGTGATGACGCGGCAATCGGCGCACATTCTGATCGCGTCAGTCCGTTTGTCGCGTCCTGGATACATCCAGTGCCGCCCTTCGAGTTTTGCGACGATCTTGTCGATCGTGCTTTTCACGCCGAACGGCTTGTTGCAGCGGATGCAGAGCGCGGGCTCTTCCTCTTTGATTGTCCGGGTGCGCGCGGTGGCGGCCGTGAAATCGATTTGCGGTGTCAGCGTGATCACTTTCTCCGGGCACGTGCTTTGGCACAAGCCGCATTGCACGCAGGCGTCTTCGACAAATTTAAGGGCCGGACGTTCGGGATCATCGCGCAGGGCCCCGGTCGGGCATGCCGAGACGCAGGACAGGCACAGTGTGCATCCACTCACATCGACGCTGACCGCGCCGAGCGGGGCGCCTTCGGGCAGCGCGATGACGTCGGCCGGCGCCGGCGCAACGCGGTGCAATTCGCCAAGGGCAAAACGAAGCAAATCGCGCGGCTTGCCGACGGTCCTGAAACTCGATGGCCGCTGAACGGTCGTGCCCGGCTCGATGCCGCGCAGCGTCTCGCCGAGTGTATCGGGATCGTCGGTTTCGATCTTGGAAACACAGCAGCCCGCAAATCCCAATCCGGATAGAACGGCATCCGCCATCGCGATAGTCTGCGAAAGTCCCGTCATGTCATGCAGCGGCTTTGCGCGCATAAGAAACCGCAGATTCGCGGCGCCATAGGCGAATGCCGCCACGATCGCTTCCAGGCCGACCTGGGTCACCTCGTTGACGGCAAGCGGCAGCACGTTGGCCGGCAGTCCGTCGCCATGGCGGGCCAGCGCGTCGATCAGAGGGGTGCCGTGCGCGCCGTCATGCAACAGCACGACCGGCTTGACGCCCCCGGCCTGATCATAGGCCAGCAGCATGGCACGAAGTTTGTGCAACAGCGTATCGGCGGGCGGCAGCGCGTAGGAGGCCGCGCCGGTCGGGCAGGCCGCGGCGCACTGGCCGCATCCGGCGCAGATTTCCGCGGCTATCCTGACGTGATCGCCATCCGGTGTAATCGCGCCGGTCGGGCAAAGATCGAGGCAGCGATGGCATCCGATCAGCCCTGACCGCGAATGCGCGCAGAGCTCCGCGGTGAAATTGATATATTTGGGCTTGTCGAAACTGCCGATGAGGTCGCGCGCCTTCAGCACCGCGCGGAGCATCGCCGCGGGATCCCGCGGATCAGCGCGCAGGTAGCCGTCGCGCAGATCATGGGCGGGAAACAGGGGAGGGCCGCCTGAAAGGTCGAGCACTAGATCGCAGCGCGAAGTCGCGCCGTTACGCGGCGCTTCGAAAATGAAGGCGTCTCGTGAGGAGGGGCGGGGGGCCGCGTAGTCGTCGATCGTAAGCTCGAAGCTTCCGAAATGACCCTTGGCGCCGCGGATCGTTCCCTTGACGATCGGGAAGGATGTGGGCGACGGCGCGATCTGCGCCGGTCGTGTGATCATGACGCTGACGTCAAGGTGGTCGGCGAGCAGCCGGCCGGCTTCGATCGCCGTCTCGTCGCGGCCATAGATCAGGATGACACCCTCGCTCGACATGTTGACAAGCGGAAAATCGGGCGTGGACTCGGCTGCGGCGGCGAGCAGGGCCGCCATTTTCGGTCCCGCCCGGGTACCTTCCGTGGACCAGCCGGCCGTCTCGCGCAGGTTAACGAAATCGATCGGCTGCGAACGCTCGCCGGCCTCGTCCGAGAACAGCGGAACTTCCTGGGTGCAGCCGACCGTGAGCGATCCAGCCGCCTTTGCGGCATTGCGAAAGTGATCGAGCTCGGCCCGGCACAAGTGGCTGAACGTGGCGATCTCGTCTTTGCGGCAGCCGCGCCGAACCGCAGCCGCATCGAGGTGCATGGTGTCTTCGCACGAGCACAACAAGATCGTCTTGGGGGGATGTGCCATGCCTTGCCTAACACTCCGACTAAAGAGGCGCGCAACGGCAGCGAGCGGACTCGCGCCGGCGCTCCAGCTCGTATAGTTATTCCCTATAGGTGAGAAAAGAAAGCTGGAGCGTCATCTGTCGCGGAACCCAAGCACTCACGCCTTCGCATCGGAACCGATCGATCTGCCTCCGCCCTTTACGCTGGTGAGGCTGCGCGAAAGCGGTGATGCCTTCAGCCATGCGATTGAGATCGCCGCAGCGAGCGGCGCCGGGACACTGGTCTATGTCGGGCGGTTTGATCTCGCGGAGTTTGCGGTCGTGCTCGAACCAGACGAACCACTGCGCACCGCGCGCCGCGCCTTCCATGTCGGGATGGTCGCGTTGACCGACGCGTTGCGCGCCTATGCGCCGCCGAACAAGGAGGTGACGATCGACTGGCCGGATGCGATCCGCGTCGACGGCGGTCTGGTCGGCGGCGGCCGGCTTGCCTGGCCGGCATCCGCGAAAGAGCAGGAACCACCGCCATGGCTGGTGTTTGGGGCCATGATCCGGACCGTCGCGATGACCGACGAGGAGCCTGGCATTCATCCGCTCGGCTCCGCGCTGGAGCAGGAGGGGTTTGGCGAGGCGGGCGCGGTCCAGGTGACGGAAAGCTTTGCCCGACATCTGATGCTGGCGATCGATACATGGAGGGTTGACGGATTTGGCGGGGTAGCACGCGAATATCTGGGGCGGCTTTCGCGTGAACGGCAAGTCAACCGGCAAGTCAACCGGCACGTCAGCCGGCACGTCAGCCGGCGCATCGACGACAATGGCGATCTCGTCACGCAGGCAGCTGGTGCTGAAAAGACCGTGCGGCACGACCTACTCGAGGCGTTGTCCGCGCCGTCGTGGCTCGATCCGAAGCTCGGAGGACCGCGGCTGTGAAACTGCTGCGCACCATCGCGCTCGATGCTTCCGACACGTTCGTGTTCGACGTGGCGGCGGACCCCGGCGACTGGGCCGTTTCGGGCGCCTTTCGGTTCTGCGACAGCGATCCGGGCGGGCTGACCGGTAAGGATCGCTCTGCCTTCCGCAGCGGCTTTCTCGGGGTGCAGTCGTGGGGTTGGTCGACACTGGTGCAGATTGTCCAGGCAAGCGAGGACGATCGCCTGAGGTTGGTGGAAACCCTTGCCAAGCAGCTTGTCGACCGCTTCGGCGCGCCGGATCTTGCAACCGCACGCATTGCGGCCGAAGAGGAAGTCGCTTTTGCGGAGTCGCTCTGCACGCACCCCGTCAGTACACTGATTGCCGTCCACCGTTCGGCGGCCGATGGCGACGTCCGCGAGGCGTTCCGTAGATTGAAGCTGCGGGAAGGGAGCGGCCACGGCAAGGCGTTCTCGTTCATGGAGGTCGAGGATGACCCGGAACCGGAGAGCGATCTCCATCTTGCCGATATGAGTTTGGAGCCGCGCCGCCGATGAAGGATTTCTGGATTTCCTGCGGCCACCATCTGCTCGATCGCAATGCGAGCGGCGGCCTTGTTGTTACGGACGAGTTTCTCAAGGCCTATCTCGCGCGCCCCGAGCTGATGCCGCCTCAACAAGCCTGTGCGGTGGAACGCCGGCTACACCGCGAATTGCTCGCCGACCCGCGCCGGCCGGTCGGCGCCGACGAACTGGTCGCGCTGGCCGACGCCGATGCCAGGGAAAATTGGCAATTCGTCCTCGCCTTCCGCGACCTCTTGTTGCGGCATCCGACGCTGGAAGCCGCCTATCTCGCGCTGGTGCGTTCGAGATCGATCACGCTGCCGCCGCTATTCGTCAACCAGCTCGTTCATGTGATCCTGCGCAACGCGCTCGACGGCTGCGATGACCCCTTCGTGGTGCGCGCGGCCGAACTGTTTTTCCGGCCGCAGCGGATCATGCTGCACGAGCAGTCGTTGCTGCTTGGGGATGAGGAGGTCATTGGCGGGCTCAAGATGACGCCGGTGTTGTCGTTGATGTCGATGGTCGGCGCGCCCACCGAGACGCAAATCGACGTTCTCGACGCCGATAACGCCGAGCATTATTGGCATCGCTGCGACCAGTTCGACATGGGTCTCGATCTCACCGCCGGAACGCGCGGACCTCCGGCACTCGCGCAAGCCATGACGCGGTGGATTTCGCATTTGCTCGGGATCGATGTGGTGATCGAGCCGTTGCAGGAACTGCGCGACGCAAGACTCACTTGGTATGTCGGGCTCGATTCCGAGGCGACGAAGATTGGCGACCGGCTCTGGCACGGGGAAGCCTTGGATGACCAGACCGCCGGCCGCGTGCTGGCGCTGTTCCGCCTCAGCTTCAGCGATGCCGCGGTGGCGGCCGATGTCGTCGAACAAGAGCCGGTGTATCTGATCACGGCGATGACGGCGAATCTGACGCTTCGGATCAAGCCGCAGAATCTTTTGACGGGATTGCCGATCAAACATCTGGAGGCTGCGAGTTGAGCCCCGCCGCTGTACCCTTACTGCGTATTCCCGTCGGGGTCGTGGTCGAGCGCCGCGAGGCGGACTCACCGTGGACCGATTTCATTTGGCGCGGCGTCGCGGTCCTGCCCGACGAGCCGGAGCTGAAGCCGTGGACGGTTCTGCGCGAGCAGGACGCGGCAACCCTATACTATGCCGGCAGTGCCGCGATCGATCTCTACCGTTCAGAGACCGCGCGCTATCGCGAGAATTTCGCGACCGGTTCGCCGAGCGTCTGGGTCGTGCTGAGCCCTTCGGAGGGCGCCTGGCCCTACGCTATAGCGGCCGTCACCGTCGACCCCGCCGAGGGAGAAGCCTTCACGGAAGCGGGCGCCAATCTCGTCGAAGCGGTGCCGATGCCTGAAGTGCTTCGTGACGCGATTGAAAAATTCGTTGCCGAGCACCACGTCGAGAGAGAGTTCTTCAAGCGCAGGCGACGCCGCGCCGATCCCGAGGCGCTCGCGCGGCGTCATCACGATGAAGGCGGGCACGAATGAGCGACGAGGAATTTCTTGCACGCTGGTCGCGCCGCAAGCGCGAGGCCAAGACAGCCGTCGAAGCTCCGCCGCCGGCCGAGGCGCCGCGCCCAGCGTCGTCGAGCGCCGCCGAAACTCCGGCGGATGCGGAGGTGGATCTCTCGAGCTTGCCACCGATCGAATCAATCACGGGAGTGACCGATGTCACGGCATTCCTGCGCAAGGGCATCCCGCCGGAGTTGAGCCGTGCGGCGCTTCGTCGCGCCTGGGCGGCCGACCCCGCTATCCGGGACTTCGTGGGCCTTGCGGAGAACGCATGGGACTTCAACGACCCCAACGCCATGCCTGGCTTCGGGCCGCTCGACTGTTCAGAGGAACAGCTTGCCGCGCTGGTTGAAAGGATCGTGGGGGGCGTGCGCAGCGCGGCTGACCAGCTTGCGGGTGCGATTCCCGAGCAGAAGGGCCGCCAGTCGCCAGATTCTGATCATCGGCCGTTACCGGAGTCCCCCGCCCCGGAAATAGTGGCCGACCTTGGTTCTGCCGGGGCGACTTCGCCGGACCCCGTGCCCTCGACCCCTGTTGCAGTGCAACCGGAATCTCCTCACGACTTTGAGAGTGATGAGACTTCAGTTCGGCGTCGCACCCACGGAAGCGCGTTGCCTCGCTAGGTTGCAACGAAAGGCTATAGCCTCGCGCTATGCCCATTAATTGACCGGTCCCCGACCGAGGTTTAGGCTGAACAAAAAACAATAGCGCCTTGATATTTTCGGTGGATGGGAGGTCTACATGCGCGATGCGGGCCTTTGTCAGGCGATCGATGCTGCAGGCGGCGTAGCGCAGCTTGCGCGGAAAATCGGCATTGCCCAACCCTCGGTTTCAAATTGGAGCAGCGTGCCCGCCCAACGGGTGATCGCCGTGGAAACCGCGACCGGCGTGTCGCGCCGGCAATTGCGCCCCGATCTGTACAGCGAGCTTGCCGTGGAAGACCATGCCATCGATCCCGTCGATGCCGCCCGCGCGCGGGAATATGCATTGCTTGCCGCATTGCTTTCATGTCCGCCCTCCAATGCATTGCTTGACGAGATCGCAAATTTGCGCGGCGATGCAACGCCGCTCGGCCTTGCCCATGCCGCGCTGGTCGATGCCGCATCGAAGGCGGCGAGTGGTGCAGTCGAGCGCGAGTATTTCGGTCTGTTCGTTGGTCTCGGGCGCGGCGAATTGCTGCCCTACGCGTCCTATTATCTGACCGGCTTTCTGAACGAGCGGCCGCTGTCGCGCCTGCGCGAGGATCTCGCTGCGCTCGGCATCGAGCGGTCCGAGAACAATGTCGAGCCGGAGGATCATGCGGCCACGCTGTGCGAGATCATGGCGGGGCTTGCCTCGGGGCATTTTCCGGCCTCGGTGGAAAGACAGCGCGCCTTTTTCGAAAAGCATATAGCGCCCTGGATGCCAGGCTTGTTCGCCGACATGGAGAGCGCGGCGAGCGCCCGGTTCTACCGATCGGTGGGCTCGCTTGGCCGCCTGTTTCTGGAAATCGAAGCTGAAGCATTTACGTTCGCGAACTGACCAAGACGATTGGTCTGGGAGAGAAACGATGAAGAACGAAAACAAAGCGACAGTCGGCCGGCGTGATTTCCTTCGCAAGGTCGGGGTCGGCGCGGCCGGTGCCGGTGCGACGCTGGCAACGCCGCTGATGACGCCGGCGCACGCCGATAGCGAGAACAACGATGAGAAACGCAAGGCGCGCTACACGGAAACCGATCACGTGAAAGCGTATTACCGCGTCAATCGTTATCCGGGTTGAGGAGGCGGCCGTGCTGATCAAGAGAACACAACGCGAGCGTTCACAGGTACCATCGCGCGGATCGGTCGCCGCCGGCCTGTCCGGTCAAGCCGGCGGCCTGGACCGTCGCACATTCCTGCGCCGGTCCGGCCTTGCCGGCGGCGGTTTGGCCGCGCTGGGCGCGTTGCCGGTCGGCGGCGTTCGCAAGGCAGAGGCCGCAGCCGCCGGGCCGCTCGCCTCGGGCGCCACCATCCGCAAGAACGTCTGCACGCATTGCGCCGTCGGCTGTACGGTGACCGCGGAGGTGCTCAACGGGGTCTGGATCGGGCAGGAGCCGAGCTGGGATTCGCCGATCAATCGCGGCTCGCACTGTGCCAAGGGCGCTTCCGTGCGCGAGTTGGTCCATAGCGATCGCCGGCTGCGCTATCCGATGAAGCTCGTGAACGGACAATGGACGCGCGTCTCCTGGGATACCGCGGTCAACGAGATCGGCGACAAGCTGCTCCAGGTCCGCGAAAAGTCGGGCAGCGATTCGGTCTATTGGCTCGGATCGGCCAAGATGACCAACGAAGGGTCGTATCTGTTCCGCAAGCTCGGTGCCTTCTGGGGAACCAATAACACCGACCATCAGGCGCGAATTTGCCATTCGACGACCGTCACCGGCGTGGCCAACACCTGGGGCTACGGCGCGATGACCAACAGCATCAACGACATGCGCAACTCCAAGACGATGCTGTTCATCGGCAGCAACGCGGCGGAAGCGCATCCCGTCGGCATGCAGCACATGCTGGAGTCGAAGGAGATCAACAAGGCGAACTTCATCGTGTTCGACCCACGGCTGACGCGCACCGCGGCGCACGCCACGGATTATGTGCGCATCCGTCCCGGCACCGACATTCCGGTGTTGTACGGCATGATGTGGCATATCCTGAAGAATGGCTGGGAAGACAAGGATTTCGTCGCCCGGCGCGTCTACGGTTTCGACGATCTGCGCAAGGAAGTGGAGAAGTGGAATCCGGAAGAAGTGGAGCGCGTTACCGGAGTGCCTCGCGCGCAGCTCGAGCGCGTCGCCAAGATGTTCGCCACCGAGAAGCCCGCCACGATCATCTGGTGCATGGGGCAGACCCAGCATACGGTCGGAACAGCCAACGTGCGGGCGAGCTGCATCGCGCTGCTCATGACGGGCAATGTCGGAAGGTCCGGCGCCGGGGCCAACATCCTGCGCGGCCATGACAACGTCCAGGGTGCGACCGACGTTGGTCTCGATATCGTGACGCTGCCGTTCTATTACGGGCTCACCGAAGGCGCCTGGAAGCACTGGTCGCGGGTCTGGGAAGTCGATTACGACTATCTGGTTTCCCGCTTTGACGACAAGAAGCTGATGGAAACGCCCGGCATCCCGCTGACCCGCTGGTTCGACGCAGCGATCCTGCCGAAGGCCGATGTTGCCCAGAAGGACAATATCAAGGCGGTTTTTGTGCAGGGCCACGCCAGCAACAGCATCACCCGGATTCCCGAATCCTTGAAGGGCCTGCAAGCGCTCGAACTGCTTGTCGTCGCCGATCCGCATCCGACCACATGGGCATCGCTTGCCGTGGAGGCGGGCCGCAAGGACGGCGTCTATATCCTTCCCGTCGCCACTCAGTTCGAGTGCAAGGGTTCGCGGGTGGCCTCGAACCGTTCGATGCAATGGGGTGATCAAATCGTCAAGCCGGTATTCGAATCCAAGGATGACCTTGAGGTCATCTATCTGATGGCCAAGAAATTCGGATTCGCCGACAAGATGTTCAAGAACATCAAGGTCCAGGACAATTTGCCGGAAGCGGAAGATGTGCTTCGCGAGATCAATCGCGGCAGCTGGTCGACCGGCTATTGCGGGCAGTCGCCCGAGCGCATCAAGGCGCACATGAAGAACCAGCACAAGTTCGATCTGGTGACCATGCGGGCGCCCAAGGACGATCCGGAAGTCGGCGGCGACTATTACGGCTTGCCGTGGCCTTGCTGGGGGTCGCCTGAAGTGCGGCATCCCGGCACGCCGCTGCTCTACAATACCAATCTTGCCGTGATGGATGGCGGCGGCACCTTCCGGCCCCGTTTTGGGCTCGAACGCGAGGAGAAGCTTCCCGACGGCACGACCCGGAAAGTCAGCCTGCTTGCGGACGGGTCCTATTCGAAGGATTCGGAAATCAAGGACGGCTATCCGGAATTCACCCTTGCCGTGCTGAAGAAACTCGGCTGGGACACGGACCTGACGGAGGCGGAAATGGCCACCATCACCAGGGTGAATTCCGCCAAACCCGATGCGGTGTCGTGGTCGCTCGACCTGTCGGGCGGCATCCAGCGCGTGGCGTTGATGCACGGTTGCGTGCCCTACGGCAACGGCAGGGCGCGCATGAATGCGTTCGGATTGCCGGATCCGATTCCCGTGCACCGGGAGCCGATCTACACGCCGCGCGTCGATCTGGTTTCGCAATATCCGACGCTGCCCGATGCCAAGCAATTCCGATTGCCCAACATCGGTTTCTCGGTCCAGAAGGCCGCTGTGGAGAAGGGCATTGCCAAACAATTCCCGCTGATTCTGTCCTCGGGTCGCCTCGTCGAATATGAGGGTGGCGGCGAGGAGACGCGAACCAACCCGTGGCTCGCCGAACTGCAGCAGGACATGTTCATCGAGATCAGTTCGGCCGATGCCGCCGACCGCGGCATCAAGGATGGCGGCTGGGTCTGGGTGAGCGGCGCCGAGAACGGCTCGCGAGCCAAGATGAAGGCGCTGGTCACCGATCGGGTCGGCAAGGGTGTCGCGTGGATGCCCTTCCATTTCGGCGGTTGGCTTGGTGGCGTCGATCTCCGCAAGAACTACCCCGCGGGCACCGACCCCATCGTGCTCGGCGAGAGCGCTAACACGATCACCAGTTACGGCTACGATCCTGCGACGGGCATGCAGGAGCCGAAAGTTACCCTCTGTCAGATCGTAGCGGCATAACGGAGCAACGCACATGGCTCGGATGAAATTCCTCTGCGACGCTGACCGTTGCATCGAGTGCAATGCGTGCGTCACCGCCTGCAAGAACGAGCACGAGGTCCCCTGGGGCATCAATCGGCGTCGCGTCGTGACCATCAACGATGGCAAGCCGGGCGAGCGCTCGATTTCCATGGCGTGCATGCATTGCACCGACGCGCCTTGCGCGGCGGTGTGCCCGGTGAATTGCTTCTACACCACGGCTGACGGGGTGGTGCTGCACTCCAAGGACCTGTGCATCGGCTGCGGTTATTGCTTCTACGCCTGTCCCTTCGGCGCGCCGCAATATCCGAAGGTCGGCAATTTCGGCTCGCGCGGCAAAATGGATAAATGCACATTCTGCGCCGGCGGCCCGGAGGCGGACGGCAGCAAGGAAGAATACGAGAAGTACGGAGCGAACCGCCTCGCCGAGGGCAAGCTGCCGCTCTGTGCCGAAATGTGCTCGACCAAGTCGCTGCTGGCCGGCGATGGCGAAATCATCGCCCAGATCTACAAGGAGCGCGTGACCAAGCGCGGCTATGGCTCGGGAGCCTGGGGCTGGAAGACCGCCTATCGCGAGACGATCGAGTCCTGAACAGGCGGCGGCGAGCGGGCGAGATATCAGAGAGGAAGCTCATGGCGTCATTTGGAAAACATATCCGCCTGGTTCTCGGCGCCTTGGGGTTCTTGCTGATCGCCGCGATGTCGATGCCCTCCGACGCCCAGCAGGTCAATCCGACCGCAAGCTCCGTGAAGGAACAGCAGCTTCTGCAGGAACTCAATCGGATCCAGGGACGCGTCAGCATTCCCGACCAGCGCTCGGGCGTCCTCGAACAGCCGGCCGGCCGCGATTGGCGTGAGTTCCGCAACGTCACGCTGCGCTGGATCGGCGGCATCGCCATCCTCGGCACGATCGCGTTACTCGTGATTTTCTATCTAACCCGCGGCATGGTTCGGCTCCAGAGCGGGCGATCCGGGCGCAGCATCGTCCGCTTCACGGCGTTCGAGCGCTTCGTGCACTGGATGACCGCGACATGCTTCATCATCCTTGCGGTCTCGGGGCTGAACATCACCTTTGGCCGTCCATTGCTGCTGCCGCTGATCGGCTTCGAAGCATTCTCCGAATGGTCGCAATGGGCGAAATACGCCCACAACTACCTGAGCTTTCCCTTCACGATCGGGGTTGTGCTGATCTTTCTGATGTGGATCGCGGGCAACATTCCGAACAAAGTCGATATCAATTGGCTCAAGAGAGGCGGCGGAATGGTTGGTCACGATCATCCCCCGGCCTATCGCTTCAATGCCGGCCAGAAGGCGATCTACTGGATCGTCGTGATCGGCGGCGGGGCCGTTGCGGTCACCGGCTATGAACTGATGTTCCCGTTCTATCTGTCCGGAATCGAGGGCATGCAGCTTGCGCAGATCGTCCACTCGATCATCGCGGTACTGTTCGTCGCGGCGATGTTGGCGCACATCTACATCGGCACCATCGGCATGGAAGGGGCTTTCGAGGCGATGGGCGCTGGCACCGTTGATGTCAATTGGGCGAGGGAGCACCACAGCCTTTGGCTTGAGGAGCAAAACGCGCGGACCGGCGCCGGCAATACGGGGCCTCAGCCTGCTGCGACTCCTGCCGAATAGCACCGCGAGGTTGCCCGGGGCGGCTTGTTCTCTGCTCGTGCAGAGCCGCCAAGGTGCCGAAGTCGCGCATTCTCGGGCTTGGACCTGGCAAAGTCCGCCGATTTTGATCCGTTGAGGTGAACTGTCATGAGAATCTTTCTGCTGGCCTGCATCGCCGCCGCCATTGTGGCCGCGCTGGCCGTTGGCGTCCTCGACAAGGTTCAACAACCTGTCGAGCAGGCGTTTGCGACCTCCGGCGTGCGGCTTTGAGGGTTAGCGCATGATCCGGACCCGAAGGGCCGCGTTAGCGCAAAGTGGGTACCGGCCTTCCGTCGCGACAAACGCGAAGCGTTTGCGCGGAGATCATGCTCAAACAAACAGATGAAGCGGGATAATGATTCGATGGCGCTCAGCCATCGCGCTGAGGACTTTCTGACTTCGCGACGTTCGGTGCGGCAAACTCCGCATGGCGCAGAGCTGCGCTTTCCGCGAGAAGCTCATGCGGCTCACAAAATCTTGACGTGAAGACGCCTTAGCCAATCGCCGTCTGGAAGCCCAGCAGCGCTTCCCGGCTCGGCGCCCACATAAACGATCGATACGTCAATCATGCCGCGCGCCTGAGCCGAAATGGCAACGCCGCCCAGCGCCTTACAGCGCGGAGCGGCGTCGGTCTGATGCGTACGCCGTTCAGGGTAACGGCGACCCATCGATATCAATGCTGAACCTGGCTCTTGTGGGTACGGGCGTAAGACGCGCGCACCTTGGCGCGCTGCTCGTCCGGAAGCTGCGCGATGTCATTCGACGCGCGCGGCGGATCCAGTCGGAGCAGACCGGCCGGAGCTCCCTGCGCAGCAGCAGGGGTGACCGACGCAGCCGACATCAGCGCGATGAGGGCCAGCGAGCCAAAAACGACATTCTTCATTGGGGAGTTGTGGAGGAATTTCGACATAATGCTCTCTCTTTCTCTCGGTTGACGCGCAGCTCAAGGCTCGAGCACAGAGGATAATAGTACCGTCCATCTTCACATTAAGGTGACCGGTCAGCTTAACAGAGGGGCCGATTGATGCCAGTTCCTATCGCGACGCAGTGTCCCCAATATGACCGATCGGCTTAAGTTGTCAATTGGCGGTCAGATCACTTTTACTTCAACAGCACCTTGAAGGTGGTGTTGAGAAAATCATCCATCGGGCCACGATCCCTGGCGATCTTGAGCCTTATCGTGGCGCCCTCCCAGGCGTTCACGACGAAGCGCGCCAACTGGCCGGCATCATGGCGCGGATCGACGTCGCCTGCGGCTTGGGCCTCGCGCAGCGCCTGCTCGATCGCGCCGCACCAGGTCTCAAACACCAATCGGAGTTCTTCCCGCATTCGCGGATATTCATGGGCCATTTCGGAAGCAAAAAGCCCCAGCATGCAGCCGCGCTCGAAACCACATGCGATCAGCCTGCCGGCCAAGAAGCTGAAGTGATTTTTGATGCGTTCCAGCGGCGGAACGCCTTGTTCAAACAAGAGATCCGACCGGCTGCCCTCGAGGTAGCGGCGCAAAGCGTCGATTGCGAGATCTTCCTTGTTCTCGAAATGGTTGAAAAACGAGCCTTTGGGAACGCCCGCAGCGTCGGTGATGTCCTGGATAGAACACCCATTGAACCCGTTGGCATGCAGGGTATCTACCGCACTGGCCGCCAGTTTTTCGCGCAAGCTCGGTCTAGCCATGGAACGCCTCCCGAGAGAATCCTTCTTGGAAGTCTGACAAGTATGCGACCGATCGACTTAAATCAATGCTAATCGCACAAAATATGACCAGTCAGCTTCATTTAGGTCATTTAGGTAACCAAATACTATCCGGCCATGGCGGAAGACCCGCGAGTAGCCCCGCCAAGGCGGCCCTCGCGCCGGTTGCGCACTTCACCCGGCGCGGCGACCGCCTTCGTCGTGAGCGGTTTCACGCGGCTCGCTGCGGGTCGCTTTCGGCGCAGGCATGACAATGAGGCTGTTGCGATCGTGGCCCACCATCACATCCAGTTGCTCACCCGCGCTAACCGGGATCGGCTGCGGAAAGGTGTGCAGCACCTGCAGCCATCCGCCATCGGAATGGTCATCGGGGTGATTGGAAAACGCGACCCCGTCCGCAAGGTCGACATTCATCCATTGGACAATACCGACCGCGACCCCGTCCTCCAGCACCGGGACCGGAAGTTGGCGTATCACGCTGACATGTTCCCTCGCCGACAAATCAATCCTGAGCAGGTCGACATCCCCTGAAAGCCTGCGCCACGATGTCATGGTCCCATGCACGGGCAGACGTTGCGCCGCCAGTGCCCCAAAGGGCGAGACGTCAAATCCCGAAACTTGTCCGACGAAGGCGTATTCGGAAAGAACGTCACTCTCCACCACACATCCGACGGCGGTCGCCGCGCGCGGAACGATCGTCGCCCCCTTGCGCAACAGCCGCGCATGCGCGTCCTCGAAGGTGCTCAGCACGTCCTCGGCCAGAAGGTCGCTCGACAGGATTTCCGAAATCAAGATGTCCGCCCGTGCCTCGATGTCCTTGCCGACCGCAATCTGCGTCGAGCTCTTGTTGACGACGCGAATCTGCTCCTGATAGCCGTTCAGTGCGACGATACGCTCGGCGGTCGCGGCAATGACGGGGACTTTCTCGCAGCTGACGATATTCTTTGCTCCCGCGCGCGCCGCCATCATCGACAACAGGCCACTGCCAGCGCCGATATCGAGAATGCGGGCAGCCGGTCCTTCTTTCTCGACCGCCTTGCAGATTGCCTGCTCAAAGGCGGCGTTTCTGCGCATATCGTTCAGCATCTGGATATGCCAGAACGGCACGATGACCGAGGTCAGGCGCCGCATCTGGTGCCGGGCATGGATGTTGTCCGGTTGCAGGTCCACGAGCGAGCGGAATTCGACCAGCGCCTGATCACGCCGCCCGGAATCGGCCAGCGCAACCGCGAGGTTTGCCAGGACAAGCTCGTTTTCCGGCGCGATCGACCGCGCGATCGCAAAGCAGCCGGCGGCATCATCCGCTCTTCCGATACGGTGAAGCAACGCGCCTTTTTCAATCAGGGCATCGAGACGGTGCGGCGCGAGTTCGAGCATTTGCTCCAGACGGCCGATCGCCGTTTCCAAATTGCCCCGTTTTTCGGCGACCCTTGCAAGCAGCAGAAGAACGTCGGCCTTGTGATAGCCATGGTCCAGCAGCCGCAGATATTCCGCTTCGGCTTTCTCGAGATCTCCGCTGGAATCATGCGCCGTCGCGCTCTTTAAGAGCTCAAGGAGGAATCGAGGAACGTCGCTATGGCTCGGATCCACCGCCATGTTTTCGTTTTCACCCTTGACGGATGCGGAAGAGAACCAGCACCCGAAAAAGGGGTCCATCTCAAATGCGGATACGCGCGATGGCGTTCAAAAGTTACCGCCGCGCTCTGGAAAAATTGACGCCACCACAATAACGCCGCCGACCACGCCAATCGCGGAATCTGCTTTCCGCCTTGCGCTCGCCCGCAAGAATCAACGGATCAAGACGATAGCTCGGCTGCGGTCCGTAATCATGCGAAAATCGACGCCAGGCCACGGCTTTTGCCCATTACATGAGGTAGCCGGCCGCAAATTCCGCCGTTTTTTGTAAAAGCCGGCCCTATGGCGTGTTGCCTTGCAGGACCTTTGCGCCTAAAAGCCCCTCTCCAATGGAAAGACCGGCGATGGCCCATAATTTCGCGATCAATGATGACGTCCATCACCAGCGCCAGGGGCCCCAGGGCCGCGCCGACGTCAAGCAGCGCAGCGTCTACACCATTGTCACCTGCCTGCCGATCGAGGCGGACGGACGCCCGCGCTACCGCATCAAGAGCAAGACCGAAAACATCGAGCGCGTGGTGACCGAGGAACAGATCAGCCGGCTGGGCTGATTTCCGCCTTCGCATTAGCATTTTGTCATGGTGACGGGATTACCTTGCTATTGGCTGGGTAACGGCGTATACGCCGCCCATTCGAATAATCGTTTGCCTTGTTGATCGCGCCGAACCGGCTCCACTCCCCAAGACATCGCTGAAATCGGATTAGCCCAGCGCGAAGGTCGTGCGGGCACAGCGCGCTTTTGCGCATCTTGGAGACGTAAAATGGCTACCGGAACAGTTAAGTGGTTCAACGCGACAAAGGGCTTCGGCTTCATTCAACCGGATGACGGCGGCAACGATGTGTTCGTGCATATCAGCGCCGTCGAGCGTGCCGGCATGGGCTCGCTCAATGAGGGCCAGAAGCTTTCATTCGAATCGAAGCTCGACAGCCAGCGCGGCAAGACCAGTGCGGAGAATCTTCGCGCGATGTGAAGAAGCCGACCCCAGAGATGACCCGCGGATGTACCGGGCTCTCTGGATTGGTTGCGCCAAGTGTGACACCTAACAAAAACCCGCCGCGTAAATCCGGCGGGTTTTTTACGTTTGGCTAGAGCGTTTTCAAGCGAAGTGGAGACCGGTTCGCGTCAAGAAAACGCGTCAAATCAAGAATCTAGAGCCCCGTTTCGATTCAATCGAAACGGAAAAGGCTCTAGCCGGTAACGGCTCGTTGCCTATTTCGTTTGTGCCTTTTCATGCGAGGCAAGGCCGGTCGGCTTGTAGTCGTAGGTCGGATAGAATTCGGTGCGGTAGCTGCCCCAGGCGGTGTTCTCTAGGATGCGATTGACCTCGCGAAGCCGGCCGGCTGGAAGCCGCAGCGTGACAACCTGTCCGATTCCCATCATCACATACCAGCTGACCACCTCGATGCCGGCGGGGGGAAACGCTTTGTAGAAGCCTTGCTTTTCCAGCTGCGCGTTGAGTTCGCTCAGGGGCCGCGACTGATCGTGCTTGAAAAATACGGTCAGCATCACGGCGTTGTCAGCGGTCGGCGCCGCGTTTTCTGCCGGCGTTGACGTCGGTGCTGGCGCCGTCTGCGCTGCGGCGCCCGCGCTGAAACTCAACGCGGCAGCCAATGCCGCTGCGACCATCCATGATTTGATCAGTCCTGATCTGGCAATCAGTGACCGGGTTATCCGACCCATCGCTGTCTCCTTCTTCGAACGCTCGATTGTGTTTGCAAGGCCGGATTCCGACGCTGACCGCCGCGCCCGGCGCTGCGATCGGAACTTGCCTTCGCAACTGCCCGCTCAGCCCTGTTCGAGTCGGGACAGAAGAGGTCATTTTTCAGGGAACGCGCCGGCATCGTCAGGGTTCCGGCGAGAGATCGGGGGAACCGGGGCTGGACGGTCTCTGGACGGATTGGAAATCGACGGTTCTCGCCCCACGCGCTGGCCGGCCAGGCAGCGTTTTGTCATGTTGGATTGTGAAGCATGTCACATCCGTTCGCCGGCTTTGGCGCTATCGGTGGTGCGGTTGGGCCACTCCCGCATGAGGATGGATCAATGAGAACGCAGCGAATGGCATATTGGTGGTTCAGGTTCGTCGTCTCGGGGCGATTTCTGGAAAAATTTTTCAACCTGCGTCGCGCCAGGCGTTCATGACGCCATCGGCAAACGCGCTCGGCGATCAAGCAACCGAGCCGTCACCGGCCGTCGTCAGGCGCGAGATTTTTCAGGCCCGACGACCATTTTCTTGCAATAGGCGAGACCGTCACTGACGGCGTCACGGCCCTTCCAGGCCCAAAATCTCATGCGTCCGGCAAGGGATTCGTGGCTGCGCAGGCTGCGCGATCCCAGGATATGGCCGACATTCTCGGGAAATCGGCTGACTTCGGCTTCCACCAGAACTCCGATCGCGGCCATCAGCTCGTCGAGCCGCCGGCCCCAGTCCGATTGCTCGAGCAGGTCAATACGGACACGCAGCGCGTATTCGGTGTCGTAGACGTCGGCCAGAATTTCCCGGGAAACGAGAATCCGTTCATTCTTGAGGGCGGCACGCAACATCGCACGCTTGTCTTCCAACCGGTCCAGCACCATCGAGACGGCGATCGCGTAGGGCGTGGCGGCGACGTCGGCTGCGTTCTTGCTCGGCGCCGCCTTGGTGGCGAGGCGGATCAACTGCCAGGACGTCTTGAGCCGTCCCGCCACCAGCGTCAGCGCGAAAGGGACCTGTTCGGCGTGATCTTTTGCGAACGCATCCAATAGCTGCGTCACCTTGGCAACCTGGGCGTCCTCGAACTTGTTGATATTGGCCGGCAGCGCATCGTTTAACTTTGCGAGCGCCTCGCGCGCGCGCAGCACAGCGAGCATCTTGATCAGGTCGGCATAAGCCTCCCGGGAAGCCGTGTACGTCGCCAGTTTATTGCGAATCTGAGCCGCGTTATCCGGCGAGGCGATGGTGTTCTCGAGACTCTTGATGACTTTGATCTGAAACGCCGACGCAGCCTGTCGGGCCTCCCGCTGTTTGTCGGCGGCGATCAGATCGTTCATCTGGCTCGAATAGTCGCGCGCCATCGTCGGCAGCAAATCCCGGCTGATCCATTCCCAGATTGCGGACAGCGAACCGCGCTGTATCCTGCCCGAGTTGGCATGCTCCGGCGCACTATCGACGAGCAATGGTTCGAGCGGGGCGAAGAAATAACGCGCGGGATTGGCGATGCGCCTCTGGGTCTGTCCGCTAGTCCGAAATTCCGCGCGTAGCTTTTCCATGAGAGCCGCGGAGCTCGGTACTTCAGCGCCGCAGAGCTCCAGCCGCTCAAGCTCGGTCAGCAGATTACTGCGCGCCAGCGGCGTCAATCGCTGCAGATACTCCTGGAGTTGGTCGACCTGTGTCATCGCAACTTGATTTGGCGGTTCACGAGATAGCTAGCGATAGGTCCGTTGCCGGACGGCATCGCTGCGATAAAAACATCTCGTCGTAAATTAAGTCGCAAAAAAAAGTTGTAAGAAAGAACCGGCCTGGCTGCGAGCCGTGCCGCGCTCTCAAGGAACCCGGCAAAGCGCGGCCAAACCCCGCCATTTCGCGCAGAAAGCGACATTTTTCCCGGACACTTCCCGTAGTAAATAATTAACCTTGGGAGGGGACGGGTCCGTTTGAGAGACGTAAAGTGCCAGCACGAACGCCTGCGATCGCGGCAAAGCGATGCGAAAGCTTGGAGCGCGCGATACGGCGGAGCTCTTCCCCCAATGCCGAGGGCGCCAAAGCCAAGCGATCGATTTGCTCAGTATAAGTCCTCGAAGGCGCGAACGCGGGGCGCGGGCCGCAGGGCGGGTTTGATCTTCGGTTCACGTGGTACGATGCTGATAGTCCACCGCGCCGGAACGCTGGACTTGGATTCCCGCACCGAACGCACGAGGCCGGTGATGGTCGACCCGCCCGATCTCACGGACACCGCGCGGCCGTTGAACTGCGCGATGCGAAAACGCCGGACGACTTTCTGGTCGGTCATCTCGAACGTGAACATGCGATCCTCCCCTGCTCCCGCAATTATCGCACCGCAGCGTTAGCTCCGTATGAAAATCCAAAACCGTAATAGTACGGCGGGGTGCCCCCAAGCGATGACGTCCGCGGCGACGATACACGCATCCTTTGAGGACTGAGGTGATTCGGATCGTGCTTAACGCGAAGATAACACCACGACGAGGCTCGCAGGGTGGTCAATCGGGCCATCAATAAATGATTCAGTGCCATCGGTTAGGTTGGCGCTTCGGCTCCGCGAGCGCCGGCGTTAAGCCCTATTCGCACCGGAGCCGTTAACCGGAACGTGAATCCGGAACGGCGATCGGTGGAGGTTGCGGGCGGAATCGCAGCGGCGGGATTTCTCCCTGGAGGAGGCTTTTTTCGGAACATGGCAGACGAGAACAAAGGACCCGATCGGGTAGCGTTCAGCCGCGGATACGGCGTCTGCATCATGGGCATCGATGGGACATGGCGTCGTGACTGTCTCCTCAACGCGATATCGGACACCGAGGCCGTGCTCACCGTGGAGGGCCCTATCCAGGGTCTCAATCTCAAGGAATTCTTTCTGCTGTTATCCTCCACGGGCCTGGCCTATCGCCGATGCGAACTTGTTCGCGTCAACGGCACAGAGATGGAAATTCAGTTTCTGAAGACAAGGGGTCGGAAAAGGAAGGCGGGCAGCCGCTCGAATCAGGATCGTCCGGTCGGCGCCTGATGCCGCGGCAGTTTGCGGGCGATTGCCGTTTTGGACGAGCTTGATATCTGCCTCGACGCGCCCGAACCCGGCGCAACGCCCGACACGATCCACCGCTGGCCGTCATTCCGTCGCTCGCCGCCCGTGAAGCGGAACAGGGCAGCGCCTGCTGCATGTGCGCCGTAGCGTTTTCGCGGCGCTGCTAGTCTCCCGATGCTACTTGTGCGTTAAGTCGTGGTCCCGTACAAATACGGGCGGGCACGAAACCGTGCCAGGCGGGGTAACATTCGGCAACTGCGCGTCATCTTTCGCCGTCCCGGGAGGATGTCATATGACCGAAAAGCCTCTCACCCGTGGTGAGATATTCGTCGTCGACGACGATGCTGGCGTCCGCGAAATGCTTGCCTTGGTGTTGTCGACCGCAGGTTATCAGGTCATCTGCTTTGCCGATGGTGCGGCGCTGCTGGCGGTGGCGCGGAGCCGGACGCCGGCCTGCATCCTGCTCGATGTGCACATTCCCGGCAAGTCGGGCCTCGATATTCTGAAGGAGCTGCACGGCGAGGAATATCCGGCGCCGATCTTCATCATCTCCGGTCAGGGTGACATCGCCATGGCGGTCAGCGCGATCAAGAGTGGCGCGCTGGACTTCATCGAAAAGCCGTTCCGGGGAAACGAAATCGTCGCCCGGCTGGAGGAGGCGATCGAGGCCTATGCGCGCCGTCAGGACAAGGATCCCGCGTCAAGAATAGCGTCGCTGCATCTTCCCGGGCGTGAACCCCTGACGCGGCGCGAGCGCGAAGTGCTGGAGCAATTCACTTCCGGCGCTTCCAACAAGGAGGCGGGCCGCCATCTCGGGATCAGTCCGCGCACGATCGAGGATCACCGCGCCAACATCATGAAAAAGCTCGGCGCCAGGAATGCGGCCGACCTGATTCGGATCGTGATGACCGCCTCGCGCGCTTCCTGAGCCGGCAGCTTGCGCCGGAGCAAGCCTGGGGCGGACAAAGCGATGAAATCACCATCCGATGGGTCCGATCGGCGCGTGATCTAGGGATGGTCGTGTTCCGGAATCGCCAAGCGGCCGCCGCAAAAATCCCAATGATCGATCGGCGCGGGGCTTGCTCCCGATGGATCGCCCGTGAGATGACCTGAACAGGGCCTTAGACAGGTGTCGCCATGACGGAAAACAACAAGAAAAGTCCGCAAACGCTGCGCAGCGCGCGCTGGTTTGCGCCCGACGATCTCAGGGCCTTCGGTCATCGCTCGCGCGCCATGCAGATGGGGTATGCGCCGGAGGAGTGGAAGGGCCGCCCGGTGATTGCGATCCTCAATACCTGGTCGGACGCGCAGCCTTGCCACATGCATTTCAAAACCCGCGTCGACGACGTCAAGCGCGGCATCCTGATGGCGGGCGGCTTCCCGATGGAGTTGCCCGCGCTTTCGCTGTCGGAATCCTTCTTGAAGCCGACCACCATGCTCTACCGCAATCTGCTCGCGATGGATGCCGAGGAGCTCTTGCGCGGCCATCCCGTCGATGGCGTGGTGCTGATGGGCGGCTGCGACAAGACCACGCCGGCGCTGTTGTTGGGCGCCACCAGTATGAATTTGCCCGCGATCTATCTGCCGGCGGGGCCGATGCTGCGCGGCAACTGGAAGGGCAAGACGCTGGGGTCGGGGTCGGATGCCTGGAAATACTGGGACGAGCGCCGCGCCGGCAAGATTTCCGACAAGGACTGGGTCGATGTCGAGGCCGGCATCGCCCGCAGCTATGGCACCTGCATGACCATGGGTACTGCCTCGACCATGACGGCGATCGCCGAATCGATCGGCATGACGCTGCCGGGCGCTTCCTCGATTCCGGCGGCCGACGCCGGCCATATCCGCATGAGTTCCGAATCCGGCCGCCGCATTGTCGAGATGGTCTGGGAGGATTTGACGCCGCGGAAAATCCAGACCCGGAAAGCCTTCGAAAACGCCATCACCGTGGCGATGGCGATGGGCTGCTCGACCAATGCGATCATTCACCTGATCGCGCAGGCGCGCCGCGCCAGGGCGGACATCGGGCTCGACGATTTCGAGACCGCCAGCCGCAAGGTGCCGGTGATCGCCAATGTGCGGCCCTCCGGCGATAAATATCTGATGGAGGATTTTTATTACGCCGGCGGATTGCCCGGCTTGATGAGCCGGATCAAGGATCACCTGCATCTCGATGCGATGACGGTCACCGGAAACACGCTCGGCGAAAATATCGCGACTGCCGAAGTTTATAATGACGACGTCATCCGGACAACCGAAAATCCAATCTATGCCGAGGGTGCGCTCGCCGTGCTGAAGGGCAATCTCGCGCCCGACGGCTGTGTGATCAAGCCAAGCGCCTGCGAGCCGCGTTTCCTCAAGCATGCCGGGCAGGCCCTGGTGTTCGACGATTACCCCTCGATGAAGAAGGCGATCGACGATCCCGATCTCGACGTCACCGCCGATCATGTACTGATATTGCGCAATGCGGGGCCGCAAGGCGGACCCGGCATGCCGGAATGGGGCATGCTGCCGATCCCGACCAAACTGGTGAAGCAGGGCGTGCGCGACATGGTGCGGCTATCGGATGCGCGCATGAGCGGCACCAGCTATGGCGCCTGCATCCTGCACGTGTCGCCGGAATCCTATATTGGCGGGCCCTTGGCGCTGGTGAAGAACGGCGACAAGATCACGTTGGATGTCGCCGCCCGCACCATCAATCTTGACGTTCCCGAGGTGGAGTTGGCCAAACGCCGCGCCGCATGGAAGCCGCCCGAGAAACGCTTCGAGCGCGGCTATGGCTGGATGTTCACCCGGCACATCAGGCAAGCCAATGAGGGCTGCGATTTCGATTTCCTCGAAACCTCGTTCGGCGCGCCGGTCGGTGAGCCGTCGATTTATTGATGGAAGCCGTCGTTCCGGGGCGCGAAGCGAACCTCAGATGTGCGATTGCACATCGGGGAACCTCGAGATTCCGGGTTCGCATCTTCGATGTGCGCCGCAATGACAGCAAACCGGGAACAGCACCATGACCAGGCTGAGCGACGTCACCCGCAACAAGCTCAAGACCGTCTCCACCGCGACGGTTGCCACCGCGCTCTACAAGCGCGGCTTTCGCATTCAGATGATTCAGGACGTGCATCCGCTGAGCGCCGAGCAGCCGAAGTTGGTCGGCGAGGCCTTCACCTTGCGCTACATGCCGGCGCGCGAGGATCTCAACAAGCTTGAGGTGTTTCGCGACCGCTCCCATCCGCAGCGCAAGGCGGTGGAGGATTGTCCGGCCGGCGCCGTGCTGGTAATGGACAGCCGCAAGGACGCCCGCGCCGCGTCGGCCGGCGCGATATTGGTGACGCGGCTGATGCAGCGCGGCGTCGCCGGCGTGGTCACCGATGGCGGCTTTCGCGACTCCGCCGAGATCGCAAAACTCGGATTTCCCGCCTTTCACCACCGGCCGAGCGCGCCGACCAATCTCACTTTGCATCAGGCGATCGAGATCAACGTGCCGATCGGCTGCGGCGATGCGCCGGTGTTTCCCGGCGACATTATCCTCGGCGACAGCGACGGGGTGATCGTGATCCCCGCGCATCTCGTAGACGAAATCGCCAACGAAGCCTTCGAGATGACGGTGTTCGAAGATTTTGTCACCGAGCAGGTCCGCAAGGGGCGCTCGATCCTCGGGCTCTATCCCGCCACCGACGAGCAGACGCTGAAAGATTTTGCGGCGTGGCGCAAGGAGAAGGGGCGGTAGGCGTTCCCCGGATGCAGCGCAGCGCGCAGCACTTGCGGAGTGGTGCACTGCTGATCCGGGGTCCACAACCGTGGGTCCCGGCTCTGCGGTGCATCGCCAAGTGCGCTGCACCGCGTCCGGGACACGATATGTCACACCTCGCCGCGTCCCGCCAATCCCACCGCCCACAGCGCAAACGCGTAGGCGATAGCGACCTCGTCGAGGCGGTTGAAGCGGCCCGATGCGCCGCCATGGCCGGCGCCCATATTGGTGCGCAACAATACCGGGCCGCCGCCCGTCATGGTGGCGCGCAGCCGCGCGATCCATTTCGCCGGCTCCCAATAGGTGACGCGCGGATCGGTGAGACCAGCCATCGCCAGGATCGCCGGATATTGCTTCGCCGCGACGTTATCGTAGGGCGAATAGGACAGGATGGTCTTGAAAGCGATCTCGCTTTCGATTGGGTTACCCCATTCCGGCCATTCCGGCGGCGTCAGCGGCAACGTGTCGTCGAGCATGGTATTGAGAACGTCGACGAACGGCACTTCGGCGACGATGCCGGCGAACAATTCTCCGGCGCGGTTGGCGACCGCGCCCATCAGCATGCCGCCGGCGCTGCCGCCATGGCCGACGATGCGCTTTTGGCTGGTATAGTTGGCCGCGATCAGCGCGCGCGCGGATGCCGCGAAATCGTCGAAGCTGTTGGCTTTCTTTTCGCGCTTGCCGTCGAGATACCAGTTCCAGCCCTTGTCGGCGCCGCCCCTGATATGCGCGATCGCATAGACAAAGCCGCGATCGACCAGCGACAGCCGGTTGGCCGAAAACGACGCCGGCATCGCCATGCCATAGGAGCCGTAGCCGTAGAGAAGCAGCGGCGCGGTGCCGTCGCGTTTGAGATTTTTGGCGTGCAGGATCGACACCGGCACCTTTGCGCCGTCATGCGAGGTCGCCATTATGCGGGTGGTGACGTAGTCGGCGGGGTTGTGGCCGGACGGGATCTCCTGGCGCTTGCGCAAGGTTCGCGTGCGGAGCGCCATGTCGTAATCGTAGACTTCGGAAGGCGTCGTCATCGACGAATAGGAAAATCGCAGGTTGGTGGTGTCGAATTCGTAAGAGCCCATGGTGTCGAGCGAGTAGGCGGTCTCGTCGAAGGCGATGGCGTGCTCCTCGTTAGTTGCGAGATCGCGGATGATGATCGCCGGCAGCGCATTGGCGCGTTCCAGCCGCACCATGTGGCCGGAAAAGAGTTCGACATCGAGAACGTAGATGCCCTCGCGATAGGCGATCAGGTCGCGCCAGTTCGCCCGCTCCGGTGATTGTAGCTTTGCCGTAACGATCTTGAAGTCGATTGCCGCATCGGCATTGGTGAGGATGAACAACTCATCGCCGCGGTCGGCTATCGAATATTGTACGCCCGTTTCGCGGGCCGCGACCAGCCGTGGCGGCGCATCGGGACTAGCGAGATCGACCAGGCGCTGCTCGGAGGTTTCGTGGTCGCCGCCGGCGATCACGCAAAACCGGCCGCTCGAGCTTTCATGGATATGGGTGAACCAGCCGGGATCCTTTTCCTCATAAACCAGAATATCGTCGGCTTGTTGGGTCCCCAGGCGATGCCGCCAGACCTGCATCGGGCGGTGATTGTCGTCGAGTTTCACGTAGAAGAACGCTTTTGCATCGGCGCTCCACACTACCGCGCCGTCGGTTTCCTCGACGAGATCGTCGAGGTCGCCCTTGGTCGCCCAGTCGCGCACGCGAATGGAAAAATATTCCGAACCCTTGATATCGGCGCTCCAGGCCTCGAGCCGGTGATCCGGCGAGTGGCGGGCGCCGCCGAATTTGAAATAGTCGTGCCTGGCGGCGAGCGCATCGCCGTCGAGGATGATCTCGGCCTCGCCGCCGTCGCGCGGGCAGCGTCCGAACAGTTCGTGCTGGCCGCCGTCGCGGAACTTTCGCATATAGGCGTAAGGACCATCCGGCGACGGCACGCTGGAATCGTCTTCCTTGATGCGCCCGCGCATTTCCTTTACCAGCGTCTTCTGTAGGGAAGCGGTGTGGCCGAGCAGGCTTTCGGTATAATCGTTCTCCGCTTCGAGGTAGTGGCGGATGTCCGCGCTCAGAAGGGTGGGGTCACGCAGCACCTCCTGCCAGTTCTCGTCCTTCAGCCACGCGTAGTCATCGACAATTGTGATGCCGTGGGTTGCGAACGAATGCGGCCGGCGCGGTGCGATTGGCGGGGTCAGGGGGCTTTTTTTGTCCATCGTTTTAGTACTCGGTTGTTGTCGTGCGCGGAACAGGGCGGGCGGCAATGTCATATCGGGTGTCGGCGGGTTGATTTCTAGATCGGCGGGCTTTAGGCCAGCAACGCGTAGGGTGGGCAAAGGCGCGTTGGCGCCGTGCCCACCATTATCCCAACCCGCTGCGAAATGGTGGGCACGCTTCCGCCTTCGCTCGTTGAGCCATGGCGGATGTGGTCGCTTTGCCCGCCCTACGATTCCAGCTCACGGACCTCATCCTGAGGAGCGCGCTCTTGCGCGCGTCTCGAAGGATGAATGGCAAGATCGTGGCCTCATGGTTCGAGACGCGCGAAGCCGCGCTCCTCACCATGAGGTTCAAGATCGCACGACAGTAGTTGTTCCGCAGCCGCGTGCCGGCGTTGGCCCCGAACATCGGGTTCCGGTTCACGGCGAGCAGCACCGCGACGGTCATTTACGCGCCGGACGCCGCGCGGCTTGTTCGGCAGCATCGGTTTGATGGCGGTCCATTCAGAATTACTGGGTTCGTGGCGCATGATTCGAGGCCCCAGTTTCGAAGCTTGAATCACGTCTTGGGCCGTACCATCAACTCGTAGCGGAGCCGCCAATACTCTGAAATTACTTCCGCTTTCGGGGGATAGCGGAAAACGCCGGACTTGCCGCTGGCTCGACCCGGTCGCGAATGACCCGACGCGGACATCCGACGAGCACTCAAAGATAGTTCACGGGGACCGCTCCCAACGTCTTCCCGATATCGAGTTTGCAGCTACACTGCGACGGTCTTAGGAGCGGGCATGAAGCGGCGGGAGTTCATGACACTCATCGGCGGCGCGGCGGCGGCATGGCCTCTTGCCGTGCAAGCGCAGCAGCCCAAGAAAGTGCCCCGAATTGGCTTCCTTGCGATAGGATCGCTTGATGCCGCTGAGACGCGCGCCGGCCTTAACGCTTTCCGTCAAGGACTAGGCGAACTCGGCTATTTCGATGGCCAGAACATCGTTATAGAGGTCCGCGCGGCGGACGCGATAGTGGAACGGTTTCCCGCTCTGGCGAGCGAACTGATCGGTCTCAAGGTTGATGTCATCGTCGCATTGAACTCGCTATCCGGCCGGGCTGCAAAGCAAGCGACCACCACGATTCCCATTGTTGTCCCAGTTATGGGCGATCCAGTTGAAGACGGACTCGTCGCCAGCCTCGCGCGACCGAGCGGGAATGTTACGGGCTTAACGTTCCTCGGACCGCAACTGGTTCCCAAGCGTTTAGCCTTGCTCAAGGAGGCGCTCCCTTCGGCTTCCCAAGTGGCGGCCCTCTGGCACCCCCGCGCATACGGCGAGCGCACGATGAATGATATGATCAAGGAGACAGAGGCCGCAGGACTGAGTCTAGGGCTGCACCTTCGATTTGTTGCTGTGCAAGGTCCCGATCAGCTGGATCAGGCATTCTCCACGATAGCCGTAGAGCGAACCGATGCCGTCATGGTGTTTCCAAGCCCGATGCTCTTCAATGAGCGAACACGCATCGTCGATCTGGCCCGAAAACTCCGGCTGCCGTTGATATCCATGGCCAAGGAATTTGTGGAACTCGGTGGACTGATATCCTATGGAGCGGACATTACAGACTTCATCCGGCGTGGGGCCACCTACGTGGACAAAATCCTTAGAGGTGCCAAACCCGCCGACCTTCCGGTTGAGCAGCCGACCAAATTTGAACTATTCATCAACCTCAAGACCGCGAAGGAGCTTGGCATCGAGATTCCTGCTACGCTGCTTGCCCGTGCCGACGGGGTGATCGAATAACATTGAATTTGCTCAGTGCTTGAGTCCGCCTATGGCACATCGCGACATTTCGCTGCGCCGCAGAATTTGGTCGCTATCGGGGCATGCGGACATCGAGCAAGCCGCAACAATCAAGCTCGATTTATGAGTAATACCAACGGCAGCGGCCATTCACTTACCGCGTCATCCTGAGGTGCGAGCGAAGCGAGCCATCGACGGATGGCAACATGCGCGGACTCGCGATCATCCTTCGAGGCCCGCGCAGGAGCGCGGGCACACGTCAGGATGACGGTCATTGTCTGGTGCCGTTGGTATAAGCCCTAATTGTTCCGCAGCCGCGTGCCGGCGTTGGCCCCGAATATCGGGATCCGGTTGACGGCCAGCACCACCGCGAAGGTGATGACCAGCATCGCGATGCCGAGCACGGAGATGGCGGCGAGATCGCCGCTTTCGTTGAGGTCGTAGATCAAGACGCTGATCACCTTGGTCTGCGAGGTGAACAGCACGATCGCCGCGGAGAGCTCGCGCATCACGCCGATGAAGATGAAACACCAGGTCGCAATCACGCCGGTGCGCAGCAGCGGCGCGGTGATTTGGCGCAGCGACTGCAGGCGGGTCGCGCCGAGGATGCGGCTGGCGTCCTCCAGTTCAGGATGGATGGTGGTGAACGCCGCCTGCAATTGTTGATAGGCCGACGGCAAATTGATGGTCAGGAACGCAATCAGCAGGATCCACAGCGTGCCGTACAGCACGAAGGGCGGCCGCGTATAGCTCAAGAACAGCCCGACGCCGAGCACGATGCCGGGCACGGCGATTGGCGCGGTGGCAAGGAAACCGAGCACGCGGTGTCCCGCGATCACGCGACGGGTCGTGACATAGGCGATCACCAGCGCCAGCAGAGTGCCGACGGTCGCGGTCGCGGTGCCCAGGATGACGGTGTTCTTCAGCGCGAGCTGGGTCGACGACAATTCGGTGAACACGAACACGATATTATGCAGCGTCAACGTCGACGGCGTCACCAGCGTGGTCGCATTCGGCGAGAACGCCGCGTTGAACAGCGCGAAATACGGCAGGAACACCGGATTGAGCAGCATCAAGAGGCAGAACGATAGCGCCGCCCAGCGCCATTTCTTCATTTCAACCTGGCGCGGGGCGCCATATTTGCCGCCGAGCACCGAATAGCCGCGGCGCCCGAGAATGAACTTCTGCGCCTGCAGCAGCAAAATCGTCAGGATCAGGAGCGGCACGGCGGCGGCGGCAGCGAGTTCGAGTTTCGGCGGATACTGGAACAGGCTCCAGATCTTCGTCGTCATGGTGTGAAAGCCGGCCGGCAGCGCCAGGATCGCGGGCGAGCCGAACAGGGTCATGGCCTGCAGGAACGCGATCAAGGCGCCGGCGACCAGCGCCGGCATCGCCAACGGGATGGTCACGCGCCGCGCCGTGGTCCAGGCCTTGCCGCCAAGAATGGCGGAGGCATCCTCGAGTTCGCCGGGCATGTTGTCGAGCGCGTTGGCGACCAGCACGAACACAAACGGGAACGTGTAGCAGGAAATGACGAAGATCACCCCTACCAGCGAGTAGATGTTGAACAGATGCTCGTCGGCCTCCGCTCCCGTCATGACGCGGTAGAGCTGGTTGAGCAATCCGCTGTTGGGCGCCGCCAGCAATTCCCAGGCGACCGCGCCGAGGAACGGCGGCGTCACGAACGAGGCCGTGACCAGCGCGCGAATGAACTGCCGCCCCGGCATGTCGGTGCGCGACACCAGCCACCCCATCGGGGCGGCGACGATGCAGCAGATGATCGCGGAGGACGTTGCGATGATGGCGGTGGTCAAGAGCGGGTCGAGAAAATCCGGATCAGCGAACAGCGTGACGAAATTCTGCAGCGTCAGGTGGCCGGCCTTGTCGGTGACGCTGTAGATCGCAAGCCACGACATCGGCAGCACGATCAGCGCGATCATAAACGCCGCGAACAGCCACAGCACCGGCTTGGTCCAGTCGATTTTGGCTCTAGGGGTGGGGATGCTGGCGGTGATGGTCATGTTGCCCTTCTATCTTCTCCCTCTCCCCGTTCTTCTTCACGGGGAGAGGGTTGGGGTGAGGCGCTCTTTCCGCAGGCATCGATTCGCGGAGAGAGCCCCTCACCCGTCGCGCATCTGACGATGTGCGCCGGCCTCTCCCCGCAGGCGGGGAGAGGCGAGGGGGAGACGGTGCTGCCGGTGATTCGGAAAATCCCGGAATGACGGTGAGAAACCAATTTGGGCTGCTGCATACCTACACCCGAAACATCCGCGCATAGTGTGTCTTGATCTCGTCTGCCAGCTTCTCGACGCCGGCCGCGTCTTCCTTCATCAGCTTGATGTCGGAAATCTTGCGGCGTCCGGACTTGGCCTGCACCTGCGGGTGGATCGAATATTGCGCCGTGAAGTCGGTGAAGAATTGCTGGGTCGCGCGCGTATGCAGCCAGGCCTGAAACAGCCTGGCGGCATTGGGATGCGGCGCGCTGGCGAAAATTCCGGTCGGGCCCGAGATGGTCGGTGTGCCCTCGGCCGGATACACCGGCTCGACCGGCTGGCCGGCTTCCTTCAGCAAGGCGACATTATATTCATTGCCATCCGCCATGACGGCGCGCTCGCCGAGCGCGAGTTTCTTCGGCGGGTCGGTCGATGACTGCACCTGCATGACGCGCTGCTTCGACAGCTTCTCCAGATAATCCCAGCCGAGCTCGCGAACCAGCTGGAACGTCGCCGTCATGATGGTGCCGCTATAGGCGGGATGGCCCTTCACCATCTTGCCGGCCCATTTCGGGTCGAGCAGATCGGCAAAGCTCTTCGGCGCCTCGGCCGGTTTGACGAGACTGGTGTTGTAGGCGATCGACGACAGCCAGATTCGCGTGGTGGCGAACATCCCGTCGCCATCGCGATAGGCTTCCGGGAAATATTTCGCGATGTCTTCCGAGACAAAGGGCGCCAGCCAGCCGTTGCGCTTCCAGGGGAGGAAATGCGAGGCGTCGGCGCTGTTGACCACGTCGGCGGCGCGGATGCCGGAGGCAAATTCCTGCTCGATGCGCTGAAACAGCCGCTCGGAGCCCGCGCGCTCGATCTGCACCACAATCCCCGGGTACTGCGCCTCGAACGCCTTGCCGAGTTTTTCCCCGACCGGCAGATCCATGGCGGAATACAGCACGACCTTGCCGTCTTTCTTCGCGGCTTCGATCAACTGCTGCGTGATCGCGACCGGTTCCGGTGCGGCGGCTTTGAGCGGTGAAGCGAACAGGACGAGCCCAAGCGTTGCCGATCCTTTGATGACGTCGCGCCTGGTTACGGCTGTGCGCATCGCCTCGGTTTCCATTTTCCCGTCATTGCGAGGAGCCCTTGCGACGAAGCAATCCATAGCGCGCATAGTGGCCATGGATTGCTTCGCTTTCGCTCGCAATGACGACCAGTGGTCATCGTGCAAGCGCCCGGCAGCGTTCGGCCGGCAGCGTCAGCCAGACTTCGGTGCCGGCGGGGACGGCGGTCTCGGTCGATGTAATGGCGCGCAACGTCGTGCCATCCGATGTTTCGACCATGTAGTCGCGGTTGGCGCCGAGAAACACCTGGCGGGTCACGGTCGCCTTGACCGCGTTGTCAGGCGTTGGCGGCGCTTTGGTCGAGAGCTGGATATCGTGCTGGCGAATCGCGATCGCGGCATCCTGGTGGGGCGTCAGTTTGGCGCCGACCACTCGCAAGGTCGCGCCGGAAAACGAGATGTGGCTTTCGTCCCGCGCAGTGCCCTTGATCACATTGCTGGCGCCGATGAAGCGCGCGACGAATTCCGATTGCGGCCGGTCGTAAATATCTTCCGGCGTGCCGAGCTGATCGATCTTTCCGCCGTTCATCACCGCGATCAGGTCGGCGGTGGTCATCGCTTCCGACTGGTCGTGGGTGACGTAGACCGTCGTATAGCGGTATTCGTCGTGCAGGCGGCGAATCTCAAAGCGCATCTCCTCGCGCAAATTGGCGTCGAGGTTCGAAAGCGGCTCGTCGAGCAGCAGGGTTTCCGGTTCGACCACCAGCGCGCGGGCCAGCGCGACGCGCTGCTGCTGCCCGCCCGACAATTCGCCGGGATAGCGTTGCGCCAGGATTTCGAGCTTTGTGGTGGCAAGGATCGCGGCGAGCTTTTTCGCAATGGTGTCGCGGTCGAGTTTGCGCAAGCGCAGCCCGTAAGTGATGTTTTCGGCGACCGTCATGTGCGGCCACAGCGCGTAGCTCTGGAAGATCATCGACATCTTGCGGCTCTCGGGCGGCAAGGTGCGCGCTTGTGACGACACCAGCCGCTCGCCGACATGGATCTCGCCATCGGTGGGTTCGAGGAAGCCGGCGATCAGCCGCAGCGTCGTGGTTTTGCCGCAGCCCGAGGGGCCCAACAGGCAGATCAACTGCCCGTGGTCGATCCGCAACGAGACATTATCCACGACCGCCAGCGAGCCGAATCGCTTGGTCAGGCCACGCAGTTCAACGGACGCCAATCACATCACTCCCTGATCTCTTTGCGCGCATCCCGCCGCGACCAGGTCCACGCCGTCCGCGTCAACCTGATTGCGACGAAAAACCAACTGCCCACTTCTTTGCGGAAATACGCGTGCGCCGTTGCCGGCGGCTTATTTATCGCAAGATCATTATAAGCACGAATGCAGGGGTGCCGGAAAGCCTTGAGGGAACGTTAGGCCGGCACACTTTCGCCGAGCCAGTCGATCGCCGCCTCGACGCCGCCGCGGCCGTGGGGGATGCCGAGCGCGTTAAGGCCGACTTCGATGACGCCGAGGGTGCCCAGAATCATCGGCGCGTTGATATGCCCCATATGGGCGATCCGGAACGCCTGGCCGGTGAGTTCGCCGATGCCGACCCCGAGCACCACGCCGCATTTTTCCTTGCAATAGCGCTGCAGCGTTACCGGATCATGGCTCGCTGCCATCACCACGGTCGTGACCGTATTCGACCGCTCACCGGCCTCAGTGACATTGAAGCCGAGCACCTGGCCTTCAGCCCAGACCGCGACCGCGCGGCGCACCGCTTCGGCGAGCAATCGATGGCGCAGGAACACGTTCGGAAGTCCCTCCTGGTCGATCATGTCGATGGCCTGGCGCAGCGCGAACAACAGATGGATCGGCGCGGTGCCGCCGTATTTCCGGTAATGTTCGGTGCCTTCGCGCTCGGTCCAGTCCCAATAGGGCGTTCGCAGGCCCGCCGTCTTGTGAGCCTGCTGGGCGCGGTCGTTGGCGGCGCAGAAGCTCAAGCCTGGCGGCGTCATCAGGCCCTTCTGCGAGCCGGCCATCGCGACGTCGATGCCCCAGGCGTCCATCTCGAACGGCATGCAGCCGAGCGAAGCCACCGTATCGACCAGGAACAGCGCGGGGTGACCGGTTGACTTGATCGCCTTGCCGATGGCTTCGATGTCATTGAAGGCGCCGGAGGCGGTATCGACCTGCACCGCCAGGATCGCCTTGATCTTGTGATCCTTGTCCTGCCGCAGCCGGGCTTCGACCTCGGCGGGGCGAATGGCGCGGCGCCAGTCGCCTTTCAATACTTCGACATCGGCGCCCATCGCGGCCGCGGCATTGCCCCAGCCGACCGCGAACCGACCGCTTTCCAGCACCAGCACCTTGTCGCCGCGCGACAGCACATTGCTGATCACGGCTTCCCAGGCGCCATGGCCGTTGGCGATGTAGATGTAGGATTTGCCCTTGGTGGCGAACAGCCGGGAGAGATCGCGCAGCAGGCCGTCCGTCAATTGCACCATCTGCTCGGAATAGATGTCGAGCGCCGGGCGATGCATCGCCCGCAGCACCTCGTCGGGCATGGTGGTGGGTCCGGGGATCGCCAGGAATTCCCGGCCCGCGCGAACGACCATTGTTGCTATTCCTTCTGATTAGCCCTCAGGGGGAAGGGATGCAGGGGAATGGCGGGAAATTCAAGCCCGAACGGGATGATATTAGAGTGAAGCTGCCATGTGCTGCGCTATTTCGTCAGCGCATTGGCGATCGCACGCCAGATCTGATCCTTGATCTCGGTCGCGGCCGGGCTCGGAATGATGTCGGCTGGCACATTTCGTTTTTGACACGCCACCACCAGCCGCAGAATCCACACCTCGCCATCGGTGTAATAGGGATCGCCGCCGCCATTGCGCCCGGTCAATGTTAACCCTATGCCCGTCACCTGATATTTGGCGTCGACCATGCTGGCGGCTTCCAGATCGGCGGCGAGCAGGTTGCGGTCGGCATCGACATCGGCGGCGATGTGGTGGGTGATCGCGCCGGTATAGTGGCTGACACCGACGCCGCGATCGAAGGTCGCATCGCCAAGCCAGACCGGCCGCTTCTCCTGACCCTGCTCCAGCACCTGCCAGAACCGCACATGATGGCGGCGATCGGCGCTGTCACCGACCGGCTTTTCGAAGGCGAGGTCTTCGTGCCGGCCGAGATAGAACAGCGGGCTGACGGGCGCTTCACGATAGGGACGGTCGAGCAGTACGCTGCCGGCGATCTCGATCGAGGAGCGAAGCGTCACAGGATCGGCGGGATACCATCCGGCGGCCTGCATGGCGCAGAGCACGTCGAGCTTGTCACCGATCAGCCCGACGTTGATCGGATCGCCGGGAATGCCCTGCGCGGTCCGCGTCACCATCGGCAGGTCGGCGAGGCCGCGCTGGTGCTCGTAGTGACTCCACAACGCCGGCAGCGCGAGATAGGCGACGATGGTGTAGGCAATGACGACGCCCAGTGCGGTCAGCAGGAAACGCTCCAGCCGCGCATGAGCGTGGTGCGGCGGCAAACCCAGGCCATTGGATTCAGCCACGCCAGTCGTCTCCGCGTTTGAAGACCGCGAAGCTTAGCACGCCGGCCGATCTATCGCCGGGTTTCGCGGCAGCCGGCGGCTTCGGCGTCATCGGCCGAGCAGAACCAGCGCGTGCCCTTGATGATCTTCATCTCGATCTTCGCATACCAGCGGCTTTTGGGCGTGTGATAGATGCACTCGCCGGCGCGATTGACATTGCCCTTGATGGTGCAGTCGGGCGAAGGCGCGACCGATCCCGAGGCCGAGGCCAGAAGGATCGCATGCGCAGTCTCCGGCGGCTTGGCGGCGCCGAGGATGGCGGTCTTCTTGTTGCGGACCCGCCAGTCCCACGGCGCGATGAACGCGCCCTGCCACATCCCGGCCTTGGCCTCGCGCGCGGCTATCTCGTCGGCATCGTAGTCATGGGAGAAGCGCACATAGGCCAAGGCCCATCCGCTTTTCACCAGCCATTTCTGGATGTCCTCGCCGTCGACCTCGCATCGCGCCACGATCCGGCCGCGGCGGTCGGCGGCCGCTTGGCGTACGTGGCAGCTCCAAACCTTGTTGTCGGTATGCTTGATCAGCTCGTCGCGCGCGGCAACGCCGCAGGTCCAGCGCTCGCCGCTATTGTTGAGGCAAAGCTGATCCACCGACGGCGCGTCGATTCCGCCGAGGCGAATCCGGGTGTTGCCGACCTGGACGTTGTCGCCTTCGCGCACTTTCGCGGTCCCGGTGATGTCGGCGGCCTGCGCTATCGTGGGCAGCAGCACCGCCAAGATCGCCAACAGGAATTTCAGGAGCATGGCAAAGCGGCCCGTTCAAAATCCAATCGTAGCACAATGGTGGCGGATTGTGGTGCGGATTGGGCCAGCGCGCCAGCAGCTGGCAGGGCGCGTGCTTTCAACTTTGTGCGATGAATGACTTCTTCACCTCGCCCCGCTTGCGGGGAGAGGTCGCCGCGCTTTTCGCGCGGCGGGTGAGGGGGACTATCCGCGAGTCTGATTACGCCGTGAGTCCCCCTCACCCCGACCCTCTCCCCGCACGCGGGGAGAGGGAGAAGCGGCAGCTCACTAATTCCCCCTCCGCCGCATCGCCTTGCGCGCCAGCGACAGCCCCATCAGCACGAAGGCCGAGGTGACCTCGGGCCCGCCGACCAAAATGCGGGTCGGGGTCTTCATCTTGTTCCACTCATAGGCCTTAAACGGCCCGTGCCGGCCGCCCTCGCCGAAATCGCGGACGATACAATGCAGCGCCGGCGCCAACGTCGCGACATCGGCGCCGAGATGGCCGAGCGCGATCAGCGCCAGCGCCGCGTCGAACACATTGATCTCGGCTGCCATCAACTCGTCCCGCACATAGCCGAGCACTTTGGCGCGGATGAGGTCGAACGCGCCGTCGGGATCGATCGCAGCCCGCGCGGCTAAAGGCAGCGCCATGAAGGCGGCATGGCAGCGGCCGAAATAGGCGCAATAGAGCTCCGGCAGGTAATAGATGTGCGAGCGCGGATTGGCGAACGCGCCTGAGGCGGCAAGCCGCCGCTGGAACGCGACGATGCCGCGCAAGGTGTCGAGCCGCCGCGGCGTCTCGAGGATCTTCCATCGTGCGAGGTTGCGGAAGCTGACCTCGAGAATGTCGAGGTTGAGAGTCGGGTCGAGGTCGTTGCCGAACGGCCGTTCGCCCGCAAAACTGTCGATCCAGGTGACGACGCCGCCGTCGTAATCGATATTGTCGTTGAGCGGCACCGTCACCTTGGGCTCGTTGGCGCCGAGGTGGACTTGGTGGGCGGCGTAGAAATCGAGCAATGGCTGGTCGAGTATGGAATCATCGGAGCCGGCCTGCGTCGCCGCCGAGAACGCGCAGGCCGTGGTGTCGCAATCCGGCACGTAGACGCCGAAACCGAGGTTCTGCTTGATCTCGGTGAAGAACCGCGAAAACCGCGGATGCGGCGCCGGCGCGATCGCGGTGATGACGTCGAAGGCGCGGCCGTTAGGCCCGCGCACCTGCTCGCGGCTGGTGCCAAGGCAAAAATCGACCATCGCCGCGATGGCGCGGCGCGCGGCATCGGCCTGATCGGGCGACGCCAGCCCGGTGTCGACAAAGCTCAGCAGCGCTTCGGTGAAGAACGCGTCGTAATAGGCGGAACGGTGGCGGATCTGCACGGGCTGCCGCATCGTCTCGGCGATGCCAGGCCACGACGGGTTGATCAAGGCGCGCGCCGGCGAGCGGGCGATGAAGATGCGCGCCAGGTTGAACAGCAGCGTCGAGTTCTTGTAGCCACGCGCATTGAGCCCGGTCAGCGCCATCAGGAATTCGCGGCCGCGCAGGTCGGGATCGCCGATCAAATTGAAGGCGGCGTAGGCCGGGATGAAGCCGTCCCGCTGGAAGGTGCGCAACAGATGCGCGCCGCAGCTTCCGATCACGCGCTCGATGTCGGCCAGATCGGGCGGCGCCGGCCCGATTTCACCGACCGGCTTCGGCTGCGGAGGGTGCAGCTCGATCGTATCCAACAGGGCCGCCACTGGCGCGCCGATCGCGGCCCAGTCCGGCGCCGCGTCGTCGCGCGCCCGGATCAAGGCCTCGCGCAGGCCCTGCAGGCGGGCGTCGTCGTTGAGTTCGACCAGCCCGGTCCGCCGCAACAGCGGCCGCAACGCCGGATTGCCGAGCGCGGTCCGGTAGAATTGGGCGAGATGGGCGTCGCCACCGGCGCCGTTCAGAAGCAGGGGATCGCAGACCTCATACAGCGACGGGCCGTCCTTCCGGGCCGTCAATGCGCGGTAGGCGGCCCCGGCGATCTCGTGAAAAGCCATCCAGTTTCTTTCGGAACTCGTGTTCGGAACGCGTTGGCGCGGGGTGTGGCGGTTACGGTCCTGCCTTCCGCGAGAAGCGGTCGCCGCCTCTCCCCCGGCATGCAAGTATCTGAAAACTGGCACGAAAGCGCGAGCATACCAAGCAAATGCCGGGGAAATGCCGAGGTATTACCATGGCATGCACAGGGAAGCGGCCCAACGTGATGGACATCACAGCGCCGGCGATAGAGCGTTTTCAAGCGAAAGCCTGCCCCGCACTTGATGCGGGGTGGAGACCGGTTCGCGTCAAGAAAACGCGTCAAATCAAAAATCTAGAGCCCCGTTTCGATTCAATCGAAACGGAAGGCTCTAGGCCGGCGGTACGGTCAAAACGGTAACCCGTGCCGGCCACGGGGTCGTTAAACGGGTAAGGAGGGTCGTTAAGGAACCTCAAGCGACAAATCAGGTTGAAGGTCAAGGCCCCGCAGGTTAAGGCTTTGTTTGTTGCGGTGCCGCAAATTGATCATATTTAGACGGCACACCGCCGGCCACCCCGAAAACCCAAAGAAGCGTTGGCGCGACTAAGAGAGGCGTTGGCGCGACTAACCTTCCGCGCGTCCTAGAGGAATGAGATCAGTGATGGATTTATCCCAGCTTGGCATCTCCCGCCGTTCGCTCGCGCTCGCCGCCGCTTTGGTCGGCATGGTGTCGCTGGCGATCGGCGCCCACGCCGCGCTGAACAAGCGGGCGCTGGAGGAGGCGGCCAAGGCGGTTTTGACCGAGCAGGCCGATAGCCCCGCCAGCCGGCCGTCCCGGATCGCGCTCGTGATCGGTAACGGCCATTACCCCGACGCCAACGCGCCCTTGACCCAGCCGATCAACGACGCCCGCGCGCTGACCGCCTCGCTTCGCGGCGACGGCTTTGACGTCGACGTGGTGGAGGACGCCACCCATGACGACATCACCCGCGCCGTGGCGCGGCTCAAATCCAAGGCCAGGCCGGATTCGGTGGTGCTGCTGTTCTTCGGCGGCTACGCCATCCAGGCCGGCCGCGAGAGCTACATGATCCCGGTCGATGCCGCGATTTGGAAGGAAGCCGATGTGCGCCGCGACGGCGTCAGCGTCGAATCCGTGCTCGACGCCATCAAGGACCACACAGCCAGCGCCAAGCTCGTGGTGCTCGACGCCTCGCGCCGCAACCCCTATGAGCGGCGCTTCCGCGCCTTCTCCCATGGGCTGGCGCCGATCGCCGCCCCCGACAACGCCCTGATCCTGACCGCGGCGACGCCGGGCCAGGTGGCGGACGATTCCGATGGCCGGCACTCGGTGCTGGTGGCGGAGCTGCTCAATAACCTCAACGCCTGCGACGCCGACAAGCGCGCTGCCGCCGAAGCCGTCTTCAACCAGACCCGCCTCGCGATCTCGCGCGCCTCCGACGGCGCCCAGGTTCCCGCGGTCTCCTCCTCGCTCCTCCAAGACGTCCGCCTCGGCGCCAACGCCGGCGGCTGAGGTAGCGACGCTCTTCACCAACACCACCGCCGCGTTCGCGGCGCGCTCCATCCTCTCCCTCGCCCCGCGCTTGCGGGGAGAGGGTTGGGGTGAGGGGCCTTTCTCCCCAAATTCGGCTCGCGGATAGTCCCCCTCACCCGGATCGCATCTGGCGATGCGATCCGACCTCTCCCCGCAAGCGGGGCGAGGTAAGGGAAGCGCACTTGCCGAGCAGTGCTCCCTCCCCCCTTGAGGGTTGGGGAGGGGGGTAGCCACACACGCTGACCGACGATGGATTCCAGATCGGCGCCGCGGCTCAACGGCAAGCTAATCCGCCGCCGCCGTCACCGGCCGCACCGGGTCGCCCTCGCGCAACAAGGCGCCGGCGCGCGCCACCACGATGTCGCCCTCGGTGAGCCCGTCGCGGATTTCGACCTGGCCGCCGGACATCAATCCCACCTCGACCCGCTTGGTCTCGACCCGCGCGCGCCGCACCACCTGGACCACGGTGCCGGCGCTGCCATAGAGCACGGCGGTGAGCGGCACCGCGACGCCGCAGCTCTGGCCGGTCTTGATCATGGCGCGGCCACTCGAATTCACCAGAAGCCTGCGGTTGGTGGTGACGCTGACGAACACCTGGCCGAGCTGGCTGTTGGGCTCGACGGTGGAGGCGACGCGGCGCACCTTGCCGTCGACCTCGCCGGCGCCGATGATCTTGATCCGCGCGCTCTGGTTGACCGCGAGTTTGGGCAGATACTGCGTCGGCACCAGGCCGACCAGGTCGAACTCGCTGCGCGCGATGATGGAAAATAGCGCCTCCCCGCGCGGCGAGGCGACCGCCCCGATCACCGCCGTGGAGGCCGAGACCAGACCCGCGACCGGCGCCTGCACCATCAGGCTGCCGCCTTCGGGCAGCGAAAGCCTCGCGAGATTTTGGCCTCCGGTGACGCTATCGCCGGCATCGGCCAGGATCTCCGCGACCTTCAACCCCAGCCGGTCCGGGCGGACGATGGTTTCCTCGCGCGGGATGATGAGGCCGGAAACCTCGACGATATTGGGAAAGCAGAACTTCGCCGCCTTCAGCACCGTCACCGCCGCGCCTTTGGGGCCGTCTTTCGGTGCGTCGGGCTCGTCGGCGGCGAGGGCGGGGGAGGTGAGGAAGAGGCAGAGTAGGGCGGCGAGGGGGATTCGGGAACGGGTGGGCGAGGCAGTAGGGTTCATCGGCAATTCCCGTCTGGTTTTCTGCCTATCGATAGCAGAGGACTGCGGAAGCGGCCAAGCGATGGAAATGGGATCATTATGGCAAGGCCTTGAGATGAATTGACGAAGGCGAGGTTGGGAACACTTAGAAAAACGCCAACGTCGCCTTCTGAAGGTCTAGCCCCTCTCTCCGCGAGTCCCCGGTTATCCCCATGAGAATACGCAAGAATAGCCTGACAACGTTGGTGCCTCTGCGCTATGTTTGCTATCGGAGAATCAATTGAAATGCGAAAGTTTGTTGTCCGACGCCCGGGCGGTTCGGCCAAAAAAGTGCTGCGTACCGGCGCGCTATTTTGTGGTATCGGAGGGTTCTGCTCTGGCTTTGAAGCAGCTGGATTTAGGACTTCTTGGGCTAACGAGAACGACCCATACGCCTGCGAAGTCTATAGGCGGAACTTCCCCAAAAACAGGTTGATCGAGAAGGATGTCCGGAAACTGTCGGTTGCAAAAGACCATCTACAGCCTGTAGATGTGCTTCACGCTGGATTCCCATGCCAGAGTTTCTCTCAGGCGGGCGTCCGAGCTGGTTTCGAGGACGACCGAGGCAAACTGTTCTTCGAGATAATCAGAATAGTGAAAGAATTTGGTGAGAAGAAGCCCCGAGTCATCGTGCTGGAGAACGCGCCGTTCCTGACGATGGGAGAGGGTGGTGTTTGGTTTCTCGAGATCGCACGGCAGCTACAAAGGGCTGGGTATTGGTTTCGAGACAGCAATGCGCAGGTACTCGACCTCTTCCAACTAAGCAACGTGCCCCAAAAGAGAGCGCGCCTATTTATGGTTGCTTGGTCAATCGATCACTTCCAGAGCGGCCGATTCAAATTTCCCGAAGTTAACTCGCCTCCAAAGAAAGACCCAACCAAGTTCATCGACTTCAAGGGCGAGCAGAATGACCTGTACTACCTACCGACCGACAATCGCTATTACAAAATGATCAGTAAAGAGAAAGTTGATACGCGCAGTGTAAAGCATGTCTATCAGTTGCGAAAATACTTCGTTCGTCAAAAGGAGCCGGGCATATGCCCGACGCTGACTGCGAACATGGGACATGGAGGGCACAACGTCCCCTTCATTTGGGATAGCGCCTTCAACGAGCTTGGACCCGCAAAGGAAAACCTACGCTGCCGCGAAGGCATGCCCAGCCAAAAAGGAATTGGCTTCGTTGACCTAATCACCCGCAAGCAGAGCAGCACAGCCTTAGACAGGCACCCAATCGCTGTTTCAAAAATCCGTGCTTGGGCCGACTTGAATGGTCGACCCGCGGTGATTTGGACGGCACTCGCGAGCAACTTCCAAAGTTCTGGGAAGGCGAACGAACCGTTCTCAGTCGAAGCCGCAATCCGATATCTGGAGACGCGCGACGCAAAAACGCTTCGATCTGCCTTAACCTATATCCGTCAAGCACCACCTGAGATCCAGACCCCCGTACGCGAGGCGGTAGAGAAACGTTGGCCCGAGGTGCGATAGGCGCCTCTTTTCACGTGGACAGATAGCTCAGCCTCACACCGCCGCCGTCAGAGGTCGCGCGCGTTCGATCCGTTTGCGTTCGCGCGGCGAGTGCATCGCTTCCCACAGATCGCTTCGCCGCTGCACGTTGAGCCAGAAATCCGGGCCATTGCCGAACACGCGGGCGAGAATGAGCGCTGTCGCCGCGGTCACATTGCGGCGATCGTTGCACAGCTCATTGACGTGCTTGCGCTGCACACCCATGGCTTGCGCCAGAGCCTCCGTTCCGATTGAATCGGAACGGAGGCTCTAGCTTTTTGTTTTGACGCGTTTTCTTTACGCGAACCGGGGACCACTTCGCTGGAAAACGCTTTAGCGCGCGCCCTGCGTCAGGCCGATCGGCTTCATGAATTCCTCGACCAGAATTTCGCCAATCGTCGCCGGTTTGCGTTTTGTCATCAACATGGCTTGCCTCACATATAGCTGTGATCGTCCAGATATAAATCTTTCGCTTCACCCCGGCCGCTGTCCCATCGAAAAACCAGCCGCCATCGTGATTGCCCCCCGGAGCCGGTCGGCCCACGCCGGCCGGCGACCGAATTCGCGGCCGGGGGCGCACCTTGAAAGGCCATGATATCTTCCTTATGATATACATTGGAAATGGGATATCATGGAGGCTAAAATGCAGGTTTCCAGATGGGGCAACAGCCTAGCCATCCGGTTGCCCAAGAAGTTGGTCGAAGACCTGGGTATCGCCGAGGGCGACGACGTCAATGTCACGTCGGCGGACGCGGAAACCATCGTGATCTCCAAAAACGCTGGCAAAGGCGATTTCATCCTCAAGCTTCGTGTGCTGCAGAAGCCCAAACCTGAAGGGTTTGTCTGGAACCGCGAGGATGCCAACACGCGGTGAAGCCCTTTCTGGACACCAACGTTCTCGTTTATGCCGTTCTGTCGGATGATCCACGCCGCCCGACCGCGGAACAGCTTTTGGCTGCGGGAGGCACCATCAGCGTCCAAGTGCTGAACGAGTTTGCCAATGTTGCGCGAGGCAAGCTCAAACGGTCATGGCCGGATATCGAGGCGATGCTCACCCTTGTGCGTAGTCGATCGGGGCGCGTGCGCGACCTGTCGATACTGACCCACGAAGCCGCCATCGCGCTCGCCCGCGGTCACAGCCTGTCGTTCTACGATGCGCTGATCGTCGCCTCGGCAATCGAGGCTGGATGCGACACACTATTTACCGAAGACATGCAGCATGGTCGCGCCATCGGCGGGCTCACTATCGTCAATCCATTTCTCGAACGTGCCTCGTGAATTGACCGAGGCGGTCGCCGCGATGATTATATCAAAGATATCTACCAGGGATTTGGAGGCAGGCCATGAGTGCAACCGCCAAATTGTTCATGCACGGCCGCAGCCAAGCCGTGCGCCTGCCCAAGGAGTTTCGCTTCGAGGGCAAGGAGGTCCGCGTCAGCAAAGTCGGCGACAAGGTGATTCTGGAGCCGCTGAAGAAGCAGCCAATTGATGTGGAGGCGTGGTTCGCGCGGCTCGATGAACTCGGCGCGCGTGATTTCCTTCCCGACGGCCTCCCGGACGAGCCGCCGTCGCGCTGATTTTGCCCGGCGGGCAAATCACCGCTGGCGTCCTGCTTCACCTTGTCCAGCCCGTTTGATAAAAATATTTCTGTTTTTCCGAAGTGCAAATCAGGTGTATGTCTCGCCCCATCCCGCCTCACATGAGGGGCGTATCGCGATCGTCACGGACGTTGAGCGCGGGATGCGGTGGACGCGGCGGCGGCGCAAGACGAGCGGCGCTGATCCGTCTTCGCTCAAGCTTCGGCGGGACTGGTACCAAGACCGCCGGGTGGCTTTTGTGGAGACGGGCGCGGACGGCGAAGGCGTGTGGTCCTGACGCCCCGACGCTGGCGTCAAGTTGGCGACGATGCTTTCGCATCGCGCCAATGACGGGGGCAAGAAAGCCCGGTCCCCGGGGAGAGCGCGCTATAAGCTGTTAAAACCATCCGCGTGCGGGAATGCCGGGTGATTTCCGGCTGTAACCGTGGTGACTATACTCGTGTGTTTTATTTTTTCACACACGAGGCTGCGGGTGCGGCCAGCACCCGGCATTCCCCACGCCCTCTGTTTTGGGCGGAAAGATTTTGGGCACAACCCGGGCGCTGATCGCGCTGCGGGAACGCGGGGGTGTGGGTGCCTTTGCAGGGGCGTGTGTCTTGACGTCCGAGTGTCTCCACGTCATTGCGAGCGAAGCGAAGCAATCCACGCTTACTTCCTCGTGGCCTGATGGATTGCTTCGCTTCGCTCGCAATGACGGATTGAGAGCGCCGTTTGCGTGGCTGCTGTTTGAAATCTTGGCTGCTTGAAACTCGAGCAGGGAGGTGGCTTCAGTGTCGTCCCT
>Ga0193751_1000163_pt1 | contig 59962 bp, 58 predicted proteins | sample L1c2metaG_FD_143050 | JGI IMG/M metagenome (GOLD analysis project Ga0193751, IMG submission 143050) | Soil microbial communities from a riparian zone of the East river system, Colorado, United States - L1c2 | ecosystem: Environmental > Terrestrial > Soil > Riparian zone | place: USA: East River...
GCCGCAAGCTCGGCCTGTTCCAACCGCGGCCGGACGATCTGTCCCTAGCACAAGACCTCCTCGAGCGCATGGCCCGCAACGGCGCCGATTTCACCTTGATGTTCCGCCGGCTGTGCGACGCGGCTGCCAGCCCCGACGGGGACGCGGGCGTGCGTAGCCTGTTTACCGATCCGAGCTCCTTCGACGATTGGGCGGCGAGATGGCGCCATCGGCTAGCAGTGGAGGGTGGAGAGGCGAACGAGCGTCGGGCGGCGATGCGTGCGGCTAACCCTGCTTTCATCCCGCGCAACCATCTGGTGGCGGAGGCGATCTCCGCAGCCGTGAACGATGGATATTTCTTGCCCTTCGAGAGTCTGCTGACGGTGCTCTCCATGCCTTACGAGGATCAACCGGCCTTCGGCCGCTACGTGGATCCGCCGCGACCCAATCAAGTCGTGCACCAAACGTTTTGTGGCACTTGACCAAGAAAAGGCATGCTCGACGCCGGCATCTTTTCGGGAGACGGTCATCAGACGCGATGTGCCACCCGCGTGCTCACGGTGAATATCAAGCGCGCTCGTCGCGTTGCTCGGTTCGGTCACCACGCATTTCCTTCGTGGCGTCCCACCACGGATCATCTTCGGCGACCGGTACGCTTACATCCAGACGCCGTCTTTTCCGATCATTCCGGATTTCACGGCGGCGGCTTGAAGATGGACGCAACGAAACGGTCCGGGCGCGAGGGGCATCGGCTCGACACAAAGCTCCTCGAATGCAATTGCCTCGATTTCGAGCATCGACTTTTCGTTCAAGATAATGCGTTCAGCAACAAGGCCACACACGCCGCAGGTGATTTTTAATCCCACAGGATCCCCCCATTTAAGAAACCGACCACGCTGCCCAGCCCATCGCTGCTATTATGCAATCGCGAGACGCTACAGCGTAGCCGCCCTACGGGCCCTTACCAACGGCCAAGCGCATCCCAGATTCAGCCGGCTAGATCCGCCTCAACTCAGGTGTTGCGCGCGAAGAGATGCGACATGAACCTCTCGGAAAATTCTGGCTCGTCGTGGAGAAGGCGAATCATGGCTGCTTTCTCCAGCCGCATGATTGCGGATTCCTCCATTGCTGCGGCTGTCGCCATGCGTCGGGGTTGCCCGGTCAAGCATCCCTCGCCGCAGAAATCGCCGGCTCCAAGGATTGCAACGACCGCTTCTTTCCCTTGCTCGGAAAGCACGGTGAGCTTCACTTTGCCTTCTTGGATGTAGAAAATGGAATCCGCCGGCTCGCCCTGCAAAAAGACCATTTGATCTATTTTATAGGTGGATATCGTCCTTCCACCGTTTGCATTGGCAAGGAGGGCTTGGAGGTCGAACGGGGGTTTTTGCTTGTTTCCCATTGCAGCACCTTCCGTGCCGAGAGCAGCCGTGGGAATGCGGTAAATCGTAGCATCATTCGATCGTCGAGAACAACTTCGCTCACTTGAATATTACTGAAGCCCCCGCAGACCCCGAATAATCCGGCATGACTGGTCCCGGCCATCCGGTAAAGACCCAACGCTCAACACCGTCTTGGCCGAGATCTTCCGAGAGTGTTTGGCGTCGGCCCGGATTTGCGGAGGTCCGTTGCTGGCACATCCCGGAAGAGCCGATCAGCGTCAAAAAAGAGGTCCGGTCGTTTGGGTAGAGCGTGCCTGCCACGTGCTCGAAATGACCCGAATGCGCGCGGGCGCTGGCCGGCTTGTGATGGTCGCGACCCTGCACCCGCAGATTTCGGAAGCCTCGCGCTCGGTCCGGCGCAGTCCTCGGCGACCGCGCCAGATTGTCACTGGCGGGCGAACGCGCCGGCCAAACCGCGTTTATGGTAGGGTCCCGTCGGCTCATGGAGAAATGTCACCGTGCCCGACGACACACTGACCTATGTCAAGGATGGGCATACCCTCGCACACGCGATCGTCGACACCGTGCGCGAGGCTCTCATCATACTCGACCGGAACCTGCGCGTGGTTGCCGCGAGCCGTTCCTTTTACCAGACGTTTGGAGGGGACCCGCGAGACACGCAAGGCCAGCTGCTCTATGACTTGGGCAGCGGGCAGTGGAATATTCCGGCGCTGCGCAGTCTCCTCGAAGAAGTCATTCCGCAGCATCGCACCATCGAGGCGTACGAGGTCGAGCACGAGTTTCCGACGATCGGTCGGCGCACGATGCTGCTCAACGCGCGCCAGGTGTTCGATGAAGAACACCCCGACTCGACCCTGCTGCTCGCGATCGAAGACATAACCCAACGGCGCGATGCGGAGCGCAAAAAGGACGAGCTGCTGCGGCAAAAGGAGATGCTGCTTCAGGAGATGCAGCATCGCGTGGCCAATAGCTTGCAGATCATCGCGAGCATCGTGCTGCTCAAGGCGCGGGCGGTGCAATCGGAGGAGACACGGCAGCACCTGCAGGACACCCACCAGCGGGTCATGTCGGTAGCGACCGTGCAGCAGCAGCTCCAGGCTTCGGGGCTGGGCGATCGGATCGAAGTCGGTCCCTATCTGTCGAAGCTATGCGACAGCCTCGGGAAATCGATGATCGATCACAGGGGCCCGCATTCTCTCCTCGTGCAAGCCATGGCCGGAACAGTGGAATCCAGGCAGGCGGTGAGCCTCGGGCTCAGTCATGTCGTTTGGGCAGACGCTGATGCATTACGAGCTCGGCCATCATCCAATCGGCGGCCAGTTCTTTCGCAACCACATCAACTTCCATCACAGCTACTATTCCAAAGATCATCTCGTCTCGCGGACGTACCTTGGTGACGAAGGCAACAATACGCCCTTCTTCTTCATTCCCGTGTTTCTAGTAGGAGCGTGCACATACCTCGTACTGCCGGTCGATCTCTTCGTAGTTCAGGTAGCCGCATGTGCGGCCTCATTCTACGCGCACGTCTTTTTCGATAAGGAGTATCACCTGGAGGGATCGCGGCTTGAGCGGTTTGCATGGTTCAGACGGAAACGGGAACTGCACTTCGTTCATCACCACCACGCGAACTGCAATTTTGCGGTGATCCATTTTTTCTGGGATAGGATTCTCGGTACCTACAGAAGGCCGGATGCCGGAGAGACTCGAACGAATGGAACCGTTCGGGTCGGCGGTACGGACGGATTTTCGCCATTGGAGGCGGACTCGTCAGCCTGATTTTCACCAAACGAAGGACGGCCTTCGCAAGCCGGCAAAACGGTCGTCTCCGCCTAGGGCCATCCATCCCGCGCCCTTGAGCTGGAAAACCTCTGATGGAATACCGCGAATACCTTCGCGAGGAGGCGGCCAAGCATCGGCCGCTTGCCAAAAAGACGTCGATCCGACGATCAAATCGGAACTTCTCGAGCTCACAGCCGTATGCGTCGTCGCGATCATAATGAGCATCGTAGCTCCAACGAGACCGGCAATATTCCGATCACGTGGACTAGAGCAGATTTCGATCGACCGGAATCACGCGTAGGGTGGGCAAAGGCGGCCAAAACTTCGCCGCATCGGCACGGTGCGCATTCCGCCGTGCCCACGCGGACAGGTCTGACCTCATACACCCTTTGGCAACGCCTGGCCGCGTGGGCACGGCGGACCCGGCGCCGCGCATCAATCGAAGCGTCGGGGCCGCCTTTGCCCACCCTACGAACTGCGTCGATCTCATCGGAACATGCTCTAGCCCGTCAGCGGCGAGTTCACTGGGCGTGGGAAGGCGCTATCTTATTGCCATATCGGCGATTGGCATCATCATCACTGTCCTGTTGACACGCAACTTAGTTAATTCGCTGGACTTGCGATTTCCTGCGTCCCCCTCTCCCTTCTCTGTTGGGGCGGGTTGGTGTCAAACTGTTTTGAGTTTGAGCCGCTTTGCCCCGGATGCGGGACTCAGGCGCTCGCGCCGGTCGCGTCGGCATCCGCCGCGCGGTCGGCGTAGATGTAGAGCGGCCGCGCGGTGCCCTCGACGACTTGCTTCGAGATCACCACTTCCTCGACCCCCTCGAGGGTCGGCAGATCGAACATCGTGTCGAGCAGGATGCCCTCCATGATCGAGCGCCGCCCCCTCGCCCCGGTCTTGCGCTCCATCGCCTTCCTGGAGATAGCCCCGAGCGCCTCGTCAGCAAGGGTGAGGTCGACGCTCTCCATCTCGAACAACCGCTGGTACTGCTTCACCAGCGCGTTCTTGGGCTCGGTCAGGATCCGCTTGAGCGCCGCCTCGTCGAGGTCCTCGAGCGTGGCAACGACCGGCAACCGCCCGACGAACTCGGGGATCAGACCGTATTTCAGCAGGTCTTCCGGCTCCACCGCGCGGAAGATTTCGCCGGTCTTGCGGTCTTCCGGCGCGATCACCGTGGCGCTGAAGCCGATCGAGGCCGAACGCCCGCGCGCCGAGATGATCTTCTCCAGCCCGGCAAAGGCGCCGCCGCACACGAACAGGATGTTGGTGGTGTCGACCTGCAGGAACTCCTGCTGCGGGTGCTTGCGGCCGCCCTGGGGCGGCACCGACGCGACCGTGCCCTCCATGATCTTGAGTAGCGCCTGCTGCACGCCCTCGCCCGACACGTCGCGGGTGATCGACGGGTTGTCCGACTTGCGGCTGATCTTGTCGATCTCGTCGATATAGACAATGCCGCGCTGCGCCCGCTCGACGTTGTGGTCGGCCGACTGCAGCAGCTTGAGAATGATGTTCTCGACGTCCTCGCCGACGTAACCGGCTTCGGTCAGCGTGGTGGCGTCGGCGATGGTGAACGGCACGTCGAGGGTGCGCGCCAGCGTCTGCGCCAGCAAGGTCTTGCCGGAACCGGTCGGACCGATCAGCAGGATGTTCGACTTCGCCAGCTCGACGTCGTTGTGCTTGGTCTGGTGGTTGAGCCGCTTGTAGTGGTTATGCACCGCAACCGAGAGTACCTTCTTGGCGTGGTCCTGGCCGATGACGTAATCGTCGAGGACCTTGCGGATCTCCTTCGGGGTCGGAATCCCGTCGCGCGACTTCACCAGCGAGGACTTGTGCTCCTCCCGGATGATGTCCATGCACAGCTCGACGCACTCGTCGCAGATGAACACGGTCGGGCCGGCGATGAGCTTGCGCACTTCGTGCTGGCTCTTGCCGCAGAATGAGCAATAGAGCGTGTTCTTGGAATCGCCTCCGCCGACCTTGCTCATCCTTGCTCTCCGTCAATCGCGAACGCCCGGGCGCTCGAACCATTTATCAGAAATGTTACGGCTGGTGTCCCCCGATCGCGCCATCTTCCAAGCCGCCGGGCAAGATCCGGCTGGACAAAGCCTCGCCGCGGGCATCGAGCGCGATGATTGCGGCATTTTCGGGAATTGCGGCGGCAAGCCCGGCGGCTTCCGTCCTTGGGGGCACGGGGAGCGTTCCCGCGCAGACACCAAGCAAAAAGAGCCATCGCTCCCCGTGTCTCTACCAAAAACCTCATCCGGATGGCTGAAGTGGAGAATCGTGGCATGATCCGGCCGAATGATCGCGATCTTGATACTGCTCCGATCCATCCTCGGCTCGCTCTTTAAATCAACGGCGCGGATTACGGTCGAAAACCTCCTGCTCCGGCATCAACTGAACATTGCCAGACGCCATGGTCCCACGCGAGCGCACCTCTCGAACTGGGACCGTTGCCGCTCGATCGCCCTGGCAGAACGGCCATGTCGAGAGGGTGATCGGTTCGATCCGGCGAGAATGTCTCGACCACATCATCGTCACTGGCGAGCAGCAACTTCGCCGGATCATGCAAAGCTATGTCGACTATTACAACCGCGCCCGGACGCATCTCGCGCTGGGCAAGGATGCCCCCTTCACCAGACGGATGGATCGCCACGGGGTCGTCCAAGCAGTCCCCGTTCTGGGTGGCCTGCACCACCGATACGGTCGAATCTAGTTTTTGGTAGAAACAAGGGACAGGTCTGCATCATCGCTGCGACCCCTAGTGGCCGGTTTTGGAAAAAACATGATTTGTTCAACGGGTCTGTGGTGTAACGGACATAGCGGCGGAAGCCGATTTCACTGTTTGTTCTATGATGGACCGCCGGTGCTGGCCCCGGCCAGAACCAATCGCCGAGTTTTTTGCCCGGTCGCTGGTAGTGGGCCAGTTTGAATAAGGCAGCCCCTTGACCGGGCTATCCGCCTCGGCTCGCGTTGCAGAGCCCAGTTGACGTTTTAATTCTGACGGAATGTGTCGGGCATCCAAGCAGTACCCGTTCTGGGTGGCCTGCGCCACCGATATGGTCGAATCTAGTTTTTGGTAGGGACAGGGGATAACTAGAATTCCACTCGCTTCAAATTGCCTGCCGCGTCTGGTCAAGGTCGCGAAAAGGGGATAACAAAGCGAACATCGTTCCGAATCAGAATGAGGAGAAAAGTGCGATGGCGCGGAGAGCTGCGAAGACGACAAAGAGGAAGCCTCGAGTGGTCTGGACGAAAGCGCACCTGAAGGAACTGAAAATCCACTCGAAGGCAAAGACGGCGGTTAAGAAGATTGCAAAGGCAATGAAGCGGACTGAGGGCGCGGTGCGTCAAAAGGGATTTGCACTCGGCATCCCGCTCGGACACCAGCGCTAGAAGTCCACGAACTTCAGATTTTCGTCGGACTGACAAACTTCGCCTTCCGCGTCTTCCAATTGCGGTCAATGAAAGCGTAACCGCGGGAGGGTGAAGTTCTCGGTATACCCAGTACCTCCAGCCAATCTGAAGCTCAGCGCCGTTCTGTTTGGCGCCCGCGCGCGTAGAGGACTCTCACCTCCAAGCTGTCGATCGTGCTCGGCACACACGCAAAAGGGGAGGCCGGCGACGGCGGCGCCTTTTGAAGTCGCGTTGTGTCCGATCAGTGCGCGGTCCGCGCCAAGGACGCCTCCTCGACCGGCGTGTCCACGGCCGGTTTGGCGCTCGTCTCGTCCCTCACGATCGGCGCCGGCTTCCTGGTCAGCGCGTGGCCGAGCACCTCGTCCATGCGCGACACCGGAATGATCTCGAGCCCGCCCTTGACGCTGTCGGAAATCTCGATCAGGTCCTTGGCGTTCTCCTCGGGGATCAGCACCGTCTTGATCCCCCCGCGCAGCGCCGCGAGTAGCTTCTCGTTGAGGCCAATAATCGGCCAGACGCGACCGCGCAGCGTGATCTCGCCGGTCATCGCCACGTCGCGTCGCCCGGGAATCCCGGTCATCACCGAGACGATCGCCGTCACCATGGCGACGCCAGCGGAGGGCCCGTCCTTGGGGGTTGCCCCCTCCGGCACGTGCACGTGGATGTCGCGGCGATCGAACAGCGGCGGCTCGATGCCGAAGTCGACCGCGCGCGAGCGTACGTAGGACGCCGCCGCCGAGATCGACTCCTTCATCACGTCACCCAAGTTGCCGGTCACCGTCATCCTGCCCTTGCCGGGCACCATCACGCTTTCGATGGTGAGCAGCTCGCCGCCGACGTCGGTCCACGCGAGCCCGGTGACGACGCCGATCTGATCGTTCTCCTCGATCTCGCCGTAGCGGTACTTCGGCACCCCGAGATAGTCGGAGAGATTCGCCGCGGTCACCTTCACGGACTCCTCTTTCGAGATCATGATCCCCTTGACCGCCTTGCGGATGAGGGTCGACAGCTCGCGCTCGAGATTGCGCACGCCCGCCTCCCGCGTGTAGCGGCGGATGAGGGTGAGCAGCGCCTCCTCGTCGATCGCCCATTCCTTGGCGCTGAGGCCGTGCTTGGTGACCGCCTTGGGGATCAGGTGCTTGCGCGCGATCTCGACCTTCTCGTCCTCGGTGTAGCCGGCGATGCGGATGATCTCCATGCGGTCCATCAACGCCGGCGGGATGTTGAGCGTGTTCGCCGTGGTGATGAACATCACGTTGGAGAGATCGTAGTCGACCTCCAGGTAATGGTCGTTGAAGGTATGGTTCTGCTCGGGGTCGAGCACCTCGAGCAGGGCCGAGGACGGGTCGCCGCGGAAGTCGGTGCCCATCTTGTCGACCTCGTCGAGCAGGAACAGCGGGTTCGACGACTTGGCCTTGCGCATCGACTGGATGACCTTGCCGGGCATCGACCCGATGTAGGTGCGGCGGTGGCCGCGGATCTCCGCCTCGTCGCGCACGCCGCCGAGCGACACGCGCACGAAGTCGCGGCCGGTCGCCCGCGCGATCGACTTGCCGAGCGAGGTCTTGCCGACGCCGGGCGGGCCGACCAGGCACAGGATCGGGCCGGTCAGCTTGTTGGCGCGCTGCTGCACCGCAAGGTACTCGACGATGCGTTCCTTGACCTTGTCGAGCCCGAAGTGATCGTCGTCGAGGACCTTCTGGGCCAGCACGAGGTCCTTCTTGATCTTCGACTTCTTGTTCCACGGGATCGACAGCAGCCAGTCGAGGTAGTTGCGCACGACGGTGGCTTCCGCCGACATCGGCGACATCTGCCGCAGCTTCTTGAGCTCGTGCTGCGCCTTCTCGCGCGCCTCCTTCGACAGCTTGGTCTTCTTGATCTTGTCCTCGACCTCGGCGAGCTCGTCGCGGCCTTCCTCGTCGCCGAGCTCCTTCTGGATCGCCTTCATCTGCTCGTTGAGGTAGTACTCGCGCTGGGTCTTCTCCATCTGCCGCTTGACGCGGGTGCGGATGCGCTTCTCGACCTGCAGCACGGAAATCTCGCTCTCTATGAGGCCGAACACCTTCTCCAGCCGCTCGGCGATCGCTGTCGTCTCCAGGATCGCCTGCTTGTCGGGGATCTTCACGGCCAAGTGGGAGGCGACCGTGTCGGCGATTCGGCCATAGTCGTCGATCTTCTGAACGACGCCGGCAACCTCCGGCGACAGCCTCCTGTTAAGCTTCACGTAACCCTCGAACTCGGTGACGACCAAGCGGGCGAGCGCTTTGGCCTCGACGCGCTCGCCGACCGTGTCCTCGAGCACGACAGCGTCGGCCTCGTAATAGTCGGTGCGATCGGTGTACTTGAGGATCTTTGCGCGTGCGGCGCCCTCGACCAACACCTTCACGGTCCCGTCGGGGAGCTTGAGCAGCTGCAGCACACTCGCGAGCGTGCCCACCGCGAAGAGGGCATCGGTCGCCGGATCGTCGTCGGACGCGTTCTTCTGGGTCGCCAGCAGGATGAAGGTGTCACTGCGCATCACCTCTTCGAGCGCGCGGATCGACTTCTCGCGGCCGACGGACAGCGGCACGATCACGTGCGGGAACACCACGACATTGCGCAGCGGCAACACCGGATAGGCCCGGGTTTCACCCGGCGCGATTGTGGGTCGTGGTTTCGCAGCGGTCATGGCCCGAAGTCCTTATTATTGTGCCCCTCCGCGATGACCCGCCAAGGCGCGGTCACAGCCGAGTGCCAATGGGCCGGGAAGGGAACACGGAAGCTCAGCAGGCGCCACGAGCGCTGGCGGGTACGACACCCTGCCCGGGTCCGTTCGTACGCTATCCGTTCGTACGCTATTAGGTGGCCCCCGACCAAAGGGGTGTCAATCGGCAATCGACATATGGATCAACGCGGAGGTGAAGAGCATCGCCGCCACGGCGCCTCTGCTAAGATGCACCCTCAAGAAACCGGCTACGTACGCGATCGTTTGTCCTCAAAAGGCACAGCCAGGCTGAAGCTCTCGAGTGCAGACCGCGCCAATCCGTCACCTAAGCGACCTCTTTTGCTCGTTCGCCGCTCAGCCAGCCCAAGCCGTCTTGTGCCTCGGGTCGGAATCACGACACAAGTGGCTGAAATCACTCAAATTTAAGTTCGGGCCGTCTCTATGGAGAACGAAGATATAAAAGGTTTATTTATTTTGTGCCTTGTTTACTCCGAGGAGTAGTCCTACATGCCGTCCCTAGTTTGAATGATGAACATTCAAATTATATTCACATTTTTTTTGGAGGTATCGCGATGAATACGATGAATACACAGCACACGAACGAAAACCTGACCGTCCACTTCAAGGTCAAGGACTACGCCGCATGGCGTACAGGCTACAATTCACGCGAGAAGGGCCGCCTTTCCGCGGGTATTAGCAATGGGAGAGTGTTCCGCAGCGCCGAGGATCCGAATGATGTCGTGATCCTGCAGGATGTCGCCGACGTGTCAAAGGCCCGCTCCTGGCTGACCTCGGATGACACCAAGGCGGCAATGCAAACGAGCGGCGTCATAGGCTCACCCAGCATCCGCTTCGCGAACTAAGCAGTAGCAGTAACAGACTGTAGTCGGGGACGGCTCGTGGCGTGACTGCTTTTGTCGTGTCGCCGTTCCGAAGTTAGAAGCCCCGGCGTGTTCCGTCCCCGCGACGCGATGGCCGGGGCTTTTCATTCTCCGCATCGACTTCCGTTTCGGGCAAGATCGTCGGGACACGCGCACGGCCTCCCGGTAGTTGCTGTATCAAATTTTAGAGACAAACCTAACCCCAAGGAGGGATCGCCAGATGTGGTGGCCGTATCTCGAGGAGCAAGCAGTACCGTTCGTGCCCGAATATCGCAAAAGCGCAGAAAACTGCATCCGGCTAGCGCAATTCGCAAAACCACATCATCGAGCGGTCCTGCTCGACACTGCCTCCAAGTGGCTGGAACTTGCCGAGCAAGATGCCCAAACGCTAGCGTTGCGTGATGGGATTGAGGCCAAGAAACGGAATGACCAAAGGACGGCCATGTCGGTCATATAGGCCACTACCTCGTGCAGGCACGGCGGCATTAGCGGCTCGGTTTCGATATTCGGCCATTCAGGTTGTGGAGAAAAATTGACGGTGCAGAGTTACTTTTCAGCGTGGGGCCGGGTCAGGGGATACGCGGTACTTTCATACAATATGCGGATTTGCTCGCTGTCGAACCGGTCGTCTTCGACTTGAAGGTACGCTCCCAACAGCAACGGTGCAGGAAGCTCTTCGATAGCGAAGCGGATCGCCTGTGCGGCGGTATCGAAGCGCCGGTAGTACATCGGCTGCTTGGACCCGCGGGCACGCGTGGGGAACAGTTCCGCGGGCGCGTTGTAATTGAAACTGTCCATTACCGATCTCGATTTATCCTCGCTTCTGCAAGAATCGCACTATTCACGTCTAAGCTCGCTCTCACGTGCAACTCGCTCGTGCGATTCGGAGACGCTCTTGATCCTGTAATTGAACTCGCCGTCTCGTTCTGGAAGCCTTTTGGTGATTATGTATGCGCCGCGTGCTGCGTTGTGGCGCTGTGCGCTTCCAGCGAGCGTGACTCTCTGGCCATGTCGGAACTTGTGATCTGCCACTAAACAGCCTTCAAGTTTTGGGCCTTTGTCTTCCCGCGCTTCTCGTCGGTGACTACATCGAAGGATACTCGTTGTCCTTCATTGAGTGTTGTTAGGCCGGCTGGCTCGACGGCGGTGACGTGGACGAAAACGTCGGGAGATCCATCGTCAAGGGCGATGAAACCAAAACCCCTCCGCGCATCGAAGAACTTCACCCGTACCGACCGGCATTATCAATCCCCTTGGTTCTAGCGAACTGCAGACTAGCCGGTCTTGCCCTCAGAAACCATGGAAAAATGTCAACGGATAGGGATTCGCCAGCTCAAAGACCACGCACGTCTGTGGCATCCTCGACGCGAATTGAATTATCGGGTGTGGGGGTGCAAAGTGCCTCAAACGAAATTGGCCGTAACGGCGCCTAACGTCAGCCTCGATGATCGCGCTCCTGTGTTTCATCCTGGCCCTCTCGACCTCGTCATTCAAGGCCGCCGAAAAGAAGCCAAGCACCTACATTCTGAAAAACAATTCTGTAACGAACCGCTCAAGCGCATCTGGGTCCACCATCGTGTAGCCCGGCTCGTAAGACAACGCTTGGCTGATGCTGTCAACTTGGTCGTCGGTCTTTGCCTGGGGGAACGCCAACAGCTCGGCTTCGAGTTCTGGCAGAAACGCCGCTCCGCGCGGGAAGTGCACGAGTCCCGCCTCGAATTTTGCCTGATGAACATAGAGCCTGCCTTCCTTATCGCGTTCGGCTCGCACGGGATTCACGGGAATGTGGAGCGCACCGCGTAGCTCCTGGGCAAGCGCAATTCCTGTCGAGGCATCCTCGATCAATATCGAGTCTGGCTTATACCGCTCTGCGAGAGCAATTGCGCTTGAACGCAAGTGTGGATACTCATACCGGCCGCGGACGAGGTCGAGAAGATAGAAATTTTGGTCATGCAGAAGCCAAGTGGTGCACACGGACCAGTCATTTTGCGCACCGCCCTTGGCGGCCGTATCCCAGCTCTGAATCATCTTTGAGCGCCATGTGCGTTCAGGTGGCCTATCGTAATAGCGGATCCAAGCGCGCTTGATCATGGCCCCGCCGGGAGGAACCGGACATTGCTGATACTGAGCCGCGAATACTTCGGATCCGACCGTACGGCGTTGCTTCTCAAGCGTCTCAAGCGATTCGAAGGTGGGATGCAGGGCCTCGCCGACCCTGCGACAATAGAACTCTCCGTCGCCGATAGGAATTCTTTCATCGACCTCTGCGATCGCCGGCAAACTCAACACCGTCCAATCATCGGAAGAGCTCATCAGGTAGCCCGACAGATCGTCCATATGGACACGCTGCATGACCACGATGATCACGCCGGTCTGCTTGTTGTCGAGTCGTGACATCAGCGTGTGCGAAACCCATTCATTAAGGCTTTTGCGCCTGGTGTCGGACTGCGCGTCCCAGACCTTCTGCGGGTCGTCGATGATGAAGACATCGCCGCCCAGCCCGGTCAGTGCCCCGGAGACGGAAGTCGACTTGCGGAACCCCCGTCGGGTGGTGATGACCTCTCCCTCCAGACTTCGCCTGATGCGCATTTGCGAGAAAGCGCGCTTATACCAATCGGAATCGACGATCGACCGGAAGTCGCTGGCATGCTTGTCGGAGAGTTCTCCCGCGTAACTGATGGCAAAGATCCGATGCCATGGCTCGAGACCGAGCAGGTATGCCGGAAAGGCCACCGAGACCATGAGACTCTTCAGGTTACGGGGCGGCATGTTGATGATCAGTCGTTTGATTTCCCCGCGGCGGACGCGCTCGAGCTGATAGCCAATGGCTTCGAGGTGCCAGTTCCACAGGAGCGGCGTGCTCGGGTTGAGGGTGTGCATGCATCGACGCAGGAAGCTCTGGAAGTCATTGCGCAGAACCGCGCGAAGGAGAGCTTGGTCGTTATCGCTCATAACGTCCTCTTATCCCGATATTGCGCCTCGAGCCGGCGCGTAAACGCATCGAGGATTTCCTGGTCCTCGCGGCTCATCTCGTTGGCCGAGGCCTCGTTTGCCTCCGGCGAGCGGTACCGATTGAGCAGGAAGGTCGCCGCCTTCGGGTCTCCCTTGAGCGCCTCTTCGGCGAACTTCAAAAGCATCGCTTCGAGCACGGTGATCTTACGCAGCCTGCCGCTTTCCCGGATCTCGATCCTGCGGTTGAGGAGGTTATTGAGGATCATTTCCTCGTTCTTTGCGCCCTTCGGCCTCCCCCTGGGATTGCCGCTGCGGCCTGGCTTGAACCGGTGCTCCCCGGGAGGGCGACCGTACCCGACGTCGTACGCGTGGGTCTGGCGAGATTTCGCTAAGGGGGGCCTCCGGGGCCGTACGCGCTTCATTTCCGGCCTCGGCCCTTGCCGGAGGAGCCCGGGGCGGCGGCCAGCTCATCGAACCGCCTTCCAGTGGCTTCCTGGACGGCATCCTGCTTGGTGAAGGCCTGCCAGCGCCGTACCGCGGCGTCGACGTACAGCGGGTCCAGGTCGAGCCCATAGGCCCGCCGGCCGACCCGCTCCGCCGCCAGGATGGTCGTCCCGGAGCCCATGAACAGGTCGAGAATGACCTCGCCGCGCCGGGAGCAGTCGCGCATGGCGTCGGCAATCAGCGCGACAGGTTTGACGGTCGGATGGACGGTCAACTCTTCGAGGCGGCCCGCCCGAAAGGTGTTCACCCCCGCATAGGTCCACACGTTCGAGCGGCTGCGGCCATGCTGCCCGAGCTCGAAATTGTTCCTGTGCGGGGCGTCCCCGTTCTTCCAGACGAAGATCAGCTCATGCTGGGACCGATAGAAACTCCCCAGGGCCGCATTGGTCTTGTTCCAGACGACGAGGTTCTTGAGTTGCTGTAGACCTCCTCGCCGGCGTCGAGCATCTCGCGGATATGCCGCCAGTCCATGAACACGAAATGGATCGAGCCGTTCACCGAATGCTTGGTGGCGAGCCCCAGGCAATCGGCCAGGAAGCGGGTGAACTGCTTGCCCGACATCTCCCCGGAGCCCGCCACGAACTCGCGGTGCTTGATCTTTCCACGGCCCTGAATGGACCTGACCCGCACGTTGTAGGGGGGATCGGTAAGCAGCATTGCGGCCCGTTCACGGCCCATCAGAGTCCGCAGGGCGGTCCCGTCTCGCGCGTCCGCGCAAAGCAGCCGGTGATCGCCTAGCCGCCACACGTCGCCCCGACGGCTCACAGCCTCATTGGCGATAACGGGTGGCTCATCGGAGGGGTCGTGTTCGCGATCGACAAGGTCTCCCAGCAGGGAGTCGATCTCCGGCGGCTCGAACCCGGTGAGTTCGATGTCCAAGCCGGCCTCTGCAAGCAGCGGGGACAATTCGCTTAACTCGACTGCGAGCGCGGCTCGATCCCAGCCAGCCTTCTCGGCAAGCTTGTTGTCAGCCAGCAGGTACGCGCGTTGCGCGGCTTCGGAGAGGCCATTAATGGCAATGGTCGGGACTCGCCGCAGGCCGACAATCTTGGCCGCCTCTAACCGGACATGGCCCGCTAGGACTTGTTTATGCTCGTTGATCAGAATCGGGTTGGTGAATCCAAACCGTTCAATGCTCTCGATTACCTGCCGGATTTGCTTCTTGGGGTGAATGCGAACATTTTGAGGATGAGGTCGCAAACACTTCGGCGACAAATAGCGGACCTGACGATCGCCCATGGTCGCGCTCCGATTTCGAAGAGCCCGTTTAACTACTCCTTTTGCGATAGCTGCAAACAAACATTTTCTTTGCTGGTTCGATTGAGGCGAAACTGTGTCGTCAAAGCCGGGGTCGACGCCGACGCCTCGACCGCGGAAGTCGCATTCCGCTTCTGCGAAGCGCATTCGCGATCGTCTGGCGCGACCTGTCGCTGAAGGTTGGATCGACCGTGGCGATATGCCCCACGATCGCCCTGAGTGGGGGAAGTTTGAGATCGGGAAGGGTGCGGTAATCAAGAACTTTTAGATCGGGAAGAGCCTTCTCGTGGAGAGGCCGGTAGCACTGGTCTTCCGCACCAATAAATTGAATTGTGAGAGCCACAATCCGGCGCTCGCGGTGGCTGTCCTGAATACGGATCGCGGTCGGCAAGACTTCAACGTTATGGAGGTGGGTACCATCGAAAAGTTCGACATTGCATTCCGAGTCAACAATTGCGCCGTCAAGACGAGAAATTTTAAATCGCTGTCGGCAAGAGCCAAGCGTCCGAGTGCCAAAGAAACGAGTGCATGACGGCAGGGACACCGCCAAGCCCTGCTCCTCGCATATAACCTGAACTAGCCCGGTCTTCTTGCCCCATGGCAGGCGCAGGGGCCTGATCCTGATCTGGGAGCGCATTTCTTCGGAAAACCTTGGTTGGCACCGAAATACCTCTATGGCGTCCGCGAGTGTTCGCCGTGATTCGCGGCCGGCGTCGACAAGCCGCAACGACGATGAAGATGCAAGGATCTCGAGTACCTCCATGACGAATCACCTTCGGTCGTCATCCCGATGAATTACCTAATGCGGCCGCAACGGGACTCAAGAGGCCAAACTGCGTTCCACACAAATGACGCGCTGCCGTAGCTCATTAACTTGGCCCCATGCAAGTCGATAAGCCGAATTCGATCGTGCGATGTAAGATCCACAAGCTGGAGGCTTGCACGCTCAGCGCTTTCGAAAGTAGATCCAGCTTTTCGCGACGTACTCGTTCAAAGTGCAATACCAAGTATCGCTGTGGGCGGCGAACCTGCTCCTAACCAGCTGGCCGAAAAAACGGGCGGACATCTCGTGGGGATCGCCCGCTGGATAGAGATTACAACAGGCGTCGTATATTGGCTGCAGCGGCGTGCCATTCCAGTCCGAGCCTGGGAGCCAACTCGCGACGTGGACCTCGTCCTGTTTTTGGGCGAAGATCAAAGCGTCGACATGAGCTTCAGCAGATTGAAAGTCAGAAGGTCCCATGCGCGCCTCGATCTGATCGAAGAAGCGCCTAGACGAAGCGGATCTTGGCGCCATTAGCTGATCGTCGGTCGTTAGCAACATCCGAGCTGGGCTCCCTCACCGGAATATCTTGCCTCTTTTCGACACAGATCGTCCAGATGGGCCAAGTCTAGTCAATGGGTGACAGATGCGGCGGCTAAGTTCTGCAAGATTGTAACGCGGGGCCGGACACGGCCTCAACTACCCCGCCGTGCGATAATTCGGGCTTATTCGACGACTTCGTACCGCGCGTGCCCAAGCATGGCTTTCCCGATCAGGCCTAGCGAAGCCGTCGAAAATATGCGCGGAAGAGGCCGGAGAGGAGTAACGCAGCAACGAGCACGGCAAACACGGGAATCCAGATCAACAAAGTGCCCAGCATGGATCACTTCGAGCGACTGTCTGCCGCTCCCCGACACCTGAATGCCTATCCATCCACCAGAGCGACGGTCCGTCCAACATGCGGCGGAACGGGCCCCCGAGCACTCGCTTGGTAGTCCCACACGGACCAGAGATCCCCGACCGGCGAGCGAGCAGCTCTGTGCTGAACAATCTTGCCTTCATCAAAGGCGACTCCGAACTTGTCCCCTTCCTCTACGAAGGCTTGCGGCGCCCAATTCATCCACCACGTGCCGGTAATGACCATTGCGTATTGAACAACTCGACCATCGGGGATGGCTGAAAACCCAAGGGGCCAGCGATAGAACCCTGTTTGCGCAAGATCGAGCCCGAGGGCGATCGCCTGTGCGGCGGGAGGATTGAAGAAGCTCCAGCTGACATTCCCAGGTCGCACCCGACTGAGAAGATCGATGAGAGCCCAGTAGTCCTCGTCGTGCGAGCCAGGGATGTCGAGCATCACGAAGGCAGTTGATGAAATACCGGCATCATGCAGCAGCGCGAATGAGTCCCGCAGCAGTCTCTCGTTGTCGCTGCGCGCCGCGCGGTTGAGTCCAGATAGCTGGCGCTCCGGTGCCTCAACGCCGATCGCGATGTCGGAAAGGCAGCGCAACAGACCGAGCTGCCGGCGGGAGGCCCACACCGTCTCCGCGCGTGTCATTCCAAGCCACTTCAAACCGGCGTTCGCGACGATGCTGTCAAATTCTCGAGCGAGCTCGCGGTCTATCAGCGCTAAGTTATCGACGCACCATATCTCGCGATAGCCACATGTGCGAGCGCTTTCGATCTCTGTTTCGATGTCAGCGAGCGAGCGCTCCACCCGCTTCGAGAGCATTTTTGCCGTGCAATAGTTGCACGACCAGGCACAACCGAAGCCTCCCGGTCCAATCAATGGATATCGCGCGCTCGATCGTTCCCAGTAGGTCGTGCGTGTCGGCCCGTCCAGGAGAGTAAGGTCTGGTGCGGCCATGCGGGTAAGGGAACTACCTGTTTGGATGTCGCCTTTCGTTCGACGCTCGATAGTGCTGATATGGCCGTGGCCGTAGCCGCGAACGACCGCATCGACGGGGATGCCAAGCGCGCGAAGATCCGCGGTCCCGAGTTCGGAACAAACATTCCCACCGGCGACCACGTACGAGGCGCCGCGCAGCCGACCAAGAACATCGCGAGCGGTCGGAATATTGCGCAGCGTGTGGACAGCTATGAGGACGGCATCATACTCGGTTGCGTCGATGGTGGCGGGAAGCGATTCGGAGAAGACATAGTCCCGGAAATCGACCTCATGGCCTTGTTCGCGAAGCGACGTCGCGATTGCGAGGGGCCCGACCGGCAGCATCGCTGCTGCCGGAGAAATAACTGTACCACCATCCATGACATACGGCGGATTGATGAACAGATACCGCACGTCGCGCGTCTCGCTCCGCCTGTCACTTTCGGCGCGTGTTGTCTTGCTTTGGACCGGCGGGTGCCTGTTGAGGTCCCGCTGGCGCTTGCTGCGGACCGGCGGGCGCCTGTTGAGGTCCCGCTGGCGCTTGCTGCGGACCGGCGGGCGCCTGTTGAGGTCCCGCTGGCGCTTGCTGCGGACCGGCGGGCGCCTGTTCGGGACCGGCGCCTCGCTCCGGCCGGTTCCCCTGCCCCGCTCCGGATGCGCGGCTCCGCTCTTCCGCGATTCCGCGAGCAAGTTCCGCCTCTCTCGATATCGATTCGTCCTTACGTGAACCGCTCATACCGATGCTCCGTCCCGATTGCGCTCAAGCCGACAGCCGCAATGAACCGCGATTGTTTGGGTGCTGCGGTTCCTCCCAGGCGAAAGCCGAACAACCATTGGATGCATAACTGCGGCGTGAAAGCAAGGCCCTTAACTATAATTGGATTGAGACGTAATCACCTGTCTCGGCCACTCGGTGGGCGCGATCACGATCTGGTGGAGAATGAGCGCGCGGGAGGTGCTCGGGAACGGTGGGATCGAGCCAGTCCTCGGTGATCATCAGAAGCCCGCCGTCGGACCTGCGCTCGGTCAAAATCTCGGCCGCCAGATCGCGGCCGGCGGGCGAACGGCGCCAGGAGATAGGCATGCCATGAGATGTGAAAGCGTAAATATGGGCGGCGGCAGTGAGCGGATCACCCGCTCCGCAGGGGCCGCGAGGCACAAGCGGGTCTCCGCCAGTCTGCCTTTACCCTGAAAGTTCGGTAGGCCAACAGGCCTACCAGCGCCATTGTGATAGGCGACATGCCCCCTTGACCAGGCCGATCGAGCGCCACGAGGTCATCCAAGCAGTCCCCGTTATGGGTGGCCTGCACCACCGATATGGTCGAATCTAGTTTTTGATAGGGACAGGTGGGTCTATCGGATCGTCCCCGACGCACTGAATGCGGTGTCCCTGGTGCGCCCGGAAACGGTCATCCGATGGCATCGTCAGGGGTTCCGAGCCTTCTGGCGGTGGAAATTGCGCTCCAGGGCGGCCGGCCGCGGATCCCGCAGGAACTTCGAGACCTGATCCGCGAGATGAGCCGGCCAATCCCCATTGGGGTGCGCCGCGGATCCATGGCGAGTTGCTCATGCCCGGCATCGTCAAGCCGAGACATGATTATTAGCGTATGATCAAAAAATCGATCCGGGGCGTTCCTACGCCCGATGTCGGGCGCGATGGCGTGGGAAGGGACCGAGCATTGCCACCTCCCTACGAATGCGATTGCTGGCGGGTCCAAGCGACGCCAGCAGGTTCTTGTCCTGCCTCTGAGGATCGTACTTGGCGGCTGTGACGCCCAAGAGGTCCGTAGGGAGGTGAAGGTCCTCCACGCCTCTTGGCACCACGAGGAAGCACCGGTCATGACCGAGGTGACCGACAAAGAGGCCAAGCTCGAAGATTACATTGTCTCGGACGGTTAGCTTGGACGCTTTGCGGATTTTGGTGACGTCGTCGGGCGCGAGAATGAACACGCCAAAATCGCTCACACGCAGTTGGTCGATCAGTGACTCCATGGCGGTCTTCGACAAAGCAAAGACCCCTTGCGACGAGACGGTTGACTCAACATCGTCCTCAATGCTTCTTTACGGCTACGCCCGCGTCAGCACGCATGGGCAAACCCTTGAAGCACAGATCGAGCAGTTGACCGCTGCCGGCTGCCGCACGGTCTACCGAGAAAAGGTCAGCGGCGCTCGCGCCGACCGGCGCCAGCTCAAGAGGCTCCTCAAAGCGCTCTCCCGGGGCGATACGGTCATCGTGACGCGGATCGATCGCCTGGCTCGCTGAATGGTTATTTCCAGTTCGGTCAGTCTGTCGGTATGTGCGGCCTTGTATTCGTCGGCCAGCGCTTGCACCGGCGCTGCTTCACCAATTGCTCGCGGGTTCGCCCCAGATCCTTGATATGATCGGTCGCCATCGCGGCCTCCGGGAAAATCCCAGCCTTAGCGTAGTCCCGCTAGCGGGCGTCTGCTAGCCGCCTGAACCGACCCATGCCGCCTCCTCGGTGCCGACCTCGGTCCATCACCGGCGGGTCGGGCCCCCGTCAGCCCCGCGTCCAGCTCAGCGCGCGCAGCGCCGCGTCGGCGTCGTCCCGGTAGGCGACACGGGCCTGCGGGCGTCTCTCCTTGAGCAGCGCGTAGGCGTCATGGGGCGGCCAGCCCTGGGCGCGCAGGATCGCATAGGCGAGCGAGGGGCCGCGGTTGACGCCGTGAGCGCAGTGGGTGAGCACGACCGTCCCTGGGCGCGCCAGCGCGGCAAGCGCGAAGTCGACCGCGTTGCCGAACCAGGCGAGGGGCTTCGGGTGCACGTCGTCGTCCTCGGTCGGGTCCCACAGGTAGCTAAGGTTCCCGATCCGCGACGCGTCGTTGTGCTCGTGCTGCGCGTTGATGATGTGGGTCACCCCCGCCCCGACGAGTTCGGCCACGTCAGCGGCCGACTTGATCTGACCGCCGCAGAACAGGCGCTCGGTTATGCGTGAGAAGTCAGCCATCAGTACCTCCTCAGGTCAACGATCGAACCCATCACGCCCTCGGCGTCGGGAGCGGGGCTCTCTTCTATTACCTCCGCCCCGGGGGGCAGCAGCCTTTCCCCACACCTTGAACGTCTCATGTTCCTCCGTAGAAATTTTCCATGTCCGTCCTATCAGGGACTCCGACGCTAATCGCACAAGCTGGCCTGGTTTAAGTGCCGCATGGCTAAACGCCCGGCACCTTCCTTGCCGTGGTGCCATAAAATCAACTATAATCATATGCTTGGCGATTGGTGTCCGGTCGCTCGGTACGAACTTCGGCTCAGCGCGGATGAAAAGATTACGTGTCATGACCGACCAGAATCTCCGCACCCCGGATTTCTCCTATACCGAGCCTCTTCCTGCATCGCGGGTCTCAGGCCTTATCGCGAAGGCGCGTATCGTCTCGAATCCGAAACGCGATCCGGAAAATTCATCGTCCACAATTATGGACATGGCGGCGCCGGCATAACATTAAGATGGGGTTGCGCGAGCAAGGTGAGGGATATCGTACGCAATCATCTCGCCTTTTCGAATGACAGAACGGTCGCCGTATTGGGTTCCGGCGTCATGGACTGACGGCTGCGAGATTGCTGGTCGATATCGGCGTGACGGTGACCATCTATGCGAAAGAGTTCTGGAATGACACCACATCCAGAAAGGCAGGAGGCCAGTGGGCCGCGTCCATCGTCGAGTTCGGCAACAAGCGAACCGAATTCTAGAAAATACTGGAAACGTCCTACCGGACATTCAAGTCGAGCATTCCCAACGGCTTCGGGGCGTCGGAACGGCCGAATTACACGAAGACACCGTCCCACAACCTCGACATCGTCTTGGAGCTTTCCCCCAACCTGATTCCCGCCCGGCAAACGCTCGCACGGATGCCATTCGAGAACCACACGTATCCAGAGTACAAATATCAGTTCCAATTCACCGGACTTCAAAAACTCAATGAAACGAGGGACACTTGAGTAAACACTGATTGGCTCTGGTGTTAAGGCCAATTAGCGCCCCCGTCGGGTCCGTCGGGTGGCGCAAGGCCATGATCAAGCAACAGGCGCATCGGATGTGGCGCGAGGCTCCAAGCTGCGCTCGTCGACGTTTAGGCACGCCTATGAACCTCCTGGGGGCGAAACTGGTTGCATCGAAATTTGAAAATATGAAATGTAAAATTTTTCAGGATCGGCTCCATAGCTAAACTCACAGCCAGTTAAGGTTTTTTTCCAAGTCATGAAATGAAGGTAAAGTATTTCAGCGGCTGATTCTCCGGTGCAGTCAAACAACTTTCCCTTTTCCCAAAAGTACTTATTTATATATTGGGGTAATTTTGAGGGAGTATCTGTTTTGGGGTTTGCATAATTTTGCAGGAATTTTGGCCAATAGACACGAATCGAGCCAGCCTGAGCCAACTGCGCGATAAGGCGGGTCATGCCTTCCTCATCAAACCCACGACATACAACCTGTTGCATTACCTCCGCAAATTCTGACGATTGTCTAAAAAGCTGATTAATGCTGAGGGTATTCCTAAAAAGACTAAAATGCCCAGACATCCTCCCCTTTCGCGTCGAGAAAATATCATGTTTGTCTAGAATCTCCTCTGTCGTATACTTTCGGATATCTCCCCATATTATATCTACATCGCAATGTCCCCAGAAATCAAAATCTTTCAGATAATCTTCAAATAGTATTCCAAAAGCAGATTTATAGTCAGGTACCTTATAAGCATCTTCTAGTATAGATTCCTTGCCAATTTTTTTCTTAATTAGTTCCCTCATTTGGGACAACGTTTTGTTATAGAAAACAACATTAGGAGAATGATGCGCTGGTGAATCGCAATCAGTAAAAAAGACCCAATTGACCGTAGGATTTCTTTTACATGAGTGCAGAAATGCGGGGAACCAAATGGGCCATTTCCCAAAATAGACAACAATAAAACAAATTTTTTTCATATTAACCAGGATTCTCCGGATGACTCCCGAAATCGCTTGGATATTCGCAGTTTTCCGGCCTTCCGGCAAGGCATATTCACCACCCGGACAACATGCCGCGTATCGCTCCGAGGGCTGCTCCCGACGTATGACCCTCGCGCTGCAGGCGGCAGGAAAACGTCATGAGCGAATTTCCGGGTGTCCTTTTCGGCCTAATCGACGTATCGGAGGCGACACGGTAATGGCCATCTCGGTGGCGGATTACATCGTCAGGCGCCCGAAGGAGCAGAATGTCGATACGATCTTCGGGGTTCCGGCGTTATATTGTTATCCATTCTTCGAATTCGCAATCCGCGCCGAAACCCGACGCGATATTCGGATCATGATTGCGGACGTGAACTGGAATAAGGGCACGGTTCATATTCTCAATGAGGATTTGTCATGATGGCGTCGCCACTCCGCCCAACTTGACTGAGGTGGTCCCGGTTGTCTGAACAGATTTTCCGCGTCGATAAGTGGAGCCTCTGCCGGGGTTAGGCTGACAAGCGGAGGGGCAGCGGCGTGAAGTAGGCTTGATCTGGCGTCATGCCGTCAAGGCTCGAGTGTGATCGTCGGGCGTTGTAGAAGTCCAGATAGCGGCCGATCGAAGCGCGGGCCTCGCTGACGCTGTCGTAGGCGCGCAGGTACACCTCCTCGTATTTGACGCTGCGCCACAGCCGCTCGACGAAGACATTGTCCCGCCAAGCTCCTTTGCCGTCCATGCTGATCGCAATGCCGCTGTTGGCGAGCGCGCCGGTGAAGGCCGAGCCAGTGAACTGCGAACCTTGATCGGTGTTGAAGATGTCCGGCTTACCCCGCGTAGCAGATACGGCTAGATCTTGTGCCCGGGCTCGGGCTTCGTCGTACGCGGACGGCGATAGAGCGCCTCTATCCCCATCCGCCGCATCAGCGTCTTCACGTGACGACGGCCGATCTTGCACCCTTGGGCGGCCAGCAGGCCTCGCAACATCCGCGTGCCGGCGAAGGGGAACTCCAGATGCAGTCGGTCGATACGCCGCATGATCGCAAGGTCGGCTTCCGGCACCGGCCGCGGCAGGTAGTAGACGCTGCCACGGCTAATACACAGAACCTCCGCCTGCTTGGTGATCGGCAGATCGTGCTCACGGTCGATCATCGCTTTGCGCTCAGCAATCCCGCCTTGGTGAGCGCTCCCTCTAAAAAATCGTTTTCCAGCGTCAGCTCGCCGATTTTGGCGTGTAGTGCCTTCACGTCGACGACCGGCGGTGTCGCCCCGTTGCCGCCGCCAGGGCCGAAAACCTCGGCCGCCCCGCCTTCCAGCTGCGCCTTCCACGATGTGATCTGATTGGGGTGAACGTCGAACTGCTCGGCAAGCTGAGCCAGCGTTCGATCGCCCTTGACGGCGGCAAGCGCCACCTTCGCCTTGAAGGCCGGTGTGTGGTTCCGGCGAGGTCGTCTGTTCATGCTCTCTCCTGATTCGCAGGGCATCAAAGTGCCCCTCGTCAGGCAGAAACTCCACCTATCGTCCTGTGCAGATTTCCGGAGCCGGCTCTGACCCCACGAATAATCCCGCATTCACCGGATGACGCTCTGATTTCCGCAACGCTCCCGCCGATTCAGATATAGGCATCAGTACCTTATCCTGGATTGAGCGAGGCGGTCATGGCGCACCCGACGGGTGAATCAAAAGACGGGGTTCTCAGGCTCGATTTCGACCGCCGGCTGATGCTGCAATTTCGCGGGTCCGTGGTCACGTCCGATGCGGGATTGTTGGCGTACCGCGAACTCGACGACGCAATCGGGTTGAGCGCGGTGGCTGGCGAGACGCTCGCTGATACACGCACGGGCAAGAACGGCCGCCATGCGTTGGTCGGTTTGCTGCGGCAGTCGGTGTTCGGCCGCCTCGCCGGTTACGATGATGTGAATGACGCCGAGCGGCTACGGCATGATCCGGCGATGCGCTGGGTCGTCGGTGGCAATGCGGCTCATGGTAGCGCGGCTTCGCCGAGCCAGATGGGCCGCTTCGAGACAAAGTGGCTCACGGCACAAAAAAATCTATCCGTCCTGGCCGATCTGTCCGGGCAATGGATCGACGTCGTCCGCCGAGAGGCATCGTGCTCGATATGGATTCGAGCGTGAGCCCGACGCATGGCGAGCAGGAGAACAGCGTCTGGAACGGACACTATGCCTGCACCTGTTATCATCCGCTGTTCGTGTTCAATCAGTTCGGCGATCTGGAACGCTGTGCCCTGCGTCCCGGCAACGTCCACAGCGCAGACGGCTGGAAGGAAGTGCTCGACCCGGTCGTGGCGCGTTACCGAGGCAAGGTCTCGCGCATCTATTTTCGGGCCGATGCCGGCTTCGCAAACCCAGAGGTCTACGAGTTGCTCGAAGCCGAACGGATCAAATACGCCATTCGTCTGCCGAAAAACCCCATCTTGCAGGGGCGGATCGGATATCTGCTCAAGCGGCCAGTCGGGCGACCCCCGAACGAGGTTCGCCGGTTCCATGCCAATTTCACCTATCAAGCCGGAAGCTGGACCAAGCCGCGCCGAGTGATCGCCAAAGTCGAGTGGCATCCGGGCGAGCTTATTCCGCACGTCGGCTTCATCGTCACCAACCTGTCGCGACCGGCCGAGCGGGTCGTCGGCTTCTACAACAAGCGCGGGACGTGCGAGCAATGGATCAAGGAAGGCAAGGGTGCAATCAAGTGGACGCGGTTGTCATGCTGCTCGTTCGCCGCCAACGCCGTGCGGCTCCAGCTTCATGCGCTCGCCTACAATCTCGGCAATTTCCTGCGCACGCTCGCAACACCGGAGCCGATCAAGGACTGGTCGCTGACGAGCCTGAAGGAGAAGCTGATCAAGATCGGCGCGAAGGTGGTGCACCACGGCCGCTATGTCGCCTTCCAGATGGCTGAGGTCTCCATCCCACGGCAAATGTTCCAGGAGATTTTGCGGCTGATCGCGGAACTACGGCCGCAGCCGCCACCAGCGCCTGCGTGAGACACCGATGGTCATGCGTTCAAGAGCGACAGATGGGAGGAGTGTGTCCAAATGTCAGCGAAAATGGCCAGATCAGCCCCCTCGACCACTGTTCGGGCTGCCCGAACGGCCGGTAAGCGTCGGCACCTCGCGTCGGTGTTGTGGCAAGGCCGTAAAACGCCTAAACTCAACCAGTTCGGGAGTCATCTGGAGAATCCCGGATCATATCGCCCCGCGCCGCAACAAGTCTGCCCAGGGAAGCCGCTGGCGCCGAACGAACTTGACGGCCAGACACGACCGGCGGTCATTTAGAAGCGCTTCAAGCTCTGGTAGTATGGTGTCGGCACACGCCAAAAGGGAGAAAACATGACCAACAACACCGCCTTGGACGTCGCGATCGGTCTGATCCTGATGTACCTGATGCTCAGCCTGCTGTGCACGGTCGTCAACGAATTCATCGCAACACAACTCAACCTGCGGGCGAAGACGCTCGCTGCCGCGCTGGAAGAGATCCTCGACAACAAGACCGTGCGCGCCGCCTTCTACGACCACGGTCTGATCTCCGGCACCAAAACCGCCCTGCAAAAGGCCAGCACGATGCTGCATAGATCCACGGTGCCGTTCGTGAGCAATCCGGTCACCGCCGCGACGCCCGAAGCGACGCCCGCCACGCGCACCGGCCCCGCGACCGACCGGCCAGCCGCACCGCCGGCCGGCGAGGCTCTGGCGGCCGCCGTCGTGATGCCGGCCGAGGCGAACGCCGTTGCGCCCGCCGATGCGCGGGCCGCCACCATGCAGCCCGGCGAGCATCCGTCCTACATTTCGGCCGAGGTGTTCGTGCAGGCGCTGATCGGCGGATTGGTCGGCACCCGCGTTGCGCCCGGGCAGCCCATTCCGACCTTCGCCGAGATCCAGTCGACCATCGAGAAGCTGCCGGCGAGTAATATCAAGAGCGCCCTGGTCTCCAGTCTCGTCGTCGCACAAGGCGACCTCGACGCCTTCCGCAAAAGCGTCGCCACCTGGTTCGACGACTCGATGGAACGGCTGAGCGGCGCCTACAAACGTTACATGAAATGGATCTCGATCGCGATCGGCCTGGCGGTCGCCGTCGCATTCAATGCCGACACGTTCGGCGTCGCCAGCGCCCTGTGGAAAGATCAGGCGCTGCGCGATCGCGTGGTGACCGAAGCGACGAACGTCATCCAGAAATCCGGTACGACCAACGGAGTGTGCAAGGTCGAGACGCCGGCGACGAAGCCCGCGGACCAGAACACCGCGACTACCGTCAACCTCGACCAAATGCAGAAATCGGTGACCGCGACCGAGGACTGCCTGCGCCCGTTCCCGATCGGCTGGACGTCGGCCAGCAAGGCGAGCTGGACCTCGTGGTCGCCGCTGGCCTGGCCATGGCTCGCCATCATGGGGTGGTTCGTCACGGCGCTGGCGCTGTCGCTCGGCGCTCCGTTCTGGTTCGACCTGCTCAGTAAATTCGTCAATATCCGCGGGGGAGGCCCGAAGCCGCAGCGCGCCAACGCAACCGGTTGATCGCGGATAATATCCCGGCGGTATTCACAAATAGCATTCGGTGGTGCCGAGAACTTCGCCCAAGCGCCGGACAAGCGCAGCGCGGACGGTCGACTTGCGGGCGAGAAGATGCGCAATCCAGCGCTCCAGAGCCTCGACCGAGCCGAGCGCGCGGGGGTCCATCGTATCCAGATAGGAAAGGCTGCAGAGCTGCGCTTCGCGGAACGAGGCATTCCGGACCAGCCCTTCGTAAATTGGCGCGGGGATCGCCTCCACTCGGGCCACGAAGGCCGCCAGATCTTCCAGGACTCCGGGGATTCTGGCGGTCGCTTCAATCAGCTCTGCGCGGACTACCGAGACGCCAGTTTTGGTTCGTTCATCCCACGCGGCTTGCCAGTCTGTCGTAACCCGATGATCGTCGATGAAGAATGACCGGTCCTGATCGACCGAGATCCAGTTGCCAAATCCATCGATGATTACCTGGTTCCCATCAATGTTCTCGAGAATCCACTGCATCACGGCCTGGCAGAGCATTTGTGACGCGCGTCGCCAGCGGCCGTCGATCAAACGACCCAACTCGGCCTTGGAGACGGAGTCGAACCATAGCACCGGCCGGGCGCTGACGAAGGGTTGAACGGAACAGGGTTGCTTGTTGCGCCGGTCGTAGTCGAGGAACGAGGGGCATATCTCGGCAGCGGGGCATCCGCTCAATCGCGCGAAGATGGACGCCAGTACGGGGTTCACGAGGGATTCCGGGCTGTACTTGACCATCCAGATGTTTCCATCCTGGTCCCGATGCACGGTCTTTTGCGTGCCTCCCGCCGTCGCGCAACATGGTTCTGCCGCCCGGCCAAGCTGCGCGGCCACGCCCGCCCGCCAATCGAGGCCGCACCGGTCCAGATGGTCCTGCACCGCTTGCCACCCGCGCTGTTTCAGCTGCGCGAGCCGCGCTAGACGGGCCGCCGCCGCGTTTGCCGAGTACGGGGTGGCCTCCGGGAAGCGCCGGCGCCGATAGCGCCACAGGCCCGCCAACACGCAGAGACGCTTGGCAAGCCGGGAGTACCGGCCGGCGTTCCACAAGCAACTCGGGACGTTCAGCCGGTGGTCCAACTCCGTCCACGCCAGTCCGTCCTTGACCTCGAGCAGCTGACGTCCGATCCGGCGCTCGATCCGCCCGGCGTCGGATCCCCCATACGCCGAACTTTCCAGACAGCGCTTGATCTTTCGGCTGGCGCTCGCCTCGCCATCCTGGACGCAATCCGGGTTGCGGATGGCGAACTCCAGAACGTTGTTCAAAGACCCGTGGCAATGGTCCAGGCCATGGTCAACAGGCCTCTTCACCAACTCCCTCAGGAGCCTCAAGCCGTCTGCAGAAGCTGATCGAACAGCGCCCATGATCCGAGCCGAGCCATTGGCTTCATTTAAAATAGGACTTCAAGCGAGTGAAGAACTCGCTCGCCTCAATTGGAAACATATTCTGCATGTCAGTGCCGAGTTCGTAGTTCATCGCGTCCCACTCGGGGTCCCGAAAGGCAAAGACGGCCCAGCTCCATTTGAATTCCGCTAAGAGATCAAGAACATCGAAAAGATAGCGTTCCGCCCCGGCGAGCTCCCGGGAAACGCCGCATTCTCCGACAAAGATATTTTGGTCCGCGATCCGATGCTTGATTTGCCAATTTTTTACCTCTCCCAGGAAGCTCCGGATCGTCTCTTTGTTCCAAAGGAACGAGTCCCCCCACTCCGAATCCGGCCAATTCTTGACCAAACCAGGGTATGCAAAGCGGGAACGGTTCAATCCCCGGGTCGTATAGGCGGGGGGCGCATACATATGGAATGAGTAGATGATGCCCGGGTCATCGTAACACTGAAGGAATTGGAACGTGCGCGGGCTTGACCAGTAGGTGGATTCAAGAATAATCGGCGTCTGGGAATCCCATTCCCGGATGGCCGCGATGGTCCGCTGGTAGAGGCCGTTGAGCGTCCCGGCGTACGTCGCCGGCATCTCGTCGAAGTAACCCTGGGCGACATCGTCCGGGGTAAACGGCTCATTGAGAAGGTCGTAGCCCACCACGTTCTCGAAATGCCGGAGGTACTTTGCCAGTTCGCTCCACAGGGCAACGAACCGGTCGCCATATTCCGCCGAGCACCATAGCCGAAAATCGTATTGTTCCGATTCCAGCGCAAAGATTCTCCCAGGAACGTGTCCCAGCGCAATGATAACGTTGATCCCGTGATCAGCCGCACGCTGAATTCCCGCCGTCAGCCGATTAAGGGTCTCCTCGCACAGCACGCTGTGCTCGCCCTTTTCATCTATCAGGTAGCGAAAGTCCTGCGCATCTCCTACCGCGCCCAAGCGGACGACGGTAATGCCCGCCTCGCGCGCCCCTTCAAAGTCCGCGTCGCTCGCCTCCGAGAACATATTGATCCCGCCGAAGCCGGCGTTCCAACAGGCGTTCTTGTCGCCCCCCGGGCTTCGCGTGCCTGCCTCCTCGCTCCATCCAATTCTCCGGGGCGGCGCCGCAAAGGGCCAACCCTGCCGCATGTGATAGATGTAAAAATTGATCCTTTGTTCGATAACCTTGGGGTTATGGTAAAGTGCGATCCGTGGATCGTCCGCGCACTCGGTAAAGGATAGGGCTTCCGTAGCCTTGATCTTCCAGATTGGTACGTTGAGAATGTGCGAGAAGACGAACGACAACCAATAATCGTCGATCAGCCAAAACTCGTAACGCTCCATTGGATGGGCGAGCGCCCTCTGCATCAGGTGCTTCGGGATCAGGCAGTTATCGGCATGGAGGAAGTGGACCTCCCGGTCGCTTTTCGATTCATCGAAAAAGATCAGATGCTCGTAATCGGTCCAAAAACGCTGCGGCTCCTCCTCATTCAAGGCATGTGGTTTGAAGACGTGGCCGCGGCAGCAAAGCACAGAGTCGGGTCCGTACTCCTTCGTCTTTTCCATGAACGTCGAGACGTAGGCTGGCAGCGGTTTAACGTCATCGTCGCAGATGAGGATGAATTCGCTGCGAATGAGGCTGGCCATCGCCAACCTGATGACACAGTAAAAGTTCTCGGTCGAGTGGATCACTTTAAAGTCAATCCGCGCTTTGTATTTTCCGTATAGGTCGTCTATCTTCTGGCGAGCCTCGTAGTTGTTGTTCCAGATGATGACTTCGAAATTCCCCGCAAAGTCCTGCTCGGCGAAGGCCTGCAGCAGCGCGTCCATATTATAGACCCGTTTATAGGAGCAAATCACCACCGAGACGTCGTAGCGCTTCTGCTGGCTGGCCGGCACCGGAAGACTGCGATAAATCGCCGAATTCTGCATGGCCGCCAGGAACGACTCCCCGGTCAGCGCTGCTTTCATCGGGGAACGACTCAGATATTCCGAGGTTTCCCGGATCAAAATAGGTTGCTTGAGCTTGGCTTCGGCCTCTTCGAGCGAGGAATAATAGAAGGGATAGTCCTCTCCGAGGTACTCGACCACCCCGGGCAGCCAGTTGATGAGAAGGGGAGTGTTCCTGGCGATGCACTCCACCACAGCCGTATTTGCCGGTGCGTCGAAAAGATTCAGAAAGACGACGCTGTCCTCTAGCAGAGCGTCATATTCATTATCCGTGACCCGGCCGAGCTGGGAAACCGAATCATTCTGCACGATCGATTCCCACTTGAAGCCTTCATGCACCAGCAATTGCTTCGAAAAGCCCGGCGCCTCCAGGTCGTAGTAAGGCTGAAAGTTGCGTAGAAACTCGCCCCCGCTTACGATTCGTCTCAGGCGGCGGGCAAGGAAGCGTTCCCAGGAAAAAAGCCGCTGGGTAGGTTCCGCGGGATAGAAGACGCGGGCAATCGGGATTTCGCAGCCGGCGCTTTGCAGGTAATCCTTTACGTAGGACGACAGAACAAAAAGACCGAGGCAATTCTGCGCGCTCGCATTCCAATATTCGTCCTTCAGCAGCCGCTCCAGATCCGGGAACCACCGCAAATCGTGTTTCGGGACCTGGTGAATGAAGCCGACCCACGGTTCCGCGATGATCCTGCGCTGGGCCACCTCGTCCTCCACCGAGCCGATGAAGCGCACCCCATCCTCGCAGTGCAGGTGCTCGGCGATCAGGCTGCAGACGAACTTCCAGCCTCCCCGATGGTGCTGCCAAGGAGCAAGGTTCTCCGCGTTCAGCTTTCTCGCCGGAGTGTAAGGGCCGAACGTCGGCGCAGCGGCGGGTCCCTGAATGGAATGATTCATGTGCAAAATGTGTGGATACGGCTCAACGAGCGGCCCTCACCTCCAACCGCCGTTGATAGGCTCTCTTGATCTCGGACACGCGCCGAGCGTATTCATCGACGGCGAGATCGTATTGCCCGTGACGCCGCTTATTGAATTTGATCATGAGCGGAGCATCCGCCTCGATATCCTGGAGCAAGTGGGCAAAATTCCGGCGTGCGCTGAAGTGGACCAGGTCGGATCGCTCCTCGAAGCAGTGCCCGGGTGCCCCCTGCAGGGACTGCACGAACACGCCATAGAGCGCAAACTCGGTCCAGAACTGCGTGCTCAAGTCATCAGAAAAATTGAGCAGGATGCGCACAATATTGTCGTTGTACAACGATTCCACATGGCGAATCAGAGCCTGGACATTTCGCTTCCAAAAGATCTGGTTGGCGGCGCGAAATCCGGCAAGACGCCAAGGCGAGTGCAGGCGAAGAAAATTGCGCGATTGCAGTTCCCAAGCCACATCGCGAAAATCATTCACGGCATAAACATACTCCCCATGCGACAGAAAGTACTGCTCGTCGAAATCGAACCCGATGAGTGTATTGGAGTCCAAGATCAGGTAATACTCGTGGTCGATGATATTCGCAGCGATAATCTTGATAATTTGCTGCGTAAACCATGTGTCCGGAAACTCCGCGGCATATCCCACGGCCCCCGTGACCTCTTCGGCAACCAGGAGAGTGTTGCCCGTCCCCAAGACATCCGCAAACTGATCGAGGTCGTGGCGCGGGACGATGACATAGATGCGACCATGCAGTCGGCTGTGCCTCGCCAGATCGGTTTGCAACTGCAAAAAGGGAACCAAATCCCGCGCGCGGGTCTTGATGACGATATCCAAAGGCCTTTCCATGACGATCCTGGTACCCTTGGGGAGCGCACGCAATGCGTCACTCGGCGACCCTTTGATAGCGAAACGCCTTTGCGGAACCGCAAGGTTTGTGCAGCGGGAGGAGTTGCTGACCCTTTCCCCGGCAAAACTCACGGACCTCACCGGCCGGAATATTTCCGAACTGGTTGAACACCACAATCGTGCTTCCACTCAGGAAACTCGGGCTGAACACGCACCACATCGCTTCATTCGAAGCGCGGTCATGAGCGAAATCCATGACCAGAATTCCAATCTGCCCTCCCCTCCATTCGAGAGTGGGAAGCGCAGACTGCTCCGTTGCCGTCTTCAAGGCCGACCAATGCACATCGATCAAGCCGCGGTAGGGTTCAACATAACGGCAAAAATACTCCAGGAACGACTCGCCCTCGCGGATATTTGCCGCCAGGAGTTCCGGATCCTCCGTATAAGTCTTCATCCATTCGCGCCAGACGAAAGAATCATACACATGTATGGTTTTGTGCTCACGGCCCGGGCTTTGCGAGAGCCCTTCGGCTAGGCACGCGGTGGAAGATCCCATCCAGCTCCCTAATTCCACGATGTCTCCCGGTCCCTCGAACGTCCTCGCCAGCCATTTGTAGTACCCCAGGGTTTCCTTGCACAGCATCGTCGGAATCCGCCGCACCACCTCCGATAACTCTTCGCCTTCCCCTCCGGATCTTTGAAGCGTCTCAGGTGCGGACGCCGCCTCAAGGTAGCGAATGCTTTCCTCGAAGAAAGATCGAATTTTCGGGTCGTAGAGCTCTAATTCCTCCAACTCATTCAGGATGCCGCGCAAATCATCGAGCAGAGAAGCTTTGTCATTCGATCGCTCTTCACGAAAGTAGTCTTGGATGGCCCCGATCATGAGAAGTACGCGCATGCACATTGCGTCCGCGGAATACTTGTCGAAGAAGCTCCTGCCATCGATCACGTCATGAATCTGTTGGCAAAGGCGGCGCGACAACGCGCTCTCCCGCAAGCTGGACATGTCGAAACCGATCCCGGCATCGACGGCACCCGCGAACGTCGGCATGGGTTGCGGCTCCGAGCCCCTTGCAGGATGCCGGGCGTCTGCTTGATGCACCACGAAACTGGCCATTGGTAACATCAATTGGTGTGCGTCAGCAGGAGATCCGCCCGATCGGCGTCGCGGACCTTATTGAGCACGAAACCGGCGAGAATCATGCGGTCGATCTCGGTTTCCCGGCGGGCACAGGCTCCTGGCACCGCCCCGGCGCCGAAGTGCCGTGTCCACAGCGCCGCAAGCTCGATGTTGCCAGCGCGGTCGGGGGCCGTGAGTATCCGCCGTCGATCCTCCTCGACCGGCTCGGCCATCAGCTCAAGGTGACGCGCCACCTCCATTGCTCAAGACAGACCATTGCTTAAGTCAGCGTGGTAGCTTAACACAGCATGGCGCTATTTCACGTTGAAAGTCAACGTCATTTTGCCGCGACGGTTCTCGCGGCGCGCCGGACACATCCACCAGCATGCACATTCGCCAGCATGAGTGATGACACACCACCGGAATTTGATCTCCATGAGCTCATGGACGAGTATGGTCTGGGCGCCGTAAGGAGTGTGTGCAAAGCCAAGGGTGGCGAGGTCAACGAAAACTGGATCGTGCGCACTGCCATGGAAACTGTGGTCGTACGGGGTGTGGCAAAAGAGTGGTCCCACAGCGATATCCAGTTTGAGCATTCGTTCATCAAGGCGCTCGGCCGCGACGGCTTTCCGTATCATTTGCCTCAACCCCTCCGCACCCGGATGGGCCGCACCGTCGTGGTGAAGAACGGCACGTATGTCTGGCTATACAATTATATCGAGGGGTCCAGCTCACGGCCCTCACGGCCGTCGCGGGAAGAAGTCATTGCGCAGACTGCGCACGCTATGGCGACAGCCCATAAGGCGGCCCGGCGGTTCTCACTGCGGCAAGTGAAAAAGACCCCTATCGCCCTCGAAGACCTGTGGCTCGTGCATACGCTCAGGCGGTGGCAACTTAAGCTGGCTAGTTCTCCGGACGAACGCTGTCGTTTCTTCGGGGCTCGCGTTCAGGAGTGCATCGGCATTCTGGAGCAGCTCCGTTGCACCCATTATCACGCTCTCCCGCGCCTTCCCATTCACGGCGATATATGCTTGGCCAACCTTGTGTTCTCAGGCGGACGACTCACCGGAATCATCGACTTTGACCATTGCAGCTTGGACACCGCCATTCGCGACATTACCATCGCTCTGCGCTACGAGTGCACGGACCGGAAGCATCACTTCAAGCTGGATCTCCAGGCGGCGCGGAACTTTCTGCGCGTCTATCATGAAGTCAATCCGTTGTCGCGCGAGGAAATCGACCTGATCCCAGCGGTTGCTATGGCGGACTCGGCGGATTTGTTCTGGTGGATGGTCTCCCAGATTGCCGGCAAGCGAACCAAGGCCCCATCCATGCATGACGTGGAACACCCATTCAAAGCCTTGCAATGGTACAGTCGCCATCAAGAGGAGGTCGCGCGGGCCTTACGGATGTGACAGATGAATTTCCACCTTTTGCCCCCGAGCCATCCGACGAGAAAAATTCTCGAACCCCTTTTCCGTTGTTCGAGCGTGATCGACGACGAGGCGACCTTCCAGGAAGCAGGCTTCGAGACGCAGGTCAAGAGATTGCGCAGCCTCATGCGCGTCGCCACCCACCCGGAGCTACCCAAGTACGTCTTCAAGGTCTTTTTTGTCAACGAACGGCAATGCGAACGAGAAAAGCCGCGCGGGTGGAAGGGCTTTTCGACCCGATGCAAAGGAGCTGAACGGATACGCAAAATTATTCAGGAGCGTGGAATCCTTCACTTTCAGGTGCCGCGCAAGTGGCTGTTCTATCCGCCTCATCATCCCTCATGCAGTCCGGACGACCAGCCCATGATCCTGGTCGCCGAATATCAGGATTTGCTGTCGCGAGAGGAAAACGAACACGCGTGGCTCAACTCGATCACGGAACATCATTTGGATGAATTGTGCGCGATTATCGACTATGCCGGCGGGGCAAGTTACCGGCCGGACAATATTCCACTGACCAAGCAGGGTCAATTTTCCTTTATTGATACGGAGCATTCCAGCGAGAACCGAGATTACGAAAGCATCAGCCCCTATCTGGCACCCCAAATGCGCCAATACTGGTCGAATTTAATTAAAAGTAAGGTTAAATAGCGCGAGGCGCCGCGAGCGCTGCGCCCTCATTCATCGTGCGGCGATCATGACAGGATAGACACCCGCATTGTTTTCAAGGTTTACGTGGCCGCTTGGCTTACGACGCAGCTCCGCAAATTCTGCTCCCACGGCTGTCTCTCGACCGTTGGTCGATTCCGTCTCGTTCTTTACAGCCTTCATTTTTCGGTCCACAATCACAGATAGCTGCGCAAGAACAGACCGCGAACATAGAAGGTCTTAAAACTACAAAGCTGGCGCGTAAACGTACTTTGTTGAGGAGTTGCATTGTGCATGATTTATCAGACCGGGTCGTAATGGTGGCCGGGGGTGCTGGATTTGTCGGATCGGCGATTGTCAGGGAACTCCTCCGAAAAGGCAGCATTGTCGTCTGCTACGATAATTACCTGCACGGGCATCCCGCTCACGTGGCTGGTCTCACCGGCCCTCTCACTGTCATTCATGGCGACGTGAGGGATGATTGGTCGTTGTTCAAAGCGCTTCGCGATCATCAAGTCGAATACATCATTGATTGCGTTGGCGACACGTTCGTTCCTACCGCCTACATTATGCCTGAACGGTTCTTCGACATAAATGTCGAAGGCACACTTCATCTCCTTAGAGCGGTGCAAGCGCTGTCGCTAAAGCGCATCCTTTACGTGTCTTCGACCGAGGTGTATGGCGATGCAGATTACGCCAAGTGCAGTGAAGACACTCGTATCAATCCCGTCAACACATACGCGGTTTCCAAGGCCGCCGCCGATCGACTGTGCCACACCTACTATCTCGAACATGGGGTCCCCGTTGTCATCGCGCGGATCTTCAATTGTTACGGACCGCGCGAAACCGAGCCCTATGTGATCCCTGAGATAATTGCACAACTACATCGCAGCCCACGCGTTGCATTGGGCAATATCAAGGCCGAAAGAGATTTCACGTTCGTGCACGACACTGCCAATGCCCTCATTTCAGTGCTTGCATCGGACGTGCCGAACGGAGAAGCGATCAACATTGGCTCCGATACGTGCTACACCGTCGAGTGGCTTGCGCGCAAACTTGCCGAGATCATGCAAGTTAAGTCGCTTCAAATAGTCCCGGATCAGGCGAGGTTTCGGAGACGGGATATCGACCGGTTTCGCTGCGACAATACGAAGTTGTTGAAGTACACCAATTGGAAGCCCACGGTGGGAATTGACGAGGGGCTCAAAATCACCGTTGAGTGGTTCCTTGCCAACGGCGCGCACTGGAGCTGGGAAAGCTTCGTCGATGGAACGGCCATTTACCGTTGAATAATAATGGTGCCGCAATGACCGCGTTCGTGCCTGTAAGCCGTCCTCACATTTGGGGCGAAGAGAAGGCCAAGTTGTGCGAGGCTGTCGACGGCGGATGGGTATCGTCGAGAGGCCCATTTTTGGACGAGTTCGAAAAGCGGTTTGCCGAGAAAATCGGCATGGGATACGCCGTAGCGGCAAGCAGTGGTACGGCGGCGGTTCACCTAGCGCTCAGCGTTCTCGATCTACAGAAGCATGATGAGGTCATCGTCCCCGATTTCACCATGATTTCCCCAGTGCTTGCGGTCTTGGCTTGTGGTGCGGTCCCCATTCCGGTCGACGCCGATGAAACATGGAATATCGACCCGAACGGCATAGAGGGCGCGATAACGGAAAAAACGCGGGCGATTGTGGTCGTGCACACCTATGGACACCCGGCCAGGGTCGACCGCATCGTCGACATAGCGCGGCGTAACAATCTTCGCCTCGTCGAAGATGCAGCTGAAGCGTTGGGCGCTCGAGCTTTTGGGCGCGCTGTCGGATCGTTCGGCGACCTCGCGATATTCAGTTTTTACGCGAACAAGGTTTTGACGACCGGCGAAGGCGGTATGGTCGTCACGAATGACCCCCGTTTGTGTGAACGCCTGAGAGCAAAGCGCAATCTCTGCTTTGGCGCTGACGAGGAGACCCGTTTTATCCACGACGAAATCGGGTTCAATTACCGCATGACCAATCTCCAGGCGGCTATGGGCCTTGTCCAACTGCAGCACCTGGATGAGGCGGTCGAGGCGAAAATCGCAATCGCCCGGGAATACAACGCGCTGCTTGCGAACGTTCGGGGCATCACCACTCCGCCGGACTCGGCGTGGGGACCGAATGTCTTTTGGGTGTACGCGATATTGATCGAAGACGAATTCGGATTGGACCGTAAAACAGTTCAGTCGGAGCTGAAGCGCAACGGGATCGAAACGCGCCGGTTCTTCTATCCTCTGCATCGGCAACCAATCATGCCCAAAGCAGGCATTAGACAGGCTTTCCCTAAATCAGTCAGCATCTCCCAAAGAGGATTATACCTCCCGTCGTTCATAGGGATGGGCTCGTCGACGATAGAACAAGTCGCCGGCTCTCTTGCGGCCCTCCAAGCATAGACGTGCGATGCGGCGCAGCAATCGCTTCCCACTGTCGAGGAACTCGTTCGCGCAGGGTACCGATCCGGTGGCCGTCGAATAGCTTCTTGAACAAATGGATGCGCCCCGGTCGATCGCGGCCCTCACCGTCGCGAAGGACGAATTTGCCACCGCCGGGGGCTCGTCCGTCCTACCTCGCGGTTCGAGTGCAGATCGCAGACTTGGCCCAGAAGACCTTGTCGCGTACGCCCTTCGTTCGCCGAAAGCTGCAGACCGCATCGCCGCTTGACAAAGTCAAGCGCCAGGCGTCGCGCGCTGCTTGCTGGCGGCGGTTTGCGGCCGGATCCTCAGCGAGACCGAGGACTGATTTATTGCGTTCCGGATCGAAAGATTCGAAGCGGGACAAATGGTCAAGTGACATGATTTGTCGAACGGGTATGCCTCGCTATTATATCAACTTCGTTCATGGAAAGCGCACTTACAAGGACGAAAATGGCAAAGAGTATTCCGACATTACATCAGTGCGCACAGAGGCTAGCGCTGCAGCCCGTAGACTGATGAAGCGCTCGTCACCGCGCTCCCGACCGAACTGGTCGAATTGGATTGTGCTTGTTTTAGACGCGAAAGGCGAAGAAGTCATGAGGACGGTCTTCCCACAGGCGGGCATTGACGCAGACGATGCGATGGTCCTAATTGCGACGAAGTGAATATTCCGGTTGCGCCAGAGCCTACAACGAACAAGAGGAGGCAGGACGTTCGAGGTTCGTTTTTCCGGCGTGCCGGTTTCAACGCGGTCGAAACCAAAGTCGACGTCCGTGACGCAGAATGACACGCTTAGAGAACGAGCTGAAGTTATGAAACCATCTGGTTGGCAATCCTCCGGCCCGCCGATATTGAACCATATGGTTCCACCTGCAGACCTTGATAGCGCGTTCCGTGCCTTGGCTAACCTGACCCAGCGGGCAATGCTCAAAAATCGTGCGTATTGAAGTGTAAATGGCGGGGAATGGGGCCCGCAGCTGGCATTCCTGTTCAAGGCTGCGTTTTCCCTGATCCCCTCGATTAAATTCCCTGTTCGCTCCAAAAAATTCCCTGTTCCATTGCGTAGGGAATTCAGCCGCAAGTCATTGAATTCGCTCGCTGTCTGGGCGCAGGAATGGAGAAATAGAGCCGGAATCGACGAAATTCCCTGTATTTTCCCGATTATCAGGGAATTTGGAACGGAGACTGGTCCGATCTGGACTGCGTCGTCAGCCACATTTTTCTCTTTGCCATCAAAGCATTACACGAGGCGGAGGCGCCGGGTTTCGAGCTTTTGATTTTCGGCCCATCGAGGCCGTACCACACGCGCTTTGGTCTCACTGCAGGTCGCGCCGAAGGGTGCGTTCCCGAGCAATCCGCTCGGCACCACCAGCGGCACCACGGACGGCGGCGCGACGTGGTCGGATGCAAACAATGTCGGCCGTTTCATCAATCGATTTCGCTTCACCGGGTCGCAACCCATTGTCGGCTATGCCTCGGGCGGCACGGTCTATCAATGCGTCGCAACGGAGGCGGCGGATCCCGCGCCGCTTTCGCTCGCCGCGCGCCGCGCTGCGGAAGCACCTGTTCCGATCGCATGGGAATCCTTGGACATCAAGGCGCAGGTGCCGAACAACGCGCAGCAATTGACCGTCACCATCTTCGATCCCCGGCAGACGCTCGTGAAAGTTCTGGCTGACGAGAAATCGCCCGCCGCCGGCGCGCGGGCGTTCAAGTGGGATTTCAAGACGGAGGATGGCAACGACGCGGGAACCGGCCACTTCATGTACCGCCTATCCATCGACGGCAATGCCACCACCGGCATGGTCGTGCGTCCCGGACGCACCTCGCCCGAGGAACTGGCCGCCCAGGTCGTCGCGATGATCCAGAGATACGCCCCGCTCGCGCGGCGTTCGCATGATGATCTGGTGCTTCCCGGTGCCGACGGAAACCCGGTCGCGCTGAAGTCCCTGTTCAATTCCCCGCGGGAACTGATGGCGGCGCTCGTGCGCGGCGGTTGGGTCATTCCCGGCGAGCCCGACCGCAGCATGTTCCTGGTTGCAATCATCGGGACCGGTCCGATGCAAGGCGAACTCGCCAAGGCCGACGTCGACCTGTTGTCGGAATGGATCACCGCCGGCGCCGTGCTGCCGAGCGCGACGAGCTGACGCGGCATTCAACCCCGGGCCGCCGCGTGGACGGGGAGCTACCCTGCGCGTTCGGCCCTCGCACGATCTTGCGCGAAGGATCAGAGCCCGGCTTGCAATCTCCGCACTGCGAAGCCGCATTGCCATGACACTCCGGTCGTGAGAGTTTCCCGCGGACCGAGCCGGAGTTGAGCGAATGTCGCAAGCCAAAACCCACGAGGCCCTGGTCGGGCAGCAGTTCGGGACGCGCGCCGCGGCCTATCTGAGCAGTGCCGTGCATGCCCAGGGCGCCGACCTGCAGGCGCTCGCCGCGCTTGTTGACACCCAGAGCGAGATGCGCGTGCTCGATCTCGGCTGCGGTGCGGGCCACGTCAGCTTCGCGGTGGCACCCCGCGCCAAGGCCGTGACGGCCTATGACCTGTCGGGGGACATGCTGGAGGTGGTGGCGCGCGCCGCGAAGGATCGCGGCTTCGCCAACATTACCACCCGGCAAGGGGTGGCCGAGCACCTGCCGTTCCCGGACGCCAGCTTCGACCGCGTGCTCAGCCGCTACAGCGCCCATCACTGGCGCGACTTCGAGGCCGGCCTGCGGGAAGCGGCGCGGGTGCTGCGGCCCGGCGGCATTGCGGGGTTCGTGGACGCCGTATCGCCGGGCGCGCCGCTGCTCGACACGTATCTGCAGACGGTCGAGCTGCTGCGCGATCCGTCGCACGTGCGCGACTATTCCCGGGCGGAATGGGACGCCGCCATGGTGCGCGCCGGCCTGGCGCCGGAATCGGTCACCGCCCACCGCGTGCGCCTCGACTTCGCGGTTTGGGTCGAACGGATGCGCACCCCGAAGCTGCAGGCCGACGCCATCCGCGCCATTCAGGCGGTGATGTCCGAGAGCGTCACGCGCCATTTCGACATCGGCTCGGACGGCAGCTTCACCCTCGACGTGGTGTTGTTTCAGGCATCGAAGCCGGCAGCATAACCGGGCGGCCGCTTCAATGGCCGCCCGCCGCTATCCGACCGCGCCCGCAATGGCGCGCAGCGTCGCGATGCTGGGCAACAGACAATAGGCCGTGCCGCGGGTGACGAGAAACTGCGGCAGGCTCGCAATCACGATCGGTTGGCCCGCCGTGGGCATCGTGAACGACGTATCGACGTTCGGCGTGGCGCGATTCGCCAGCACGGCGTCCTGGGTATCGAAGTTGGGCGAGAACAACGGGCTGAAGGTGTTGGTGTTCATCCAGGTGTAGATCAGCTCGAATTGCGCGGCGAGCGCGCCGCACAAGAACAGCCCGATCAGCCCGCGGTCGCCGCCGTAGTCGGGTGGCGCGGGCGGCTTGCCGTAAGGCATGCCGCGGCGGATCAGGCGCGGCACCGGCTGATCGACGATCTCCACCGGTTCGTCACGCGGGTTGGCGACGCGGGTATGCGCCGAGAACGGGCAGCGCACGCCAGCGAGGTCGCCGGCATAGCCGAAATCGGTGGCGCCGCTCGTCTTCGGATCCGGCGCGTCGGGGGAGAGGATCAGCGGCGAGCCGTTGAACCAGCGGCCGACCAGCTTGGCGGCGAGCCAGCCGCGCGCTTGCGGCAACGGCATGCCGGTCGCGGCGGCAACGGCGGGGGCATTGTCGTCGAGAAACCGGTCGAACGCCTGCACATCCTGATAGAATATGCGGAAGGCGTTGTAGCAACCGTCCTTGGCAAAGCTTCCCGCAGGTCCGCCGGTCGGTCCGGGCCCGAACGCGGAACCGGGATAGCCGATGACGAAGTTGTTGAGATCGCCGGGCTGCGTCTTCGTCGGGTCGGACGGCCAGCCGAGGTCGGGATTGTCGATCCCGTCGCGGTAGCCGAAGTAGATTTTTTCGTCCGGCAACTCGTATTGCTCGAGCCGGCCGCTGCCGTCGGCCAGCGGAAACAGCTCGGTCACGCCGGCCCCGCCGGCCGCCTGCGCCACGGTCGCCACCAGGCTCGCGAGCGCATCGGCGGTCAATGCGTAGACATGAACGACGCAGTGAATGTCGCTGGTCACGAAGTGCCGGTACCACCAATTGCCCGGCGCGCTGGCGCCGTTGTCCTGCAGGGCGGTTTGCGAATCCGCCCACACTGGGCCTTGCATGAAGGTCGGCGAGAATTGGCCGGCCAACGTACCGTCGACGGCGAGGATGCCGTTATAGGTGAGGCCGATGTTGAGCATCTTCGCCGGCTTGTTCGATCCCCAGTCCTGCGCCGACTGCAGATAAGGCAGCAGGGTGTTGACGAACGTGCCCGCGCCCGCCTTGCCCGGAAACTTGAACAACATGTGGCATGAAAAGGGATGCGTGTACCCGCGCATGATCAGGCCCTGAACATTGCACGGATCGGGCGGGCCTGCGGCGTTGCTCGGCATGATATGACCTGTCCCGGACGAAGGCCTGCGCCGGCCGAACCAGCCGGCCGGTCAGAGGCGCGGCGACGTTCGCGTCATCCCTTGTGTGGGAATTTTGCCAGGATTTGCTGCACCGTCTGCGGGTATGCCTGATACAGGTCCTGCGGCTCGTTGAGATCGTTGTTGTTGATGAAATTCTCGAAGCTCGTCAGGTCGGTGACGGGTGGATTGGGCGGAGTGAGTGCCATGGCGGCAAGTCCCGCAAACAATTGCTGGAACCCGGATGAGTTCCAAAAGAACTTGAGGTAGGGATTCATCGGGCCGTCGAAGGTGGTGATGACGAGAATCGCCAAGTACCCCTTGCCGTTCGCGTTGGGAACGAGCGAGATGCGGGCGTAGTGAACGATTTTCGCCTCGTCGAGGCCCTTCTGCACGATGCCGACGAAGCCCTCGTACAGCTTCTCGGCATCGGCTTGGCTCGTGGCATCCTGCTTGATCGGAACGTAGAGGGTGAGCGGGGTCGCCATCGGTGTTCTCCATGCGATGATCGGGTCGGCTCTCGCTGCGCGGCATCGCCTCGGCGGCGACGGTCATGTCCACGCACTGCGCGCGCGTGGCCGGAGTTAGCTGGGGCCAGCGCTGGGGCGGCGTTGATATAATTCATACTTACAAGTTTAGGTCAATGCGGCAAATGCGCCTCACCGCGGCCGCATCAGCGCCTCTCCCCTGCGGCACCCGCCGGGCCGCGGATTTTGCCAGGCGTTCGAGCAGCAACGCGGCGTCAGTGATAGACCGGCTTGCCGCCGACCCGGCAGGCGCGGTCGTTCGCCGTGCAGCGGGACGCGCACACCGACGACCCGGAACAACGCCCCATGCATTTTTCCAGCTGGGCGGCGCAGACGCCGCCGGTTGCGCCTGCCAGCACGATCGGCGGAGGGGAGTCGACGGCGGCCACCGCGCAGCAGGGCGCGAGGCAAAAAATCGCCAAGGCGAGAAGCCGGCCGGCGACGTCAGCAGACATGGAGCGTCCTCGCGATGCGTGGTTGCGGCCCGACAATGTGGCCACGCGCGCGATTCGGCAACGACAAGCCGCCGGGCATTCGTCGCCCGGCTTAACGCCTTGTTAACCATAAAGTCCCTAGATGTTCAGGTTGGGACCGTCGTGCCCGCGCGCGAACATTGACGGCGCCACGCGCGATCACCGTCAGGGATCAGGCCCGCAATGACCACAACGACCCTGCCCTCCAACACCACCACCACGCCCGCAACCACCGGGTCACCCACGACCGCGGCCACCAATGCGTCGGGCATCAGCGACATCGCCGGCAACTTCAACGAGTTCCTCAGCCTGCTGACCACGCAGCTGCAGCACCAGGACCCGCTGTCGCCGCTCGACACCAATCAGTTCACCCAGCAGCTCGTCCAGTTCGCGTCGGTCGAGCAGCAGATCAACATGAACACGCAGCTGACGACGCTGATCTCCCTGCAGCAGACGGCGCAGGCGACGTCGGCGCTCAGCTTCATCGGCGCCACCGTGGTGGTGAACGGCAATTCCGCCCAGCTCGCCGGCGGCCAGGCGACGTGGAACTACGCGATCACCAGCCCGGCGACCGCCACCATCAACATCTCGAATGCCTCCGGCCAGCTCGTCTATTCCACCACCCAGACGGTGCAGCCGGGCACCCAGACGTTCGCCTGGAACGGCCGCGACTCCCGCGGCAACGTCCTGGCGCCCGGCACCTACAGCATGGCGGTTTCCGCCACCGGCGCCAGCGGCCAGACGGTTCCGGTCACCACCCAGGTGCAAGGCGTGGTCAGCGGCGTCGACGTGAGCAAGAATCCCCCGACCTTGACGATCGGCGGCCAGGCCTATCCGCTCAACCAGATCACCCAGGTGCTGAGCACCGGCAGCGGCACGACCGGCAATCCGGTATCCCAGGCGGTCAGCAACGCCGCGAGCACCGGACAAAATATTCTCAACCAGCTCGTGAACACGGTGACGGGCCACTAAGGCTTGTCCGGCCAAGCGCCGGATCGCGGCTTCATCGACAACGGCCCTTGGTATATTGCCGCCGTCGCGACGTCATCGCGGCGGCGCGCAGCCATTGCGGGCACGGCGATCCAACGGGAGACCTGACGTGCGGCCGAGAGCTGCGAGCCGTTGCCTGCGAACGATCGTGTTCGCATCCGTCGCGCTGGCCGCATCGCGCGCGCCGGCCGAGACGCTCTATCGCTGGGCGCAATACGGACCGGCCGGGCTCGAAGCGCGCGCCGTCACCGACCAGCCGGCCTGTCCGCCGATCTCGGTCGACGGCCAAGCGGGCGGCATGACGGTGCGCGCGACGCCGGCCGACGGGTTCCCGGTCACTGTCTGCGCCCTGCCCGTCCCGGCGGCGAAGCCGGTTACGATCGGCGGCGTGCCGCTGGTGATCCCGGCCGCGGAGCCACAGCGGATCCTGGTCATCGGCGACACCGGCTGCCGCCTCAAGGGCTCCTACATCCAGGCCTGCAACGACCCGGTGGCGTGGCCGTTCCGGCCGATCGCCGAAGTCGCCGCGCACAAGCAGCCCGACCTCGTCATCCACGTGGGCGACTACCATTACCGCGAGACCCCTTGCCCGGCGGGCAACGCGGGCTGTGCCGGCAGCCCGTTCGGCGACACCTGGCCGGTGTGGCAGGCGGACTTCTTCTCCCCCGCCGAGACCTTGCTGCGGGTGGCGCCGTTCGTGTTCGTGCGCGGCAATCACGAGGAATGCGGCCGCGGCGGCAAGGGCTGGAGCCGCGCGCTGTCGCCCGACCCGTTCGACGCCGCGGCCGGCTGCAACGCTCCCGGCAAGCCCTTCGTGGTGCGCCTGCCGGGACTGACGCTCGCGGTCGTCGACGTGGCGACGGCGCGCGAAGAACGGGTCGACGAGACGCAAGCGCGGGAGTTTCACGCGCAATATCTTGCGCTCGCCGGGAGGCTCGGCGCGCCGACCTGGCTGCTGCAGCATCGGCCGATCTGGAGCCCGGGCGGGGTCTTCGCCGGCAAGCTCGTCGGCGACAACAAGACGCTCGAGGTCGCGGCGCGCGACGCCATTCCGCCGGACGTGACCGTGATGCTGTCCGGCCATCATCACCTGTTTCAGGTGCTCAGCTACAAGACCGGCCAGCCGGCGCAGATCGTGGCCGGCCACGGCGGCGACTATCTCAATGCGATATCGGCGCTCGAGCCGGCCGGCTGGACGTTCGGCGAGGCGGTGGTCGAGCGCGGGGTCAACCTGCCCGGAACCTTCGGCTTCGCCATCATGGAGAAACAGGCGGACGGCTGGCGCGTGACCGATTACGATAAGCTCGGCACGGCGCTGCGGTCGTGCATGCTCCAAGGCCGCGCCGCGGCCTGCTAGAGCATGATCCCGAAAAGTGGGTACCGGTTTTCGGAAAAGATCATGCTCCAACAATAAGGTAGAGCGGGATGACGATTCGAAGAAAAGTCATCCCGCTCTAATGTGACGGCCGGCTTCGCCACGCTTCATCCCGCCTGCAATCCGGCTACAATCACGCAAATCCAAAGACCGAGGGAGGCACCATGCGCATTCACAATCTCTACGTCGACGCCAAAGGCGAGACCCATTTCCGCGACATCGAGGTCGAATGGATCGAACAGCGGCCCGGCGGCAAGCTGTCCAAGCGGTTCCCGGCCACGGGCATCATCTTCCGCGAGACCGGCGGCGACTACGACCTCGACTGGCACCCGGCGCCGCGCCGGCAGTACATCATCAACCTCGACGGCGGGGTCGAGATCACCGCGAGCGACGGCGAGAAGCGCGTGATCGGCGCCGGCGAGGTGTTCCTGGTCGAGGACACATCCGGCAAGGGCCATTTGTCGAAGGCCGTGTCGGGCCAGATGCGCCACTCCATCTTCGTCCCCATCGATTAAGCGGTGCACCATGAAGCTCATGTATTTCGACGACTACCGGCTGGGCGTGCTCACCGGCGACACCGTGGTCGACGTATCGGCCGCGGTGCAGGACATCGCGCATACCGGCCCGCACAACCTGATCAGCGGGCTGATCGAGCACTTCGGCGATTACAAGAAGCGCATCGAGGAGGCGGCGGCGCGCGGCCGCGGCGTCCCGGTCGCCAACGTCAAGATCCGCCCGCCCCTGCCCAAGCCGGTCAACATCGACTGCATGGCGGTCAACTACATGGAGGACGGCACCCTCAAGGAGCCCGCCCCGATCAACGGCTTCCACAAGTCGCCCGGCGCGGTGATCGGCCACGACGACACCATGGTGCTGCCGGACGTGCCGGCCGGCATCTTCGAGGGCGAGGCGGAGCTGGCGGTCGTCATCGGCAAGCGCGCCACGCGGGTGCGTGCCGCCGACGCCATGGGGTACATCTTCGGCTACGTCAACTTCATCGACGGCTCGGCGCGCGCGCTGCCGCCGCCCGGCAACGTCTTCTACCAGATGAAGTCGCGCGACACCTTCGCGCCCATGGGGCCCTATCTGGTCACGGCCGACGAGATCGCGGACCCGCAGCGCCTGCAGATCCGCCTGTGGGTCAACGGCACCCTCAAGCAGAACTTCAACACCAGCGACATGGCGCACAACATCGCCCGCTGCATCGAATGGGTGACCTCGATCCACACGCTCGAGCCCGGCGACGTGCTCGCCACCGGCACCAACCATCGCGGCCTGAGCAGCTTCCAGGACGGCGACCTGGTCGAGCTGGAAACCGAAGGGCTCGGCCGCCTGCGCGTGCACGTGCGCGACGACCTCAAGCGCACCTGGTCGCGCGACACAAGGCTCGAGCACAAGCAGAAGGGGCTCGACGGCGCGTTCACGCCGCAGCTGACGGGGAAATATGGGGCGAAGTAGGATGGGTTGACGCCCGCGATGGCGGGCGGAAACCCATCGATGGGTTTCGCCGCATGCGCGGCTCAACCCATCCTACAACGGGTGCGCCGCCCGTGAACACCGCGTTAAGAGCCTCGGCGTAGGCTCCCCGCAGCATCCCCGGCTGCGGCCGGGACCATTGCGGGGGGACCGCATGCGGGCCGTTCTGACGCTTTTCGCCGCCGCGGCGTGGCTTGCCGCCTGCTCGTCCATGCAGGACCGCCAGCAGGAGCGCATGGCCGAGCTGCGGCAGCACGTCGAGACGGAAAAGCAGGATTGCGACAACCTCTACCCGCGCGATGTGGGCGGGCCGCAGCACTACAGTCATCGCGCCCGCTGCCTCAACGATATCGAGGCGCGCCTGCTGCGGCCGCTCGACCCGTTCCCGGACCTGCTCGACCAGAAGCTCGCGGCGCGCAAGGCGCTGGCGGCCGAGCTCGACGCCGGCCGCATCAGCGAGGCGCAGGCCAACGCCCGCCTGGCCGAGAAGAACGCGCAGATCGCCGCCGAGGAGCGGCGGCGCACCGCGCTCACCAGCGCGATCTCGGCCGACGCGACCGCGGCGCTGGCGCAGCAGCGCACGGCGCTGGGGACCACCTGCACCAATGTGGACGTGGCGGTCAGCTGCTTCTGAAGCACCGAGCGGGCGAGCCGATTTCGGGAGACGCAGCCGGTGCGGCACGCGCGTGCGCACCCAGGTTGACCCGATGCATCCCCTGCGGTGTTATGGCGCGAGCAACACGAGGAGCCCCCCATGGCCAGCAAACTGCGTCACATCGCCATCTCGGTGCGTGATCCGGAGGCGGCGGCGAAGTTCTTCGAAAAGGCGTTCGGGATGACGCGGGCGGGCAATGCGCAGCGCGGCGTCTACATGACCGACGGCGTCATGAACGTGGCGCTGCTCGATTTCGGCGACGAGCCGGTTGCCGGGTTCGAAGGCCAGACCGACGTGCGCGGCCTGATCCATTTCGGCATGTGGGTCGACAGCGTCGAGGAGGCCGACAAGACCATCAAGGCCGCGGGCGGCAGCTACCTGACCGGCCGCAAGGAGACCGGCCCGAACGTCTATTACGAGGTCAAGTACAAGACCCCGGAAGGCATCGTGTTCGACGTGACCGAGAGCGGCTGGAAGGGCGCGGTCAAGGACGTCGAGCCCGCCAAGGCGGCCTGAGGCCGCGACGATGCGGGCGATCGCATGCGCGCTCGCCGCGGCCCTGATGGGCGCGGGCGCCGCGCAAGGCGCGTGGCCCGAGCGGCCGGTGCAAATGGTGGTCCCGTTCGCGGCCGGCGGCATCACCGACGTGCTCGCCCGGGTCACGGCGGAGCGGCTGCAGGCGGCGTTCAAGCAGCCGTTCGTGGTCGAGAACGAGCCGGGCGCCGCCGGCGTTATCGCCGCGCAGCGGGTCGCCCGCGCCAAGCCGGACGGCTACACCCTGATATTCTGCCCCTCCTTCCAGATCACGATCGCGCCGTTCACCCACAAGGTCGATTTCGATCCGATCAAGGATTTCGCGCCGGTCTCGATCGTCGCCACCAGCCCGTTCGTCATCACCGTGGGGGCGGAGTTTCCGGCCGGCACGCTCGCCGAGTTCATCGCCTATGTGAAATCGAAGCCGGGCGAGCTGACCTACGGTTCCGCCGGACCGGGCAGCCTCACCCATATTTCCTCGGCGGTATTTCTCAAGAGCGCCGGCCTGGACATGATCCACGTGCCCTACAAGGGCGTGGCGCCGGCGTTCACCGATCTCCTGGCCGGCCATATCCATATGCTCTCAGCAACGCCGGTCGAGACCAAGCCCTACCTCGACTCGGGCAAGGTGAAGCTCCTGGCCGTCACCGGCGCCGAACGGTCGGCGCAGCTTCCCGGCGTGCCGACCATCGCCGAGACCCTGCCGAGCCCGCCGATCGTCACCACCAACGGGGTGATGGCGCCGGGTCGCACGCCGCCCGACATCGTCGACGCCGTCGCCCGCGCGATCATGGCCGCGGAGAATACCCCGGAGTTCCGCGAGCGGCTGCAGCGGATCGGCGTCGAGCCGGTCGTCAACACGCCGGCGCAATTCGCCGACATCATCGCCGCCGACACCATCCGATGGCGCGCCGTGGTGCGCGACCTCGGGCTCGCGGTGCAGTAGGCGATCCATGGCCGGCCGCAACGCCAAGGCCCGCGTCCTGGTGGTCGGGGCCGGACCGGTCGGCATGGTGTGCGCGCTCGCGCTTCACCGGCGCGGCATCGCCGTCACCGTGTGCGAGCAGGAGCCGGCGCCGGTGAAGGACCAGCGCGCCGCTTCGATCCATCCGCCGACGTTGGAGTTGCTCGACACGCTGGGCGTCACCCAGAAGATCATCCCGCGCGGGCTCGTGTCGCCGACCTACCGGTTCCACGACCGGACAAGCCATGCGGTGGTCGCCGAGTTCGACCTCGCGCGCATGGGCGGCGAGTTCCGCTTTCCCTTCGTGCTGCAGTACGAGCAGTACAAGCTCACCGCCGCGATCGCCGCCGAATACGCCAACGGCGGCGACTTCGACGTGCGGTTCTCCCATTGTGTCACCGGCCTTGCCCAACGCGCCGATCACGTCGCCGTCGACATCGCGTCGCCGGCCGGCGCCGAGCGGATCCAGGCCGCCTACGTGATCGGCTGCGACGGCGGCCACAGCATCGTGCGCAGGCTCGCCGGCATCGCGTTCGAAGGCTTCACCTATCCGGAGAAGTTCATCAAGATCGCGACCACGTTCGATTTCGCCGAGGTCAATGCGAACCTGGTCTACCGCAACTATTTCTCCGACCCGGACGAGTGGTGCAACCTGTTCAAGGTGCGCGGCGAAAGTCCGGGCGGGCTGTGGCGGGCGATCTTCCCGCTGCGCGACGACGAGGACGACGCGGCGGCGCTCGCGCCCGAGCGGATCGAAGCGCGGCTGCAGAAATTCTTTCCCAAGGCCGGGCGCTACGCCATCGCCTACGTCAATGTCTATCCGGTGAGCCAGCGGGTGGCGGCGACGTTCCGCGCCGCCCGCGTCCTGCTCGCCGGCGACGCCGCCCACGTCAACAACCCGATCGGCGGCATGGGGATGAACGGCGGCATCCACGACGCGATCAATCTGGCCGACAAGCTGTCCCGCGTCATGCGCGGCGAGGCCGACGACGATCTGCTCGACCGCTACGACCGCCAGCGCCGCCATGCGGCGGTCGAATACGTGCAGACGCAGACCATCGCCAACAAGCGCCTGATGGAGGAGCGCGACCCGGCGGTGCGGGCGGCGAATTTCGATCAGCTGCGCCGCACCGCCGCCGACCCGCAGGCGTCGAGGCGATACATGCGCCGCGCCGCCCTGCTCGAGAGCCTCAATGAGGCGAACGCGGTGGCGTAGGATGGGTTGACGCCCGCGAAGGCGGGCGGATACCAATCGCTGCGTCGATCGATCTTGATGGGTTTCGCTACGCTCAACCCATCCTACGATTACTGCGCCGCTTCGGCGTTGATGATGAAGTAATCGGGCGGGTTGGGTCCCCACAGCGACAGCGCGTCCTCCGGCCGATGCCGCTGCGCCTGCCATTGCTGGGTGCGGGGAATGTAATCTATGTCGCAGGAATATTCGGCGAAGCTGCCCCACGGGTCCTGCACGTAGTGGAAATAGTTCGACCCCAGCACGTGGCGGCCGAGGCCCCATCCCTTGACGTAGCCCTTGTCCGCCATGTTGGCGGCGCCGATGCCGATGTCGTCGATCGACGCCACGTCCCAGCTGCAATGGTGGAAGCCGGCGGCCTCCGATCTGGCGAAGGCGAGCAGGTGATGGTCGCTGCCGTGGATGCCGTGCATGAAGGCGACGTAGTCGGCGCGATCCGACAGCCGCAGGCCGAGGGTGCGGGCGTAGAAGTCGATCGAGCCGTCGATGTCGGGCGTGAAGATGAGCACGTGCGACAGCCGCCGCGGACGCACCGAGGGCGCGTAGCGGCGGTAGGGCGCGCCGGCGACCCCTTCCGGGGCCGAGCTCCAGGGTCCGGCGATCTTGCGGTCGGGCGAGGATTTCGGCGCCACCTTCACCTCGATCAGCACGCCGGACGGGTCGCGGAACCAGAAGCCGTTGCTGGCAAACCCGGCGGGCGGATCGAGCGGGGCGATGCCGTTGCCCTCGATGCGCGCCTTGAGCCGCGCGAGATCGTCGCCGTAGCAGGCGAACGAGAGATGATGCAGCCGCTTGCGCTCGCCTTCGATCACCAGGCCCCAGCGGTGCTCGTGATCGAAGGTGTTGAGGCCGAGCGCGTTGCCATCCTCGTGCACGTCGAGGCCGAAGCTCTTGTAGAAATTCTGCGCCGGCTTGAGGTCGGGAACCGCGAGCACGAAATGATCGAGCGAATGGACGCCGATGGCGTCGTGATCCTTCGTCGGGGGGACGTACCCACGAATGGCGGTCATCGGATTCTCCCTGGGGCAGGCGCGCCGGCGCGATCGACCGACGCAGCATAGCCATTCCGGACGGGCGTGGGGAGCCCCGTCGCTCGCGGCAGGGTGGCGCGGGCGCGCCGGGCCGATAAGATCGCCGGCGGGAGGATTGCCCCATGACCCTGTTCGACCTTACCGGCCGGGTCGCCCTTGTCACCGGCGGCAACGGCGGCATCGGGCTCGGCATGGCGCGCGGGCTGGCGCAGGCGGGCGCCGCAATCGCGATCGCCGCGCGCAATCGGGCCAAGGCGGACGCGGCCCTCGCCGAGTTGCGCGGGCTCGGCGCCAAGGCGACGTTCATCGCGCTCGACGTGCGCGACGAGACCTCGTGCCGCGGCGCCATCGGCAAGACGGTCGCGGAGTTCGGCCGCCTCGACATCCTGGTCAACAATTCCGGCACCACCGTGCGCAAGCCGCCGGAGCAGCTGACCGCCGCGGAATGGCACCTGGTGCTGGAGACCAACCTCTCCGGCGCGTTCTTCTGTTCGCAGGCGGCCTACCCGGACATGGTCCGCGCCGGCGGCGGCAAGATCATCAATATCGGCTCGATGATGTCCCTGTTCGGCGCGCCCTATGCGGCGCCGTACGCGGCCAGCAAAGGCGGCATCGTGCAGATGACGCGCTCGCTGGCGACCGCCTGGGCCAAGGACAACATCCAGGTCAACGCGGTGCTGCCCGGCTGGATCGACACGGATCTGACGCGCGGGGCGCGGGCGCAGGTGGAAGGGCTGCACGAGCGGGTGCTGGCGCGCACCCCGGCGGCACGCTGGGGCGAGCCCGGCGATTTCGCCGGCATCGCGGTGTTCCTCGCCGCGCCGGCATCCGCCTTCGTCACCGGCGCGGCCATCGCGGTCGACGGCGGCTATTCGATCCTGGTGTAGGATGGGTTGAGCGTGAGCGAAACCCATCAACAGGCAGCTCGAGAGCGCGATGGGTTTCCGCGCGTCTTCGCGGGCGTCAACCCATCCTACAGCTTGCTGGTGTAGCGAGGACCCCCATGGCTCGTCTTCTCATGCGCGCGCTCGTCGTCGCGGCGATGCTGGCCATGGCGGGCCCCGCGCCGGCCGCCGAGTTTCCGACGCGGCCGGTACACCTGCTGGTCCCGTACCCGCCCGGCGGCGGCCTCGACATCGTGGCGCGGAGCCTGAGCGAGCCGCTCGGCCGCATGTGGGGCCAGACGGTCGTGATCGAGAACCGGCCCGGCGCCGGCGGCATCATTGCCTCCACGGTGGCGGCGCAGGCGAACCCGGACGGCTACACCCTGGTCATCGTGGCGAGCGGACACCCGGTGAATCAGTTCCTCTACCCGCACCTCCCCTACGACACGTTCAAGGATTTCACGGCGATCACCGAGATCGGCTGGACGCCGAACGTCGTGCTGGTGAACAAGGACCTGCCGGCCAAGAATTTGCCGGACCTTCTCGCCATGGCGCGGGCCAAGCCGGGCGCGCTGTCCTACGGGGTTCCCGGCATCGGCACCTCCGGGCACCTCGCCGGCGAGCTGCTCAAGTACATGGCGAAGATCGATATCGTGCCGATCCCCTACAAGGGCGGCGCCCCGATCCTCACCGCCCTGATGGCGGGGGAAATTCCCATGAGCGTGAGCGTGCTGACGGAGGCCATGGGGCATATCCGCGGCGGATCGATCCGCGCGCTGGCGGTGACCACGGCGCAGCGATCGCCGGTCATTCCCGACGTGCCGACCGTGGCGGAGGCGGATTTGCCCGGCTACGACACCTCGGTGTGGTGGGGCATCCTCGGACCCGCCGGCATGGCGCCGGACCTCGTCGACAAGCTCTACAAGGACTTCACCGCGGCGGTGCGCGATCCCGCCGTGCAGGAGCGGATCAAGAACCTGGGCGGGACCCTGTCGGGCACCACGCCGCAGGCGTTCGAAGCCTCGATGCGCGCCCAGGCGGCCAAGTGGGAGCCGATCATCCGGGCGGGACACATCGGAGTAGACAGATGACAGATGTCGGATGTCAGATGTCGGATGTCGGATGTCGAATTTTTTGATCTCTGATCTCTGATCTCCGACCTCTGACTACTCTATCGCCTGGTAGAAGCGATCATCATGCGGCGCGCCGAGCATCGCGCCGAGATTCGTGCGGAACCGCCGCGTGTGCTCGGCCACGGCGTGCGCGTCGAACGCCTTGTGGTCCTGCCACACCTCGACCACCGTGAAATGGTTCGGGCGGTTGCTCTGCTGCACCACCTCGAACATCAGGTTGCCGGCGTCCTTGCGGCTGGCATCGACCAGCGACTTCAGCTCGGCGATGGTCTGGTCCTTGCTGGGCGGCGGCACGTCCACGTGGGTCACCACCCACACCGCATCGCGGCTCGGCCCCGGCATCTGGGCCGCTACCGCGAGCGCGTTGTGCACCCGCTCGTCCGGCGGCGCGTCGCGGATGGGGACGAGCTTCGCGTTGAACTCCGCGTAAGGCTTGCCCTTGCGGTGCGCCTCGAACGCGGCCTGATCCTTCCAGGCTTCCAATACCACGAGACGGTTGAGGCGATCGCGCTCCTGCACCGCCTGGAAGCGCAGGTTGCCGTCCTCCTTGCGGCTGGCCGCGCCAAGCGTCTTGAGCAGCGCCAGTCCCTCGGTGACGGCGCCGGGCGCGACCTCCACGTAGGTTGCCCCGTAGACGGCGGCGTCCTGCGCATCCGCCGCCCCGGCCGGCAGCAGCGCCGCGGCGAGCAGCATGAACAGCATCGGGCGCATTGGTGTCGGTGAGATACATGCGCGCGTCCCGATCGACAAATACATCGCACGACTGAATCACTTTCACGCTGTTCGGCCGGGTATCGACCAGCTGCTCGGGCGGCGGCGGCACGAAATAACCTGCTTCCCGGGGCGCGAATGGATCCGCGATGTCGAATATCCTCAGGCCGGCGTTGTGATAGGTGGCGAAGATCAGATTGCTGCTTTGCAACGAGCCCGGACGATTCTCGTGCAGATTATGCGGGCCGAACTTGCCTCCCTTGGCGCAGAAATCCTCCTCCCCCGGCGTCGGCAGGGTCGCAATGGTCACCGGATTGGACGGCTCGCGCACGTCGACGACCCAGGTATAGGCCAATCCGTTCGCGCAGTTCGCCGCGGTCGCCTCGTCGGCAACGACGAGCAGATTGCGATCGGGCAACGGCAGAGGCGTATGGGTGCCGCCGGCAAACGGCGGCGACCAGTTTTTGCGGCCGATCAGCTTCGGTGCGGTCGGGTCACTGACATTGTGCACCGTGATCCCGGCGTCGCGCCAAGCCCCGTAAGCGAGATCGCCGGCGATGATGGCATGATGCAGCGCCCAGCGTTTGCCCGGCTTCCACGCGGGTTCCTCGCCGCCGGCGCGCCACATGCCGGGCAGCCACCATCGGCCCGCGAGCGTCGGTCGCGTCGGGTCCGCCACGTCGATCACGGCGAGGATGTGATCGGTAAAACCCTCGATATGCGCCGATGCATAGGCGTAACGGTCACCCACGTACCAAATGCGATGCAGACCGAGGCCTTCGACGGCGAGAAACGCGATCTGCCGCGGCGCGGCTGGGCGAGAAATATCAAAGATGCGAAGCCCTGCCGCAAACGATTGCGTGCGTTTCTCCAGCGTGTCGGCGAGCGGCTTGCTGAAATAATCCTGCTGCTGCGTGAATTGTTGCATCGCCCAAACGTTGGGACCGTTGACGACGAAGAGCAGATCGTCATGGACTTGAAGATGGTGTGAGCGGGTATTTGCGGGCGCGGCGACGAACGCGATCGTCCTGGGATTGAGCGAGTCGCGGACATCGACGACCGTCACCCCGTCGCTGAACATGTGTCCGATAAAGGCATGGCCCTTGTGGACGATGACTTGCACGCCGTCGTAACGGCCACCCTGATCGCAACGCGACAGGAGGCGAACGTTTTTGGCTGTTGCCACTGGCACGAACCACTCCCCCCTGCGCTTATCGGAACGGCCGCCCCGCGCGCGCGTAGGCGGCGGCGGAGCGGAACAGGTTGCGCGCCATCAGGCTGGTCTCGCCGGCGGCGCGCTCCTCGTATAGCGCGGCGACCAGGCGCTGCACATCCGGGTCGCCGGGCTGCGCCTCGAGGGCGTAGTCGGCGACGTGGCAGGCGAGGCGAAGATCGCCGCCGCTCGCGAGCGCGCGGGCGCGCGCGAGCAGCGCCGACGCGCCGCCGGCAAGCCGCGCGATCTCATGCGCGACGTCATCGCGCGGCGCCGGCTTGAGCTCGCTCGGCCGGCCGCTCCACCAGCCGCCGTAGTAGCGGATGACATTGCGCACGATGAACTCCGCCTCGTCGTACACCGGCTGCAGCCACGGCGAGGCACTTGGCGGCGCCGCGACCGACCGCACGATGTCGACGTGGGGCGGCGATCCGTCCTCCATGGCGGCGATCGTCTGCGCGACGATGGCGTCGAGATAATCGGCGGTCTCGGTCAGCATGCGCGCGACCAGCGGCGCATCGTCGACCACCGGCCCGCCATGGCCGGGGCAGAGCGAGCGCGGCCCGAGCGCCGCCATGGCGCGCAGCGCGCTCGCCCAGTCCCACGGATAGCGCTGGACCTTCTGCGGATTGCCGGCATTGGGCACCGACCAGATGAAAAAGTCCCCGGAGCACAGCACGCCGCGCTCGGCGCAATGGACGTAAGAGTGATCGTCGGTCTCGCCGCGGCCGTGCCGCACGTCGAACCGCACGCCGCCGACCCGGACAGTCAGCGCGTCGTCGTAGAGCGTGTCGGGCATCAGCGGGGGACGCTTGAAGTTGTCGAACTTTCCGCTCGTCTCCGCCTCCTGCACGGCGCCGCCGAACTGGCGCGCGTTGAGCGCCGCGTTGTGGCGCCGGGTGCGCTCGTAGCGGGCAAAACGCTCCGGCACGGCGCGATGGGCGATGATGCGCGGCCGCTTCTGCCCGGGAACGAGGAACGCCTCGAGGCCGAAGGCGTGGTCGACGTGGCCGTGGGTGAAGATCGCCGTATGGATGGGCGCGTTGGTCTTCTGCCGCAGCAGGCCGGCGAGCTTGGGGCCGAGCTGCGCCATGCCGGAATCGACCAGCACGACGCCTTCGTCGGTCTCGAACCCGGTGCAGCCGCTGAACACCGACTGGAACCAGGTGCGCTCGGCCACCGCCACGGGCCCGCCCGACCAGAAGAACTTCGCGTCCTCGGGAGGGCGGCCGCGCATGGACTTGAACAGATCGGTCGGGTTGTCGCTGGGTTGCGCGGACATGGTCTTTCCTTGGGAAGCAGCGCATAGCGAAAAGAGCGAATAGCGAAGAGCCGCCTTTTTCTTCTATTCGCTACTCGCTATTCGCTATTCGCCCTTCTTCAGCGGAATCACCAGCGCATCCAACGCGACAGCGCCCTGCCCTTTCGCCCGCACCAGGAACGGATTGACGTCGATGCTCTCGAGCGCGTCGCCGTGGGCGGCGGCGATCACCGAGAGGCGGGCCAGCGCCGCGGCGAGCGCGTCGATGTCGGCCGGCGGCCGGCCGCGCACGCCTTCGAGCACGCGGAACGATCGGATCCCGCGGATCATCCGGTGCGCCTCGTCGAGGCCGAACGGCGCCGCGCGGAACACCACGTCGCCCAGCGCCTCGACGAAAATGCCGCCGAGCCCGAACATCACCACCGGGCCGAACACCGGATCGCGGTTGACGCCGAGCACGGTCTCGACCCCGTCGCCGATCATTGGCGCGACGATGAAACTCTCGACCGCGCGGCCGGTCTTCGCCGCCACGCCGGCAGCCATGGCCGCATGGGCCTCGCGCAGCGCTGCCGGTGATGTCAGGCCGAGCGCGACCCCGCCGACGTCGCTCTTGTGCAGGATGTGAGCGGCGGCGACCTTCAGCGCCACCGGAAAGCCGACGGCGGCGGCGGCCGCTTCGGCCTCGGCGACCGAGCCGACCAGGCGCGCGTCGACCACCGGCACGCCGGCAGCGCGGAGGAAGCGCAGGGAGTCGAACTCGGACAGCGGCCCGCCGCGCGCCAGCGCGGGGATGGCGCCCGCCGCACCGGGCGGCACATCGGTGCGCGCGAAATGGCGCCGGAAGGCGGCGAGCGCCGCCACCGCGCGCACCGCGCTGACCGGCTCCTCGTAGCTCAGATAGCCGAGCGCCTGCAGGCCGATGCGGAACTCCGGCGGCGACGTCGCCGCGGCCACCAGCAACAGCTCCGGATATTGGGCGCGCATCTGCGCGAACAGCTCGAGCAGGCGCGCGGCACGCTCGGGCACGCGCGCGCTCGAGCCGATGAACGGGACGATGCTGCCGTATCCGCCTTCGGCGGCGATGATCTCGATCGCCTGGCCGAGCAGGCTGAAGTCGTTGACCACCTGGCCGGTGATGTCGATCGGGTTGCGGGTCGCGGCGAACGGCACGAGCTTCTTGATCTTGTCCTGCGGCGGCTGCGGCATCGCGGCGACGTCGAGCCCGTAGTCGGCGGCGGCATCCGCCATCAGCACGCCGACCCCGCCCGACACGGTCACCAGGCCGACGCGGTCGTTCGCCGGCCGCGGCGCCACGGCGCAGGCGATGCCGATCTCGAGGAACTCCTCGATGCTGGTCGCGCGGTAGACGCCGAACTGGCGGAACACCGCATCCCAGACGGCGTCGGCGCCGGCGAGCGCGGCGGTGTGGGATTGCGCCGCCGCCGCGCCGACCTCGGTGCGGCCGAGCTTGATGGCGATGACCGGCTTGCCGTTGCGCTGCGCCATCTCGAGCGCGCGCATCAGCTTGCGGCCTTTGCGGAAGCCTTCGAGGTAGACCTGGATCGCCCGCGTGCCGGGGTCCTCGGCCAGGAAGGCGAGGCCGTCGGCCACGTCGACGTCGGCCTCGTTGCCGGTGGTGATGCAATAGCTGAACGAGATGTCGCGATCGAGCGCCATGCGGTGCAGATGGCCGCCGAACGCGCCGCTCTGGGTGACGATGCCGAGCGTCCCGCCGGGCTTGCCGCTGAACGCGAAGGCCGGGTGGAAGCTCATGTAGAGCCCGGTGGAAAAATTGACGAGGCCGATGCAGTTCGGCCCCATGATGCGGATGCCGCCGGCCCGCCCGATCGCGGCGATGCGCTCCTGCTGGCGCGCGCCCTCGGCGTCGATTTCGGCAAAGCCGGCGCTGAAGATGATGACGGCCCGCACGCCGACCTCGATGCAGGCTTCGAGCGACGGGATCACGTGCACGGCCGGCACCGCGATCAGCGCAAGGTCGACCGGACGGCCGATGTCGCGGATCGAGGGGAACGACGGGAGATCCTGGATCGTCGGGCCCTTCGGATTGACCGGATAGATCGGCCCGGCGAACCGGTTGGCCTTGAGGAAGGCGAGCGGCATGCCGCCGATTCGCGCCGGATCGGACGACGCGCCGATGATCGCCACGGAACGCGGGCGGAACATCGGCTCGAGCGAGGCTACGTCGATGTGGTCGGGGGGAACGGGCTGGGACATTTGACTCGCGGCTGGCGCCACACGGCCGGCCTGATGCCCGGCCGATGGACTCGGACGAGCCGCCAGAGTGGCGGTTGAGACTACATCAAGCCGGCTCGCGGACCTTTGCGGAGAGATAGCGCTTCACCTGCTCGGCATCGAGCGCGACGGCGGGGTCGTATTCGGGGGCGTCCTCGATCTGCTCGAGATCGTTGAGGCCGCAATATTTGTAGACGCGGTTGATCACCGAGATCAGCCGCGCCGGCCGGCGCGGGTCGGCGTTGAAGTGCTGGTGGATGGCGCTCGGCGGGATGTAGATCACGTCGCCGGCCTCCCATTCGAAGCGCTTGATCTCCGCCTGCGGCACCCAGTGATAGGTGTCGGTGATTTCCACGTCGCAGTCCTGGTGCAGGTCGTAGCCGCGGCCCTCGAGCACGTAGAGGCATTCCTCGGCCAGGTGGCGGTGCTTGCCCGAGCGGCTGCCCGGCGGAATCACCTGCATGTAGGCGTCGACCGTCTCCATGCGGGTGTTCATCTGCTCGTTGAGCAGGTGCTTGAGCAGGCCTTGGCGCGCCATCTCCCATGGCATCTCGGCGGGACGTACGACCTTCTTGCGCTTGGCGTTGCGGGCGGGCGCCGAGGCGGCGTCGTCCAGCATGTCCTGGTAGAGCTTCTTGTGCAGCGCGCCGGTCAGCCACGCTTTCGCTTCACCCCAGGCCATGGCGCACCTCAGGAATGATCGTGGTCATGGTCGTGGTCGTGGTCGTGGTCGTGGTCGTGATTGAAGTCGTGCTCGTGCTCGCGCGGCGCAAAGCCGGCGCCGCCCGGCGCCGGCTCGGTCGGGCGCGGCTCGACCAGCTTCTGGAACAGCATGTTCATGAACAGGTACATCGGCTTGCACTTCATCACGAGGGCGCGCGCCGGCTTCTTCGGATCGGCGTTGAAGTGCTGGTGGACGCAGTTGTTGTGCACCACCGCGATGTCGCCCGCCTGCCAGTCGTAGCGCACGCCGTCGTGGATCTCGTAGCCGCGG
>Ga0193751_1000164_pt1 | contig 59731 bp, 58 predicted proteins | sample L1c2metaG_FD_143050 | JGI IMG/M metagenome (GOLD analysis project Ga0193751, IMG submission 143050) | Soil microbial communities from a riparian zone of the East river system, Colorado, United States - L1c2 | ecosystem: Environmental > Terrestrial > Soil > Riparian zone | place: USA: East River...
TGGCAAGTCCCCTACATGCTGGATCGTTGTTTCGCCGGAGAGCGGCGCGCATGCAGCGCGCCGTGTTTTGTCAATTCGACTGACGCAACGACCTGAACGCAGCTCGGAGCTCCGCAGAGAAAAGCTGCGGCTGTTCCCAGGCGGCGAAGTGTCCGCCCTTGTCGACTTCGTGAAAATAAATCAGGTTGCGATAGGCACGCCGGGCCCAAGTCTCCGGAGGTCGATAGACGTCCTCCGGAAATACCGTGATGGCCACCGGCAGTGCGATCTCCGCGGTTTCCTTATCGGGCCATCGCGTGGCCGTGATGCGTCGGCGGAGGTCGACGAGTTGCTCTTCGGGAATGTTGACGCGGAAGGGATGGATTGCATTGTCTTCAATCGCTGCGCGCGCCGCGGCAGGAAACACGTTGGCGGCCCCAACGGCCGCTGAGCTAGCAAGAAAGCCGCGCCGGCTTAGTTTGGAGTTCTCGACCGCAGCCATTTGGAGATCTCCTCTATTTCAAAAAATCGAGTTCTCCAGAGTGACCTGACCAGCAAGCGGGGATGATCGATCAATCGGCCGCTTGGCGCCGGAGCTCTGCGACATCCTTGTCGGTAAGCTTCGAGCGTTCCGCACCGAAGCGAGCGGTCACATAGTTGGCAACGGCCGCGATCTCCGTGTCCGAATAGGCGCTGCCGAAGGCCGGCATCGATATGACGCCGTCGGGTGTGTGGCGCGTCGTGCCGGAAATCACAATCTGCACGACATTGGTCGCGGTGCGATCGTTCACGCCGCGCGTGCCGGCAATCGTCGCGAAGGGCGACAGCTGACTCACGCCCGACCAATCATGACAATGCACGCATGCCCCTTCGAACACGCGTTTACCGACCGCCTCAGTCGTCGCATTTCCCTCCCTCGGCGAACTCGCCGCCGGCGGCGCAAGCTTGGCTGGCAAGTCCGGCGATGCGATTGGCGGGACGCTTCGCACATAAGTTACCAGCGCACGGATATCGCTCGAAGCGATGTCCTTGAAACTCTGATCGACCGCTTCGCCCATTGGTCCAGCTGCGGTGCCGCGGCCCGCGGCATGGCCTGTCGATAAGTAATTGCGCACTTCGTCGTCGTTCCATGCGCCGATGCCGGATCCGTTGTCGGAGCTGATATTGAACGCGTACCAGCCGGCAGTCAGGGCGCCGGCAAATTTATTTCTGTTGTCGAGCGCCAACGCCAAATTGCGTGGCGTGTGGCATTCGCCGCAATGCGCCAGGGCCTCAGCGAGATAGGCACCCCTATTCCATTCCGCGCTCTGCGTGGGAACGGGCCGAAACCGTGAATTTTCATTAAAGAATGCAGACCAGAGTCCCATCAGCCAGCGCTGGTTATATGGAAAACCAAAAGTACTCGGCAGGTTTTGCGCGCGGACTGCTGGTAGGCTGAACAAATAGGCCTTGATCGCCAAAGCGTCCGCGTCGGTCATCCGGGTGTAGGACGGAAACGGCATCGCCGGATACAAACGTGTCCCGTCCGGCCGTATGCCGCGTTGCACGGCGTTGAGGAAATCCTGATCGCTGTAATTACCGATCCCGGTTTCTTTGTCCGGAGTAATATTGGTGGAGTACAGCGTTCCGAACGGCAGAGGTATGGGAAGCCCGCCGGCATAGAGCCGGTCGCGCGACACGGTGTGACAGGCCCTGCAATCGGCGGCGCGCGCGAGATATTCGCCGCGCTTTACGACATCGGAATTTGCGAGATCGGCAGGAGCGCCCGTCGGATCGGCGGCACCATAATCGGCGAGCGCGACGGTCGATCCGCCCGCAAACGCCATCGGCCCTGGATTGAATATTTTCCAGGCAAAAACGGCTGCGACGATCAGCAAAATGACGATGACCAGCATTGTGCCGCGCGTGCGCATGATGATTACGACCTACCGGCGACGGCGAGTGCCTTGCGGTCGATCGGCAGCCGGCGCAACGCGACGCCGGTCGCCGCATAGATCGCGTTGCGAAGCGCCGGCGGACCGGCGGTGGTCCCGGTCTCGCCGATGCCGCCTGGATCTTCGCCGCTCTTGATAAGGTGGATGTCGATCTTGGGCACTTCGTCGATGCGCAGCATGCGATAATCGTTGAAGTTGGATTGGCGCACCCGGCCGCGCTCGATCGTAATCTCGCCGAACAGCGCCGCGGTCAGCCCGAAGATCAATCCGCCCTGCAATTGCGCGACGATGGTATCGGGATTAACGGCAATGCCGGTATCGACTCCGGAGGTCACGCGGCGCAGATGCACTTCGCCGTGTTCATCAATCTCGCATTCGACGACGGTAGCGATGAAACTGCCAAACGACGGCTGCGCACAGACACCGCGGCCGGTCCGCGCCGGCAAAGGCTGACCCCAGCCGGATTTTTCCGCCACGAGTTGGAGCGCCGCCTTAAGACGTGGTGTCTTTTCAAGCATGCCAACGCGGAACGCGATCGGATCGGCGCCGGCCTTGCGCGCCAGCTCATCCATGAAGCATTCGGTCGCGAAGACATTGTTATTGGGCCCGACGCCGCGCCAGAACCCGGTTGGCACCGCTGGCGGCTCGGCACGAACATATTCGACCTGAAAATTTGGAATGTCATAGGGATTGTCGACCGCGCTGTCGACGGCATCGATATCGATGCCGCCCTGGAACGCTGGCGGCAGCCAGCGGGCGATAATCGACGAACCGGTCACGCGATATTTCCATGCAGCAATCTTGCCGCCTGACAGGGTTGCCGAAATGACGTCGCGATAAACCGGCCGATAAATATCGTGCTGGATATCCTCCTCGCGCGTCCAGACGACTTTCACCGGCGCGTCGACATTTTTAGCGATGCGGACGGCGGTCGCCACCATATCGGCTTCGAGCCGTCGGCCGAAACCGCCGCCGAGCAGGTGGTTGTGCGCGGTCACTTTGTCGAGCGGGAGGCCTGCGGCTTTCGCGGCATCAGATTGCGCGCGGCTGATAACTTGACTCCCGACCCACACTTCACAGGAATCGGGAGTGACATGAACCGTGCAGTTCAGCGGCTCCATTGGCGCGTGCGCCAAAAACGGCAGCTCGTATTCGCCGTCTATTCGCTCGCCCTGGGAGAGCGCCTTGGCCACGTCGCCGACCGATTTTGCGACCACGCCGTCCTTTTTGCTGGCGGCGCGCAGATCGTCCCAAATGTCGCTCGAGTTGATTTTCGCGTTTGCGCCTTCGTCCCACGCGATAACGAGCGCATCGAGGCCTTTTTTGGCGGCCCACATGTGATCGCCGACAACCGCGACGAGGTCATCAAGCACGATGATCTGTTGCACGCCGGGAACCTTCTTGGCTGCGCTGTCATCGACCCGGCCAACCTTCCCGCCGAACACCGGACACTGGGCAAGCGTCGCAAACTTCATTCCGGGCAGCATCGCATCGATGCCATAGATCACCTTGCCGTCGGCCTTGTTGGGCGTGTCGAAGCGTTTGAGCGGCTTGCCGATGAGCGTGAAATCCTTGGGATCCTTCATCGGCGGATCTCGCGGGACCGGCTGGGCGCTCGCGGCATCGACCAAATCACCGTAAGCAAGCAACCGGTTGCTTGATTCATGTCTGACGACGCTATTTGACGTCGAGCAACTCGCCGGATCGACTTGCCACTGTTGTGCCGCGGCCTGAACCAGCATCAGGCGCGTCGCAGCGCCGGCCACGCGCAGCGGCTTCCAGAATGCGCGAATGGAATTGGAATTGCCGGTGACCTGAATCCCGAAGGTGGGGTTCCCGTAGAGCTTGTCATTCGGCGGCGCGTGTTCCAGGACAACTTTCGTGAAATCCGCATCGAGTTCGTCGGCGAGAACCATTGGGATCGCGGTATATACACCCTGGCCCATCTCGACCTGCGGCATGACAAGCGTGGTTCGACCGGAATGATCGATGCGGATGAACGCGTTAGGTGCGAATTTGCCGTCCGTGCTGTCGGGCGGCTGCTCCGGCTCGTTGACGGCGCGCGCCGGCAGATGGAAGGCAAGTACGAATGCTCCGGCCATGCCGCCCTGCAAAACGGCGCGACGCGGCGGTGTGGCGGCGAGATGCCTCGAGCGATACATCGGCAGCCTCCTATGTCTGGCCGTCACCCGCGGCGTGCTTGATCGCGTCACGGATGCGGACATAGGTGCCGCAGCGGCAGATGTTGCCTGCCATCGCAGCGTCGATATCGGAATCGTCAGGATGCGGCGTGGCGGCAAGCAAAGCCGTCGCCGACATGATCTGACCCGGCTGGCAATAGCCGCACTGAATGACCTCCAAGTCCAACCAGGCCTTCTGGACCTTCGCGCCCGTCGGCGTGGCGCCGATGCCTTCGATCGTCGTCACGGGGCGATTGCCGATCGCACCGACCGGCAGCAAACAGGAGCGCACCGGTTTGCCGTCGATATGCACAGTGCAGGCTCCGCATTGCGCGATGCCGCAGCCGAATTTGGTGCCGGTCATGCCGAGCACATCGCGTAGCACCCAAAGCAGCGGCATGTCATCGGGTGCGTCGAAGGCTCGGTCTTCACCGTTGATGTTTAAGTTCATGACACGAGCCTCTGCCCCATTGGGGAAGTTCAGTGAGTGGCTCCGAGCAAAAATCGATAGTGCCCGTAGGCGTCAAAGTCGTCTGCGCTTGCCGACCTGCTGGGAACATCGCCATGTCGCGCCAATACTTCTTCTAGAGAAGTCTAGCCCACACCGAGAGCAGAGCGCCGACGCCCATCAGTCCTGCGGCCCAGAAATTCCACGTGCTCATTCTTTGCAGCCTGTTGGAAAGCTCAGTCATTTTATCCAAGTCGTCCATACCCGGTTTTATTCTGGGCAGGCGGCACATTGCGGACGCAAACCAAAAAACAGCCGAACCACACGCCGCGATCAGGGCTGCGGTCTGAATAAACGATGTCATGATCAATCCTAATCATAGGAGCATCGGGCGCGTTTTATTCGAAAACAGCTGGCACCAGCCGCCCGGGCTGACCTCGCCTTCAGTGTCCTGCGCGGCGGCAAGGCCGGCAAGCACGACTGGAATTGCTAGAATGACTGCGGTCGCCGGCACGTGATTGGTTTTGAGGACAGGACGCAGCGAAATACGCGCCATAGCGAGCCTCCCATGAGCTGGAGGCCAGGAGCTTTTTGAAAGCTCTTGGCCGCGATGCAATTGGCCGAATTGATCGGACAATCAGTACGATCGCTGAAATGCGGGTAGGCTTTTTATGTGTTCGTCCCGACAGAGGGACGTGAACCAAGCTTGTTGAGCAACAATTAGTTCCCACCAAGTGTGGCGGATCAGCCCAATCAATAGAGCATTCCTGCCCATGGGCTGAGCGTTTGGCTTTCTTTTAGTCGGTCGCGCTCAATCCCTTGGCGGCGCTAGCAAAACGTCCATTATTGTTTGCGCATGATTTTCTGAAAACCGGTTACGGCTTTCCGCGGTCATGCTTTGGGAGTGCGTCTAAACGCTCAGCGTTTGTCCATCTGCATCATGCCGCCGCCGGGCCCTTGCATGTTCATGCCGCCGCCGGGCCCTTGCATGTTCATGCCGCCGCCAGAGCCTTGCATTATCGTCCCTCCGCCGCTGGCGCCAGGGGCAGCTGCACCGAGGGCGAGGACCGGATAGTCCACCTCGACCGTGCCGGCGCGCTCGAACTTCAAGGTCACTTTGACCGCTGCCCCCTGTTCGAGCGGATGCTTAAGCTCGCGGAACATCACATGATAGCCGCCGGGCTTGAGCATGACGGATTTGCCTGGTTTGATCTCCAGGCCGCCTTCGACAGGGCGCATTTTCATCACCCCGCCTTCCATCGTCATGCTGTGGATCTCGCACTGCGCGCTGGCATCGTCCGAAACGCAGCTGACCTTATCGGCCGCGGCGCCTTTGTTAGTAATCGTCATATAGCCCGCCCCGGTGGCCGCTCCTTTCGCAGTGGCCCGCGACCAGGGCTGCGAAATATGGATCGTGCCGACATCGTAATCGTCTGCCGCGGCGGCAGGCGCCACCGCGGTCAGGAACACCGTGAATTGAATCGTCGTGATCGCAAGCGCAATGGCCGAACCTCGCAACAGCAGACGCTCAAAACATTTGTTCATGAAGATCTCCGTAGAGCGGCGACCGAATCCCGGAACATCCGCTAATCTGGATAAATTTCGAACCTGGCGAGTCCAACTCCTTACACCAAGCCAGGAAACGGCTGGCGCCGTTTCGGCATTATGTTTACGCAGCTTTATCACCGCCGCGTGTAGATTCGGCGACTGGCGATTTTGCCGCAGAGGCGTATCCTGGCCATGATGCGTGGCAGTTCAAAGGCAATCCCCAACCGGCCCAATCCACAGGATCCCGAAGCATTCGGCCAAGTGCTGCGCTTTGAGCCGCGCCAGCCCGGCAAGCCGGCGCGCGAGGCCTTCACGATCGAGCCGGCGGAAGACGATATCGACGAGTTCGCACGCTTCGAACAGGAGCAAGACGAACCGATCGATTATCGCCACCGGATGATCATGAATGTCATCGCGCTGGCAATCGTTACATTGCTCGTCGGCCTGGGCGTATGGATCGCCGACACGATCAGCGATCTACAACGCGAACAAGATTGCCTGATGCAAGGACGCAGTAATTGCGCGCCGATTGAAGTGGCCGTCCCGATGCGAGAGTGACGCGTTTCTTCGCCAAGCTGAGTTGGCAATCAAAAGACTTGGCAATCAAAAGACTGGCAAAAAAAATCAGTTCGGCGAAAGATCAGTTCGGTACTTGGTCCGCGTGCACCGCCGGCGAGGACGTGGCCGGTTTGTGCGGCGGCGAGACCGGGCTCTCGGCGCTCTGGCGCGTGCTCCCGCGCTCCGGAAGCGCGATAACGGGCGTGCCATCGGCCACCGGACTTGCTTTGCCTGAATCCGCGCCATTGCCGGTTTTGCCGGGACTTACCTGCGTGGGTGCGGCGGCGGGTGGCGCAGCAGGCGCCGCATCAGGCTTAAGGCCATTGCCGCCAGGCGTCGCAGGCGTGCCGCCGTCCTGACCGGCCGGCGCGGGGGCACTTGCGGGCGTAGCTTTCGGGCCGCTCGGCGCCGCGAGGCGATGGCCGCCGGTGATGGCAAGAACCTCGTTGACGACGCGCGCATGCAGCCGCGGCGATTTGTCGATATTGATATGGTCGATATTCGGATCGGAACTAACGTCGACATTGGCGAGCGTGCCGTGGAAGCCGGGTCCGCGTCGCATATAGGCATAGTCGCGCTGCGTGAGATTGAGCACACGGGCAACGTTGTCGCTCGCCGCAAACGATTGCGTGCCATCGAAAGGCACGACCATGGCGACCGGGATACCCTTGCGGCCCAAATAGGCCGCCATTTCCATCACCGCATCGGCGCCGAGCGAATGACCGATCAGGATGATCGGCCCTTCTTTACCGGCCTTAAAATCTGCCGCCGCCCGATCGGCAAGCGACTGCCACTCGCCATAGCCGTGCACCGTAGCGTAGACGCCGTTCCGGTTCAGCTGAGCGGCGAGCGTATCCATGCCGAGTGAGAAAATATTCATCAGGCCGCGCAGCAGGTAGACGTGCGCACGCGATTGCGCCGCGCCCGGATTCGTTCCGAGCGCAAGCATCATCCCAACGATCAGCATCGCAGTCGCCGTCAGTCGCCACGAACGTCTCATGACCCCCTCATGGTCACCGCGCCCGGACCCGCAATCCGAGCCATTTTGCATTCTAAGCGGTTCATATTGCACTGCCAGATTTTGCCCTCGAAATCCCCCTAAATCCTGCGCGCCCCCGCAAACCGGCGCGCACCTGTAGCAAAAATGCAACGTGGAGATGAACTCAGCAAAGCCAGCTTTAGTACAACCATGGAACCACCCGCGCGGTGCGGCGCATATAGGCCCGGTACTCGTCGCCAAATGCGGCAGTCATCATCGCTTCTTCACGGCCGATTCTCCCGAAAAACAGGATGCCGAAGCCAACCAAACCGGCAGGTCCGGCAACCCAATTGGGCAGAAGCAGTGCTTGGCCGAGAGCCATCAACCAGAAGCCGGCATACATCGGATGCCGCACCAGGGCGTAGACGCCGGTTGTGACGAGCGTGTGGCGTTCACGCAGGTCGAGACTGACCGACCAATTGTCTCCCAGGTCATGGTGGGCTCGATAAAACAGCCATAGGCAGACGACCTCAACGGCAATTCCGAGGTAGCTCAGCGCGGGTATCACCGGATAATCGGCAAAGCGGGGAAAATGAGTTGTCACATAGATGCAAGGTATGATGCCAAGCCCGCTGAGCGACGCGGCGAGAAGAGCAAATTCGCGCAAGCCCCGCGCCGAATAGCGCACCGGTGTCTTGCGCGAGCGCCGGCGAGGAACAAGGCGCAGCGCAAACCAGGCTAGGCCGCTGATCAGCCAAATGATCTTTGCAATCGTCGCGGTCACTTATCAAAGCTCCCCGCGGCGGCCGGCGAAACTTGTTTGACCTCGGCGCCTCCACTTGAATTTAGTGCACCGTCCGCAGCAAAAATCGCGACCGCCTGTTCCGGGTTTGCAACACGATCCACCAGCGGAATCGGTCCGCAACACAGCATGTAATAATCATAGAAGTAGCGCCGCTCATTGCCCATCACCGCCTGCCGATGGATGCGCAGGAAATTGAGATGGAAGCGCCGGTAGGTGTGCTCCTCCACCATCAGCCGAATGCGGATGATTTTGATGATCGGCTTGCCCGCGGGTGGCAGGCCCAGCGCGACGACGGGATCGACCTTGTACACATTAATGATATCGACCAGCGCCTGGTATTCGACCCAGTAGACAGCCGGCGTATTTGCCACGCGGCGAACCACCTCGCGCAGCCAGCCGGCCGCCGGATGCAGCGCCACTTTCAGGAGCGATGAGCCAGTCGAGACGATGTGCAGGGGCTTCGGCCCGGTGCGCAGCTGCGGATCGAGCTGCAGGGCGCGATCGATAACCACCAGCGACAGCGGCGCACCGAGGCTGTGGCCGTCGACGATGACCTCATCAGCGTCGGTCTCGCGCATCAAGCGAACAAGCTCTCGCGCCAGCCGGTCGAGACGTTCATGGACCTGCGGCCGTGCGTGGTGGATGAGGTCGCGCGCGAAATACCAATCGTCTAATGCATAGCCGATATGGACCATGCGGCCGAAGGTCCAGCGCAGGCCTGCGAAGATCGCGAGCCAAAGCAACGGCGCCAACAGCATGTGATAGGGCAAGCCGCCGTGAATCACGGCAAACCGCGTCGCCGCAATCGACAGCCACATCATTCCGGCAATGAAAACCAGCGGATAAAGAAAAAACGCGCCATAGCGCCAGGCCACGATGAAATAGCGCGCCACCGTTCCGGTCAGAACGAATTCCATGAGAGCGGCAATGCCGAGCGGAAAGCGCCGCCAATCGCTCATCGCCATGTCGGCGGCGACGAAATCATCCCAGCGGAACCAGTGAAAATCCGTCGTGACCCGCCAATTCGGTCCCCAGGTATCCACCGTCCAGTTTGCGACCGCCCCATCGGCCGACAATTTCGGCGGCGACACCTTGCCTTGTACGTTCCACGCCTTCTGGAACCGCGCCATCTCGCGAATGAAGCGGCGATGCTGGTGTTCCGGACCGACCGGCTCGTAGCCGGTCATCTGGACGAAGCACCGCTTGCGCACGAGCGCGTTCGGCATTGGCCCCCTGTCCTCTCCGGTCGTTCCCTTAGGCAACATGGCATTGCCGATCAAGCGCGACGGCCGATCAAGCACGGCACCCACTCGCGCGGTTTGGCATCGACGCGATAAGCTCTTGCGCTAGACCAACAAAATGCGGCTTTTTGCGGTGGTTGAGCGTAACTGCGGCCGCGGCCGCCGCCGTTGAACTTGCCGGCATCCTTCGCTATACGGGGCCTTCACAAATGAGGGGCCCGACGCGACCGGGCTTGCTCGCGCCGGGCTGGGCCGGCGCTTGTTCTTCGACCGACCACAAAGAGCACGCCCGATGTCCACCACATTCGATAAAGTGGCTGAAATTATTGCGGAGACTTGCGATATCCCGCGCGAGAATATCAAGCCCGAAAGTCATGCGATCAACGATCTTGAGATCGATAGTCTCGATTTCCTCGACATTGCCTTCGCCATCGATAAGGCATTCGGCATAAAGCTGCCGCTCGAGCAGTGGACGCAGGAAGTCAACGACGGCAAGGCCACTACCGACCAGTACTTCGTCCTAAAGAACCTGTGCGAGCGGATCGACGAGTTGATCGCTGCCAAGGGCGCCTGAGCGCCTCATGCGTCTTGAGTATTTTCAGATGATCGACCGCTTCGTCGACGTCAATGTCGGCGAACGTGTTGCGCGCGCGATCTGCACGGTTCCGTTGCAAAGCCCGGTGTTCGAGGGCCATTTCCCCGGTTATCCGCTGATGCCGGGCGTGCTCTTGATCGAATGCATGGCGCAAACTACCGGCTGGCTGGTGAGCGCGCTCACCGGCTTCACCGGACTTCCGGCGCTTGCTGGGGTGAAGGACGGTAAAATCCGCAGCGCGGTCTTTCCGGGCGATCAGCTCGAATTCGAAGGTAAAGTCATCCACGAGGGCTCCGGCTACGCCATCGGCGAAGCCAAAGGGTGGTGCAAAGGCGCCGCGATTTGCGACGCGACCTTGACCTACCGGATCATTCCCTATCCGAGCCCGGAACTTCGCGCCGGACTGTGGGAATGGGCTGAGCGCATCAACTTTCCGGCCAAGGAGTTTGCGAAGTGACCGAACGCCGTGAGGTGTGGATCACCGGCGTCGGCCTTCTCACCTGCCTGGGAGAGGGGCTGGAAAAAGCCTGGCAGCATCTCGAGCGCGGCGGCCCGCCGCCCTACGACGACAAAAGCTTTGCACCCTACATCGTGCATCAGCTGCAGCCGATGAGCTTCGACAAGCAGATCCCGAAAAAGAGCGATCAGCGGCAGATGGAGACGTGGCAACGGGTCGGGGTCTATTCCGCCGGGCTGGCGCTGACCGATGCCGGGATAGCCGGCAATACCGAGTTGCTCGACCATACCGACATGATCGTCGCGGCCGGCGGCGGCGAACGTGACATCGCGGTCGACACGGCGATCATGGCGGGCCTCCGCAAGACCAATCAGCCCGGCGCCTTTCTCAACGAGCGCCTGATGAGCGATCTGCGGCCGACTTTGTTCCTGGCGCAACTGCCCAATCTGCTTGCCGGCAACATTTCGCTGGTCCATGGCATTGTCGGCTCCTCACGCACCTTTATGGGCGAGGAGTCCGCAGGCGTCGACGCGGTACGCGTCGCGCAGGCGCGCATCGCCGCCGGACAAAGCGAGCTGACGCTGGTCGGCGGCGCCTATCATGGCACGCGCTGGGACGTGCTGCTGGCATTCGAGCTCGGCGGCGTGGTCCTGAAAAACAAATTTGCTCCGGTATGGGATCGCGGTCCCGAAGGCGGCATCGCCTTCGCAACGATGGGCGCATTCCTGATGCTGGAAAGCAAAGAACATGCGACGGCACGAGGGGCGCGGCCGCGTGCGCGAATTTCGCAGGTGTTTTCCGATCGCAACGAGCGTAAGCCGGGCGACGCCGAAGCATCGTTGCGCCGGCAATGGAAGGGCGTTGCCGGTCAAGTCGACCGCGCGCACAGCGCGGTGATTTCCGGCGCCGCCGGGCTTCAACCAGCAACCTCGGCAGAGCTTACTGTGCTCAAGGAGCTCGGCCTTCCGGTCCGCAACACTGGTACACATATCGGGCATGGCGTCGATACTCAGTTCATGGCTAATCTGGGAATCGGCTGCGCCGCAATCGAACACGGCAAATTGTTCGCCCCGACGGGGTCTGGCGATGTCGGCGCGAGCCCGGAGGGTCTGCGCCAAGTCGTCGTGACCAGCATCGGTAATTGGCGCGGCGAAGGCTTGGCCCTGCTCGAGCGGGTGAATTGAAGGAGAGCATTATGGCTGCAAGCAAGCCCACGGGGAGCGCGCATCGCGACAAGGCCGGCCGCCCGGTGATTGCCGTCACCGGCATGGGCATCGTCACGTCGCTCGGCGTCGGCAAGACCGACAATTGGGCGAGATTAACCGCCGGGGAATCCGGTATCCGGCGTATTTCGCGTTTTCCGCTCGACAGCTTGCGCACCACGATCGCCGGTACCGTCGATCATGTCTACAAGGACTACATGCCGCCAGCGGCGCTTTCGGAACGGATCGCGCTTTTGGCCGGCGAGGAGGCGATTTCGCAATCCGGTATCGGTAGCAAAGGGCATTTTCCCGGACCGTTGTTTCTAGCGCTGCCGCCGCTTGAAATCGAATGGCCGTACCGCATGCAAATGGCCGAGCAAGCCATTCCGGGTGGCGACGCCGGCTATCCCGACCTGATGCGCGTGGCGCGCGAGCCGCAGTTCGCACCGATCTACGAGACACTGAAATACGGCATCATCGGCGAGCATCTCGCCGATTATTTCGGCACTGAAGGTTCGCCGATTTCACTGACCACGGCCTGCGCTTCGGGCGCCACCGCGATCCAGCTTGGGGTCGAGGCGATCCGGCGTGGCGAATGTCAGGCAGCGCTCGCGCTCGGCGCCGACGGCTCGTTGACGCCCGAATCGCTGGTTCGCTTCTCGCTGCTCTCGGCCCTGTCGACGCAAAACGATCCACCGGCGCAAGCCTCCAAGCCGTTTTCCAAAAATCGCGATGGCTTCGTTCTCGCCGAGGGCGCGGCGGCGCTGGTGCTCGAGGACTACGATCACGCCATCGCGCGCGGCGCCGAGGTGCTCGGCATTCTCGAAGGCTGCGGCGAGAAATCCGATTCTTTCCACCGCACCCGCTCAAGCCCGGATGGCAAGCCGATCATTGCCTGCATGCGCAACGCGCTGGCCGATGCCGGGGTCCGGCCGGAAGATGTCGATTATATAAATGCGCACGGCACCTCGACGCCGGAGAACGACAAGATGGAGCATCTCGGCGTCTCCACCGTTTTCGGCGAGCACATACGCAACATCCCGATCTCATCTAACAAGTCGATGATCGGCCACACCCTGACGGCGGCGGGCGCCGTGGAAGCGGTTTTCAGTTTCCTCACGCTCGAACATCAGCGCATTCCGCCAACCATCAACCACCAGGTTCCCGATCCCGCCATTCCGCTCGATGTCGTGCCGAACGCGGCCCGCGATGCGCTCGTGACCCGCGCCATCTCCAACTCGTTCGGCTTTGGCGGGCAGAACGTCTGCCTCGTCATGACCCGGGAGCCGGCGTGAGCGGAATTGCCGGAACCCTCGTTGGCGAACGCGCAGGCCCTTCGCAAGCGGGTACATCGATGCGCGCGCTGATGCTCGTTGCCGATCGCAAGATCGAGCTTCGCGATATTCCCGCCCCGCCGGCTCCCGCGGCCGGTGAAGTCCAGATTCGCATCAAAGCGATCGGATTGAATCACATCGATGTGTGGGGCTGGCGCGGCATGGCCTTCGCAAAGCGCACGCTGCCGCTCGTCGTCGGCGTCGAGGCGGCCGGCGAAATTGCCAGCGTTGGTCCTGGCGTAACTTCGTACCGGGCGGGGGATCGCGTCGTCGCTTACGGCGCCCTGACCTGCGGTGTCTGCAAAGCGTGCCGTGCGGGGCGCGACAATCTTTGCGAAAACGTCGCCAGCATCATGGGCTTTCATGTCGACGGCTTTGCCCGCGACCTGGTGAATATGCCGGCGCGGCTGGTCGTGCCAATTCCGGCCAACGTCAGTTTTCGGGACGCCGCCTGCGCGCCGGTCGCGTTCGGCACCGTGCAGCACATGCTGTTCGATAATGCCAAGCTCGAGCCCGGCGAGACCATTCTGGTGCAGGCAGGCGGCTCCGGCATCGGCACTACGGCGATCAAAATGGCCAAGGCGATCGGCTGCACCGTGATCACGACGGTCGGCGATGACGAAAAGGCGGCGAAGGCAAAAGCACTCGGCGCCGATCACGTCATCAATTACCGCACCGCCCGCTTTGAAAGCCTGGTGCGCAAATTGACCGGCAAAAAAGGCGTCGACGTCGCCTTCGAACATGTCGGCCCGGACACCTTCAATGGCTCGTTGCTTTGCCTCAAGCGCGGCGGCCGACTGGTTACCTGCGGATCGACCTCGGGACAGTCGATCACGATGAATTTGTTCCAGCTTTATCTGCAGCAATATCGGATCTTCGGCTCGTTCGGCTGCTCGCTCCGCAATATCGGCGAGAGCCTTGCCAAAATGGCATCCGGCCTTCTGCCAGTGATCGATACCGAAGTACCGCTTGAGGAATTCGAGCGCGGGCTCGCCCGGCTCGAAAGCCGGCAGGTGTTCGGCAAGATCATCGTCATGTTCTAATGACCGGTTCGCCGTTCAAGAACCTGCTCGACAAAACTGTCGGCGCGCTCACGGTCGGTCTGCTCTACGGCATAAAACATACCGACCGGCGGCGGATGGCCAATCTCGCCGGCGCCTTCATGCGCAAGATCGGACCGCTGTTCAAAGAGCACCGGATCGGCCGCGAACAGCTGCGGGCGGCTTTTCCGGAAAAGTCCGACGGCGAGATCGAAACCATTCTCGGCGGCGTCTGGGACAATCTTGGCCGCATCGCCATTGAGTTCGCACATCTTGACGAATTTTCCGTCGAGGGTTTTGGCAAGCAGACCGCGGATATCATCACCTATCCGCCGCAATCTCAGGAGCGCTACGACTGGATCATGAAGAGTGGCAAGGCTGCGATCGGCTTTGCTGCGCATTTAGCGAATTGGGAATTGCCGGGAATTGGCGCCAAGCTGATTGGCGTCCAATCCGCCGTCCTCTACAGGCGGCCGAACATCGACGCGGTCAGCGATGTCATCGTCAAGCTGCGCGCGCCCCTGATGGGCGAACTCATTCCGACCGGCCTCGACGCGCCGGTCAGACTGGCGCGTCTTCTGCAATCCGGCGTGCATGTCGGGATGCTTGCCGATCAGCACTACAGCAAGGGCGTCGAGGTAATATTTTTCGGCCGGCCATGCTTGGCCAATCCGTTGATCGCGATGTTGGCGCGACAAACGGAACTGCCGATCTACGGCATGCGCGTCGTGCGCAAGCCCGATGACAATAGCTTTTGGGGCGAAATTTCCGCACTGGTCGAACCGGCGCGCGACGCGGACGGTCGCGTCGACATCAAAGGCACCATGCAGTCCATCACATCCATCATTGAAGGATGGATTCGGCAGTTTCCCGAGCAATGGCTCTGGCTGCACCGGCGCTGGCGCTGAACAACGGGCCCGTTTTCATTGGCGCACAGCAAATTCTTGCCTCGGTGCTCGGAATGATTTTCGAAATGTTCAGTGGCCGACAGAGCGTCAGCAGCGGTCATGAGGCTGATGGTCCGAAATGCGTTTGCCTCGCGCAAAGCATACAACTCAGCCTGATTCCGTATTGCAAACTGCACACCCACTATTGAATAGATTTTGGACCTGCCGGTGTTATTATACTTTGCAAGGGATGATGCCGCCGATCGCGCGGCTTCGAAAACCAAACGGGGGTACGCCATGGCCAACAACCAAGCGAAGCTGATGTATCCGGGATTAGTCGGATTCTACGAATCTATGTTGCCGGTCGCCGAAACGTTCCTGCGCGTCGTTGTCGGTATCATGTTCCTGGCGCACGTTTCCGGAAAGTTTGCCGCCGGCCCGAGCGCGGTTGCCGCCAACGCTATGGCAAAGAACGGCCTCGAGCCCGCGATATTGTGGGCCTACGTCATCATCTTTCTCGAATCGGTCGGCGGCGCTTGCTTGATCGTCGGCCTATTCACGCGCTTTTTCGGGGCAGCGCTTGCTATCGAAATGCTAGTGGCTTTGCTGGTCGTGCATTTGCCGAAGGGTTATGCGGCATCCGGTGGGGGCTATGAATATGTGCTGCTGATCGGGGCGGCGTGCTTCGTTATCGCAATTCGCGGCGGTGGCCCCTACTCGGTAGACCGATTCATCGGCAAGGAACTCTAATCGCCGATCGCGGTGCGGCGGCTTAGCGCCGCCGCACTTTTTTAAGGCTGCGACAAAACCAAATTGCTGCGGGAAAGCTCGCTGGGCCCAGCGCCTGGCGCGGCAGACGCCTATAGCTTGGTGATGCCGGCCTGGTCGATAATTTGCTTGAACATGACAATTTCTTTGGTCACCCGTGCCCAGGCGGCGTCGGCGCCTTGGGCGCGTACCAAAAATCCGGCTTGGAATAGCTTGTCTTTCATCTGCGGCGTCGCCAGGACTTTCAAGGTCGCGCTCTCAAGCCATTTGACCTCGGCCCGCGGCGTCTTGGCCGGCGCAAGCAGCACCATGTCCGTTCCAAAGTTGAATCCCTTGTAGCCGGCCTCCTCCATGGTCGGCACGTCAGGCAATTCCGGCCAACGGCTGTCGCCGCAGATCGCAAGGCAGCGGAACGTGCCGGCCTTGATGTGCGGCAGCGCCGCGCCGAGCGAGCCCGAACTCAGTTCAACCGTGCCGGTCAACAGCGCCTGGATCGCATCGCCGCCACCCTTGAAAACAACATCGGCGAGCTTCGGCAGCTCCGCCCGGATCTTGAACATCTCAAGAAGGAGTTGCGGCGTCGTGCCGATTGGCGGGGTGGCGCAATTGTATTTTTCCGGAGTGGCGCGAGCGAGCGCGACGAAATCCTTGATCGTCTTTGCCGGCGACTCGGCCCTGACGACGAAAGTGTTCGGCGAGGACGCCAGCTCGCTGACTGCGACGAAATCCTTATAAGGATCGTAAGGCAGTTGGTTGTAGAGCCCGTAGTTGACCGAAAAGGCGTTGGTCGCCAGCAGGATCGTGTAGCCGTCCGGATTGGAACGCGCCACATATTCCATCCCGATATTGCCGCCGGCGCCGCCGCGGTTCTCGATGATGAACGTCTTGCCGGTCGATTGATCGAGCGCGGCGGTGATGATGCGGCCAACGATGTCTGACGGACCGCCGGGTGTGTTGGCGACCACGACTTTCACCGGACGGTCGGGGTAATCGGCTCGCGCCGCGCGCACTCCGATAAGCGCCGGAGCGGCAATTCCGGCCGCAAGCGCTGCCGTGGTTTTGAGGAGGCCGCGGCGGGTCGGCGCCGCTCGTGCGATATTCCTCATGAATGCTCCTCTCCTTGTCGCGCCGCCTGTCGCATAGCTGCGCTCTCCCAAGATTGTCAAAAACCTCTATTGCCCGGTCTTGATCCGTATCCATAGCCGATTGATCAGCCGTTGCGTCTTTTGGTCGTGAGCGACGATGGTATAGAGCTTCGCCATCGTCGCGGCATCCGGATAGACCGTTGGATCATCGCGGATTGCTTTATCGATGAGATCGCTTGGCACATCGCCGTTGGCGTAGGATACGTAATTGGTGTTTTTCGCGGCGACATCCGGCCTTATCAGATAGTTGATCAGCTCATGCGCCTCCTCGGGATGGGGCGCGTCTTTTGGAACTGCCAGATTATCGAACCATAGCTGCGCGCCCTCTTTCGGAATCGAATAACCGATTTCGATGCCGCCCTTTGCCTCAGCCGCACGCTTTTGCGCCTGCTTGACGTCGCCGGAAAAGCCGACGACCAGACAGATCTCCCCGGTTGCGAGCGCGTTGAGGTATTCCGATGAATGGAATTTACGGACATAAGGCCTGATTTTGAGGAGAAGTTCGGTGACTTTGTTCAGATCGCCTGGATCGCTGGTGTTCGGATCGAGATGAAGATAATGCAGCCCAGCCGACATAATGTCGTCGGATGAATCGAGAAGATGTATGCCGCAGTTTTTGAATTTGGCGATCTTTTCCGGGCTGAAGATATAATCCCAGGTATCGATCGCACCGTCCGGACCTAGAATCCGTTTCACCGCCTTGACGTTGTAGCCAATTCCGGTCGTGCCCCACATATAGTTGATCGCATAGTCGTTCCCGGGATCGTAAACGGCGAGTTGTTTTGCAATCTCCGGCCAGGCGTATTTCAGATTGGGCAGTTTCGCTTTGTCGAGCCGGCGAAAAATGCCGGCTTTGATCTGGCGGGAGAGAAAATAGGCGCTTGGCACCACGACATCGTAACCGGATTGGCCGGCCAACAACTTCGCTTCCAGCGTGTCGTTAGAATCAAAAGTATCGAAGCGCACTGCGATCCCGGTTTCTTTGGTGAACTCATCGAGCACCGTCGGGTCCTGATAGTCGGACCAATTATAGTAATTGACCACGCGCTGCTTCTGCGCAGCCACGAAGCCGGGAAATAGAACGATCGGGAGAGCGAGCACGAGAGCGAGTACGAGACCAATTGCGTTCGCCCGCGCACCAGCCGAAAGCCAGTCCGCGCGCCCGGATTGGTGCCGGATTCCCGGTCGCGCGGGGATGAGCGAAGATCGGCCGAGCGTCGTCACGTTTCGGTCGGCAGGCCCGCGGCCTTCCATGCCAGGATACCTCCGGCAAGATGGGAGCCGTAAGGAAAGCCTTGCTCCTGCGCCGCAAGCGAAGCAGTTACGGATCGCCGCCCAGAGCGGCAGGCGAACACCACATCGCGTCCGGCGGGGTCGGGGATGGCGGCGGCATCGAACGTGGACAGCGGAACAATAACAGCGTCGGGAAAGCGTTCGACCGCTGTTTCATTTGGCTCGCGGACGTCGACGAGCATGAAACGGCCCTCTTGCAGGCCCTCGGCAACCTCCTGCGGCGTCAGATCCCGCACCTGAGGGTTTTGATCCGTCATCCTCGCTCTCCTACGCTCGCAGCGAGCTGAGCCTAATTGTTCTCGCCGCACAGATGAAGGGCTTACAGGGTGACTTACACGGTGACTTGCGTCCCAACCTCGACGACGCGATCGGTCGGAATCTGGAAATAATCGGTCGCGTCGTTGGCGGAGCGCGCCAAGCCGATGAACAAGCGGTCCTGCCAGCGCGGCATTCCGGAATGCGTTGCCGGCCGGAGCGATCGGCGCGACAGGAAGAACGATGTCGACATGATATCGAATTGCCAGCCGAGCTTACGCGCGATCGCGAGCGCGCGCGGAATGTTCGGCGTCTCCATATAGCCGAAACGCAACAGCACCCGCAGGAAGGTCGAGCCGACCGGCTCGATACGGACGCGCTTGTCGTTGTCCACGCGCGGCGTGTGCGTGGTTTCGACGCTAAGGATGACGTTCTTTTCGTGCAGCACCTTGTAATGCTTGAGACTGTGCAGGAGCGCGGTCGGCGCGCTTTTCGGGTCGCTGGTGAGGAATACGGCAGTGCCAGGCACCCGCTGCGGCGGTTTCTTTTCCAGTATGCGGACGAGATCGTCGAGCGGGGTTTCGAGCCGACGGGTTTTAGAAAACAGGAGTCTGCTGCCGCGGCGCCAAGTATACATCACCAGCATTACCAATCCGCCAATCGCCAACGGCACCCAGCCGCCTTCCACAACCTTCAGCAGGTTCGCCATCAGGAAGGTCAAGTCTATGAACAGAAACGGCGCCACGAGCGCGGCGGCGGCGAATGCTGACCAGCGCCACATCCGCCAAATCACGATGAAGGCCATCATGCCGGTGACGACCATCGTGCCAGTGACAGCAATGCCGTAGGCCGACGCCATCGCGGTCGATGAGCGGAACACCGCTACAAGCAGCAGCACGCCGATCAGGAGAAGACCGTTGACCCGCGGCATGTAAATCTGGCCGGCTTGATGCGCCGAGGTGTGGCGGACCTCGAGGCGCGGCAGCAGGCCGAGCTGAATCGCCTGACTGGTCAGTGAATAAGCGCCGGTGATGACAGCTTGACTCGCGATGACCGTCGCCGCGGTAGCGAGCACGACCATCGGGATCAGCGCCCAATCCGGATAGAGCAGAAAAAACGGATTTTCGAGCGCCTTCGGATTGTCGAAGACCAGCGCGCCCTGCCCCAGATAATTCAACGCTAGCGACGGCAGCACGACACAAAGCCAAGCGATCTGAATTGGCCCGCGGCCGAAATGGCCGAGATCCGCGTAGAGTGCCTCGGCGCCAGTGACGGCAAGAAATACCGCGCCCAACGTGTAGAGGCCGATCATGCCGTGATGCACGAGGAAATCGATTCCGTACAGGGGATTAAGCGCCCACAGCACGCCGGGATCGGCCGCGACCCACAGCACCCCTGGGATCGCGATGACCACGAACCACACCATCATGATCGGGCCGAACAGCGCCGCCACCTTGGCGGTGCCGCGCGACTGCGCGGCAAACAGCACGATCAAGATCACGACCGTGAGCGGCACCACGTATTCGTGGAATGCAGGCGTTACGACATCGATACCCTCGACCGCCGAGAGCACCGACAAGGCCGGCGTAATAACCGCGTCACCATAAAACAGCCCGGCGCTGACAATGCCGAGAAGCGCCACCACGCCGACAGCTCTGCCGACGCGTCCCACGGCGCGCGAGGCGAGCGCCATGAGCGTCAGCGTGCCGCCCTCGCCGTTGTTGTCGGCGCGCAACAGGATCACGACATATTTCAACGTCACGACGATGATCAGCGCCCAGATGATTAACGACAACACGCCGATCACCGTGGTGCGGGTGACGTCGCCATGGCCCGGCCCGGTCGCCGCCTCGAGCGCAACCCGCACCGCGTAAAGCGGGCTCGTGCCGATATCGCCGTAGACCACCCCAATGCTGCCAAGCGTCAGGCCCCAGAGCCCGACATGCGTTCGTGCATCGCGGGCGCCGTTCGCCGGCATTTCGCTTCCGGGTGCGGAAGCGGTCAGGCTATCGGTCATGGATTATGAACAGGACGTCCTCGTCCCTGCTCCGGATCTGTGGCTGCGCGGAGGCAGCGGCGGGCGTATACACCCATCGGACCCCGATGTCATGACCGAGGAATGCCATCCTGCGCCAGTTGTCCGCTGGGCTGCGTTGCGCGTCGGAAATAGGAGCAAGGCGGCGACGCGGCCAGTGGCCAAAAGGCCGCGACGCAATAGCTAGCACGGCGCTAGGAAACGGCTAAAAAAGGCGCGAGGCCGGCCGGCGGCAGCGCGGGTTTTCAGACTGCACCTCGTGACCGGTGGCTAAAAAAACAGCAAGATAGCGAGCGTTGGGCGGTTCGAGCGGCGCTTTGGCCCAGGGAGACAAGATGATGCGCGATATCGGTCATTTCATCGGCGGCAAGGCAGTGAAAGGGTCATCAGGCCGGTTCGGCGAGGTCTTCAATCCCAATACGGGCGAAGTGCAAGCCAGGGTCGCACTCGCCGACAGCTCCGATGTCGACAAGGCAATCGCCAATGCAGAGGCCGCTTTCCCGGCCTGGGCCGCCACCAATCCGCAGCGACGTGCCCGCGTCATGTTCAAGTTCCTGGAACTCATCCAGAGCGAACTCGACGATCTCGCGCGCCTGCTCTCCTCCGAACACGGCAAAACGGTCGCCGATTCGCGGGGCGACATTCAACGCGGCTTGGAAGTTGCGGAATTCGCCTGCGGCATTCCGCATCTGCTGAAGGGCGAATTCAGCGACGGCGCCGGTCCCGGCATCGATCTCTTTTCCATGCGTCAGCCGCTCGGCGTGGTCGCTGGCATCACGCCATTTAATTTTCCAGCAATGATTCCACTGTGGAAATGCGCCCCGGCGATCGCTTGCGGCAACACATTCATCCTCAAGCCGTCGGAGCGGGACCCTTCGGTGCCCCTGCGCATCGCCGAACTGTTCCTAAAGGCTGGGCTGCCGGAAGGCGTGCTCAACGTCGTCAACGGCGACAAGAAAGCGGTTGACGCACTGCTGACCGATCCCCGCGTCAAGGCGATCGGGTTCGTCGGCTCATCCGCAATCGCCGAATACATCTATACGACCGGCACCGCGCACGGCAAACGCGTGCAGTGCTTCGGCGGCGCCAAGAACCACATGATCGTGATGCCCGATGCCGACATGGATCAGGCCGTCGATGCGCTGATCGGCGCCGGTTACGGTTCCGCCGGCGAGCGCTGCATGGCGGTCTCGGTCGCCGTGCCGGTCGGCAAGAAGACCGCCGACACGCTATTGCAAAAACTCATTCCGCGCGTCGAGGGATTAAAGATCGGACCCGCCAGCGACGCTGGGGTCGACTACGGGCCCATGGTCACCCGCGAACTCCTCAACAAGGTGAAGGGCTACATTGAGGACGGCATCCAAGAGGGCGCCAAGCTCGTGGTCGATGGCCGCAATTTCAAACTGCAGGGCTATGAGAACGGCAATTTCATCGGCGGCTGTCTGTTCGACGAAGTAAAGCCGCACATGCGCATTTACAAAGAAGAGATTTTCGGGCCCGTGCTTTCGGTCGTGCGCGCCAAAGACTATGAAGAAGCGCTGCGGCTGCCTTCCGAACACGAATACGGCAACGGCGTCGCCATTTTCACGCGCGACGGCGACACCGCGCGCGACTTCACAAACCGCGTGCAGGTCGGCATGGTCGGAATAAATTTCGCGATCCCAGTGCCGCTGTCCTATTACACATTCGGCGGCTGGAAGCGATCGGGCTTCGGCGACCTCAACCAGCACGGATCGGACGCCGTGCGGTTCTACACCAAGACCAAGACGGTGACCGCGCGTTGGCCGTCCGGCACCAAGGAAGGCGCCGAGTTCGTCATTCCGACGATGCGATGAGGAGAGTTCCTCTGCAGCCAGATTAAGGAGTTCAGTGTTCGGGCGCCGCGTCGCTCGATGCTGGGTTCGGCGCGTCGCTTGAGGTTGGCTTCTGTGCCTCAGTTGAGGCGGGTCTCGCCAGCCTCTGACCGAGATAGCGCGGGACCACGATGCGCTCGCCTTCGCTCAATGCTGCCCCCTCCGATTTCTTGTTGAGCTGCGCCAGCGCCCAAACCGGCACATGGTAAGTCGCTGCGAGCAATTGCAAGGTGTCACCGGCATGAGCCGAGACTACGACGCCGGAGTCCCAAAGCTCGATCGGCCCGCTAGCGGCAAAGACGATGTGCAGTGGGACGGCTTCACCCTCCCCGCCTGCACCCATCGACCTCACTTTGGCAGCTAGTAGCTCCTGAATGCGGCTGAACTTGTCCAGATTGACGTGGATGATTTCGCTGCGGTCTTTGAGATTGTAGCTGGCGTAGTGCCCGTGAAAGCCAGAGCCCGGAACGAGATCGCCACCACCCAGAATATTCGATGACTGATAGAGATTGATATACCGATGGACATTAGCCGGCACGCTGCCAGCCCCACGGTTGGGATCGTAGGTGATGAGCAGACTTACCGGAACCCGCGCGGAGCCTAGCGCTTGAGCGAACTGAATGGCGGAATCGCCGCCAATCGAATGGCCGACGACCGCAATCGGCTTGGGGTCGCGGCGGTAATCGCTGATGGCTTGATCGGCGACGCTGCGCCAGCTCATATGGGAGTTGGTACTTGCCGCAACGCCGCCGCGATTGATGCGCGCCGCCAGTTCGTCCATGCCCCAATCAATCGCGGCAATCAGGCCATAAAACAGATAGGCGCGTCCGCGTGCATGATCGGCGTTCGGCTGTTGCGCCTTGCCGGCTGTGGCCAGGCACATTGCGATCAGGACGCCTGCCAAAACCGCGGTGATTTGCTTACCTTGAATCATATGCTTGCTTGGTGTGATGGATGAACTTCCAGGCAGCGGAACCTAGAGATTGTGGGTATGCTGCAAGGAGCGAGTCCCCCGTGAGTTCGCTTTAGTCCGACCAAATCGAGAAATCCTGAAATTTTGCCCGAACCCAATTTTCCCGAACCCCTCCCAGCCGATGGTAGCAGGCTATGGCACCGATACGGGGTGAAATTGTGGCCCGTCGTGACGAAATTCGAGCCGGCGGCCGCGACGACAAACATTGCGATTGCTAAGCTAAGGACATGAGATTCCTTGCCAGATTAGCTACCGGCCAGGTCCCTCTTTGGTGCGCCTTCTGGCTTATAGGAACACCGCTCGCCGTCCTTTGGGATGTGAGTGGCACATGCACCGCGGTGGGATGCGGCATTCAGGAGCCAATTACCGCGGGATTTTTGTTGGCACTGTTTACGCTGTCGAGCGTAGTCATTCCATTAGTCTCGATCGCCATCTGGCGCAGCGCATCAAAATACCCGCGACAGGCATGGTGGCAAACGGTCTTCGCAATCGGCGCCAAATTGAGTGCCGCAGTGTCAGGAGTGTTGGCGACGATAGGCTTATTGGTTGTCTTGTATATCGCCTTCATCTTCATCTATGCGGCTATGGATCGCGGTTGATTTGCTGGTGGCGAAGAGCTTGCACCACCCGCTCAATGGCCCTTCGCTCCGGTTCCAATTAGAGCTCTCATCGCTTTGCATGATGATGAAGTCCAAGTGCCGATGATATCCAAGTGCCGATGATATCCAAGTGCCGCAGGCCGGATGGGTGCAGCGCAACAGCTGCCGTTTTGATCCTGACCCTTGTGGCGGCCGGCGCCTGCACCAGCACATCACGCTTTTCCACCATGCCCAGCGAGCAAGTCGAAGCCTCCCCGCCGCCGCAGCCGGCGACCCCTCCGCCGCGGCAGCCACCTCCGGTCGATCTCGCCGGCCGATGGCGCCTGTCGATGGTGGGCGGAACCGCCTGTCTTATGACCTTCACCGACACGCCGGGCGCCGCGGACGGCTCCATCGCTCCCACCGGCGGCTGTCCGGTGAACTTCTTTACCAGCCGCAAATGGACCTACGAGCATGACATGCTGATTATTCGCGATCACAAAGGCGAGGCATTGGCCGAGCTTTCATTTGCGACCGGTCGCTTCGAGGGGCATCCGACCGGCGGCAGCGGCGGATCTATCACGCTTGCTAGACCGTAGTTTCGTCCACGCATTCGCACTTAAAGGAAAGGAAATTTCATGGCGGAATATCAGCTCTACTGCTTTGCCCAATCGGGCAACGCTTATCGCGCCGCGCTGATGCTCAACCTGATCGGCGCCGACTGGCAGCCGGTCTTTGTCGATTTCTTCAAGGGTGGCGAGACGCGCACGCCGAAATATCGCGCCGAGGTCAATGAGATGGGCGAAGTGCCGGTGCTGGCGCACGGCGCGCGAAAGCTTAGTCAATCCGCAATCATCCTCACCTATCTCGCCGAACGGACCGGCCGGTTTAAGCCGAAGGGCGAGGATGCACAGCTTGAAGCGCTGCGCTGGATCATTTTCGACAATCAGAAGGTCAATGGTTTCCTTGGGCCGTATCGCTTTTTGAAGAATTTCGCGCGGCCGGCTGGGGATCCCGCTGTACTGGCGTTTCTCAAGGGCCGCATCGATGGCAATCTCGCGATCATCGAGCAACGGCTTGCCAAGGCGCCTTTCATGCTGGGCGACCAACCTACCATCGTCGATATCTCACTCGCCGGTTATCTCTACTATCCGGCGGAAGAGTTCGGCTTCGACATTGCCGCGCAGCACAAGAATATCGGCGCCTGGTGCGATCGGATGCGCGCGTTGCCAGGCTGGGCGCATCCTTACGATCTGATGCCAGGTCACCCGCTGGCTTAATGCAAAAAATGTAGCCTGGATGAAGCGGAGCGTAACCCAGGACTCACCACAGCCCGCGCTGTCGTTTCCCGGATTTCGCTTCACTCTATCCGGGCTACGTGGCTACAGCGGAATATCAAGCGTCCTGGGAACGGGCTTGGGAACAAGCTTGGGCACCGGTGGCGCTGTGGCTGCTGGCGGCGGCGCAGCGGCGATGCTCGGTGGCGTTGCGGGCGCGACGGCCGGCGGCGGCGTGCCGGCTGGAGCAACGCTGGCCGGCGGAGCAGCCGCTGGTCCGGTCGTGGCTGCGCTCGTGGCTGCAGTCGAGGGTGCAGCGGCAGGTGCAGTGTTCGGGACCGCCGCCGGCGCAGTCATCGACTTCGCCGCCGGCGCGCTCGATGCACTCGAAGCCGACGGCGGCGGCGGCTGCGGCGGCTGACTTGCCGGGGCGGCCGGTTTCGCAGTGGATCCAACCGGCGGCCCAGCGGGCTGCGGCGGGACTGATGGCGGCGGATTAGCTACTTTTGGCGGGTTGGTCGGTGCCGGCTGGGCCGGCTGCGCCACGGCTTGCTGCCTCGCTGGTGGAGTTTGCTGCGAAATTTGCGACGACGCAGGCTCGGGTTCATCTGCGTATTTCGCCAGCAGCGCGTGCGCCGCAGCCAGAAGCTTAGTGCCGTCGATCTTTTGTTCCCTGGTTTCCTTCCGCCAAGCGTCGATCACAGGTTCCGCCGCCTTGCGCCAGTGCGCCACCGCTTCCGGCAAGAGCGTCACAATCAGGTCGCCGCGCTCGACAACCATATTGGCAACGGCTGCGGCTTGAATGTCCCACATGGCGCCCGCCATCGCGGCGGCAGGCTGACCGGAATTGTTGTCGATTACGAATTTAAGATCGCGCGGCAGCCGATCGTAGCTGGCTTTATTCATCGCCAGCACGTAGGTCCGCGCGCTCGGTGAAAAGTCGGAGAACTCCGTGTGCGAGCGGAGCAGATCGTTCAATCGCAGCGGCGGCACCAGATGCCAGGGGTCGAGGCAGGCGTCGATAACATGCTCGCTGATTCCTACCGGAAGCTGCGCACTCGGCATGATTACCGGATGCGCGCCGAACGAGCGCATCGCTTCGGCCGCAAACCGCGTTTGCACATGCAGTTTGAGATCTTTGACGTCCTCGATCGTCCGCACCGGGCGATTGGCGTGAAGCACGGCGCGGTCGGAGCAACAAAAGCAGATTGTATAAAAGTCTCGGAACTCATCTTGCAGGTTAGCAGCGGCAAAGTCGACGAGCGCTCTCGAACTCACGAGTGCGCGCCGTGACGGCACAAATGGCAGTTCGAAAGTCTCGATCTTCGGGAACACGCCGGGCGTAAGGCCCGGCGCCGCGAAGACGATATCGGCCGAACCGTCGCGGGCCTGGTCGAACAAGGCCGCCGGTGCTCCGCCGAGCTGCATGGATGGAAACAGATCGATGTGGATGCGCCCGCCAGATTCTGCCTCAACCTTGCGCGCCCACGGCGCAATGAATTTCTCGTGGACGCTGGAGACCGACGAAAACGCGTGGTGGAGTTTCAGCGTGGTCGGCGGCGTGTCGGCGCGGGCGAGGCGCATGATTGCCGGAGCCACTGCCGTTCCGATCGACGAAGCCAAGAACGTACGCCGCGCAATCCGCATAACAGAGTATGTCCTCGGGACGGCCGACTCTTTTCAATTCAGCCGCGACGGACGATCCGCCTGATCGTTCGGCCGCACCGCACCTTCGCCGATCGGTGACGGCAGCATGGGCTCGCGCATCACCTCCCCCATGGCTTCGCGCGATCGCTGCCGGTAGCGGCGGTAGGAAAGCCAGCCGAATGGCAGGCTGGCCAGATAAGCGAGCGTGCCGGCCGTGAGCAGAATCCAGGGATAGGCCATCAACAGCCCGATCCACAATACCATGACCACGATCAGTGGCCCGACCATTTCGGGGGGGACGCGGGTGCCGACGCGCTTGCCGGAAAATACCGGCAGCCGCGATATCATCAACAGCGCGATCGCCAACGTGTAGAACAGCGTCGACCAGATTAAAAAACTTGAACGAGGGACGCCCAGGAACACGACATAGATCGGCAGCAGCACGGCAATGGCGCCCATCGGGGCCGGCACGCCGACGAAGAAATTGCTGGCCCAAGCGGGCCGATCCGGTTCCTCCGCCATCACATTGAAACGGGCCAACCGCAGACCGCCGCAAATTGCGAACACCATCGCCGCGATCCATCCCACCGACCGCAACTCGTGCAGACCCCAGAAATAGAGGATCAGTGCGGGCGCGACGCCGAAATTGACGAAATCGGAAAGGCTGTCGAGTTCGGCGCCAAAGCGCGAGGTTCCCTTTAAGAAACGCGCCAGACGGCCATCAATTCCGTCCAGAACGGCCGCGAATACGACGGCGGCCAGCGCGAGCACATAGCGATCCTCGAACGCCATCCGGATCGCGGTCAACCCGGCGCACATGGCGATCAAAGTGACAATGTTTGGCGCCAGCGTGCGCACCGGAATGCGGCGGAAACGCCTGCGCCGCGGATCCAAACCGGGTGATTGTATCGCCATAAGCCAAATATAGCCGTTCGCGCCGCAGGGTGCCATCGGCACAGGCAGTCCAGGCGATTCGTAAATGGCTAATGTGCCCGCACCTGCCCTCGTTCGGGTCCCACCGGATTTTCCTCGCTTCCGGGGGATCTTAGCTGCGGCGATGCCTGCATCATCGCGTCAAGCCACTGGAGCAACGGGCGGACGCCTCTGCTTGCGACGGCGTTGCGTTTGCCACGCGGAAAGTTGATCGGAAATCTTACCGTAATGAGCGACCGCTGCTTCTCGTCGGTGACGTCTACGGTCCACCGCCGGAAATCGGAGGTGCGGTCGGCGAATCCGAAAATCAGCATCACGCGATCGGCGATCAGGAGCGCTCTCGCGTGTGCTGCGGACAAATCGCTCAGATCGCTGCCCATATTGTCCGCGAAAACCTGATCCGGAGCGCACAGGTGAAAGTAAAATCGCGGCATGGTCGCGCTTCCTTCGACAATAATGGGTAGTTATACCAGCTTCACTATTCGGGCGGCATGGTGCGCAGGAACGTACGCACGCCCATCGGCTTCGCGAACAGAAAGCCTTGGACCAAATCGAATCCAAGCTCGCGCGCGGCGACAAAATCGGCGTGAGTCTCTACACCGACCGCAACAGTGCGGGCGCCGAATTGACCAGCGACATCGACGATGTGCTGGCACAGCCTTCGTTTGGAGCGATCGTCCGCGCAGCCGGAGATCAATTCCCTTTCGACTTTTATTTCGACGAAGGGAAAGTCCCGCAATTCCGCGAGGGCGGCGCCTTCACCGCCGAGGCGATCGATCGAGATCGCGACCTTCTGCAACCTCGCTCGTTTGGCAAATGTACGCGCTACCGACAGGTCGCGCGTGATGTCGCCACCATCAACCTCGACGATGAGCCCCTCGAAAGCAGGATCGTCGGGCAGCTGACGACAGAGATATTCCACAGAGGCGGGGTCGTCGAGGAACGAAATTGGAAGATTGATCGACATATCGACCTGCCGCTGCTCGGCCCGGAAGTAACGCCAATCGGCGAGTGCCCGATCGATGACGAATTGCGACAGCGCCCGGAAATGGGGATCGCGCGTGGCAGGCATAAAATTGGCAGGCTGGACAATTCCCAGTTGCGGGTGACGCATGCGAATGAGCGCTTCAGCGCCGCGCAAATCAAGTGCCTGGCTGCCAATCTTGGGCTGATACCACAATTCGAGCCAGCCAGCGCGCAGCGCTTGCGCGATATCGATTGCGCAAGCGGGCAGATCGGCGCTCCAATTATCGGCCATATTGATGCCGGCCATATTGTCGCGCCGGCCGGTTCCTGCCGCGGCGACAGGTTCGGGTCCATCGTCGTCTTTCGCGAGCAAGGAGAGGTTGCGGCCGCCGGTGACCTTCGGATTGACGTCGCTCGCGAACGCGGCCGATACTTGTTGCAACTTGTGGGACACCATGCGAACTCCGGCCACCTTGGCCTCCACAGAGGTATTGGCCGAATTTGTCGCGGACAAGTTCGCGATGCGAAAGTAGTTAAGTGACAATCTCCGCGTGACTAAAAACTTAGAGGCGATTTCGTGAGCCTGCGATGAGTGATTTTCAACGGCCCGAGCAAGTGCGGCGAACAGCGGGTTTTGTACGCGGCAATTTAGTGGCGACGCTGGTCAATCTTTGGCCTTACATTTGGCCGGCCAACCGGCGCGACCTAAAAGTGCGCGTGATCTTCGCGACCGTACTTCTTTTCTTCGCCAAGCTCGCCACCGTTGCCGTGCCGTTCACTTTTAAATGGGCAACCGACGCACTTGCCGGCCACGGCACGGCGCCGATAGCACCGGACAATTGGCTCGCTTGGGCGTTCACCGCACCGATCATGATGACGCTCGCCTATGGCGGGACGCGCATTGTGATGGGACTCCTCACCCAGTGGCGCGACGGCATTTTCGCCAAGGTGGCGATGAATGCCGTACGGCGGCTGGCAATGCTCACATTCGAGCAAATGCATCTGCTCTCGCTGCGTTTTCATCTTGAGCGCAAGACCGGCGGACTAACGCGCGTTCTCGAACGTGGCCGCAATGCGATCGAGACGATTGTGCGTATGGTGCTGCTTCAGCTCGCGCCAACGGTCGTCGAACTTGTCCTGATCGTCGCGGTGCTGCTGCTGCATTTCGACTGGCGCTACGTGGCCGTGATCGCTGCCACGGTCGCTGTTTATATGCTGTTCACCTATTATGCGACCGAGTGGCGCATCAATATTCGCCGGAAGATGAATGACAGCGACAGCGACGCCAATGCCAAGGCCATCGATTCGTTGTTGAACTATGAGACGGTGAAATATTTTTCCGCCGAGGAGCGCGAGGCGAAGCGATACGATCGCTCGATGACGCGCTACGAAGACGCGAGCGTAAAGGCTTACGTGTCGCTTGCCGTGCTCAATGCCGGACAAGCGGTCATTTTCACGATTGGTCTCACGGCGGCGATGGCGTTGTGCGCCTTTGGCATCGAGCGTGGCACCAACACGGTCGGCGACTTCGTTATGATCAACGCGATGATGATCCAGCTCTACACACCGCTAAATTTCATGGGCATGGTCTATCGTGAAATCAAGCAGGCCGTCATCGACATCGAGATCATGTTTTCGCTGTTGGAGCGCAAGCCGGAAATCACCGATAGTCCCAGCGCGCGACCGCTACAGGTGCGCGCCGGCATCATCCGTTTTGAGAATGTGTCATTTGCCTACGAAGCGGCGCGGCCGATCCTTGCCGATTTGAGCTTTGAGGTCGGCGCCGGCCGTACCGTCGCGATTGTTGGGCAATCCGGCGCCGGCAAATCGACGATTTCGCGGTTGCTGTTCCGCTTCTATGACGTCAGCGGCGGCCGCATCCTGATCGACGATCAGGACATCCGCGATGTCACGCAGACCTCCTTGCGCGCGGCAATCGGCATGGTGCCGCAGGACACCGTGCTGTTTAACGATACGATCCGCTACAACATCCGTTATGGACGTTGGGATGCGAGCGATCCGGAAGTCGAGGAGGCGGCGCGCCAAGCGCAAATCGACGGCTTCATTCGCCGGTCGCCGAAGGGCTATGAAACCGAAGTGGGCGAACGTGGACTAAAGCTTTCCGGCGGCGAGAAACAGCGCGTTGCGATCGCCCGCACGATCCTTAAAGAACCGCCGATCCTATTGCTCGACGAAGCAACCTCGGCGCTCGACAGCCACACCGAAAAAGATATCCAGGACGAACTCGACCGTGTCGCCGAGAACCGCACCACGCTTGTGATCGCGCACCGGCTTTCGACCATCATCAATGCCGACGAGATCCTGGTGCTGGATCGTGGGGCAATCATCGAGCGCGGCACGCATCGCGAGTTGCTCGCCCATGACGGCCTTTATGCCAGCATGTGGAATCGGCAACGCGAAGCGCAGCTGGCCCGCGATATTTTGGCCGAAGTCGGTGACGACGGCGGCGCGCCCAATCGCAATCCTCCGCAATTGCCCGAGGAGCCGGAGCCACGGCCCGACCTGCTTCCGGCCGCGGACGCCGCCGAATGAGCACGTTATGTGACTAACTATGTGAGCACGCTATTGCCGCCCGCCGTTCACTTGCACTCCTCGCAATGAGGCAAACAGAAACATACTAACTCAATGTCCTTTGCCGCCTCGATCCGCCAGCAACTAACGCCCATTCACCCGGAAGGTTATCCTTTCATCGGCGGCTTCGCCCTGGCCGCGCTTGTTCTGTTCTGGTTATGGCCACCGCTCGGTTGGATCGGTCTCATCGCGACACTGTGGTGCATCTACTTTTTTCGCGATCCGCCGCGCGTCACTCCGTTGCGTGAGGGGATTGTGGTGGCGCCAGCGGACGGCCGCGTGTGTCAGGTCGTGAGCGTGGTGCCCCCGCGGGAGCTCGACCTGGGCGAAGCACCGCTGCCGCGCATCTCGATCTTCATGAGCGTGTTCGATTGCCACATCAATCGCAGTCCGGTTGCGGGGCGCATCGAACGCATGGTCTACCGCGCCGGCAAGTTCATCAGCGCCGATCTCGACAAAGCCAGCGAGGATAATGAGCGAAATGCATTCGTGATCGTCACCGAAACCGGACAACGTCTCGTCGTCGTGCAGATCGCCGGACTTATTGCGCGCCGGATCGTCTGTTTCGCGCGCGAATCCGATCTGCTCGGGGCGGGCCAACGGATTGGCATGATCCGCTTCGGCTCGCGGGTTGATGTCTATCTTCCGGTGGGCACGCGCGTGCTCGCCGGCGAAGGCCAAATCGCGATCGCCGGCGAGACCGTGCTGGCCGATCTTACCGCGCGCGATACGGAAACGGCGTTTGGCCGCGCCTGATCGCGTCATGTCAGCATCCGAATCGCGTGACAATCGTCGCGGTCCTCAGGGAACGCAGCGGGCCGATGTCAGTTTTAACGAAGCTTCGGTTTTCTCGTCCTTCTGTACGCGATTTTTCACAGCAGCGCTTGCAGGCGGCGAGAATCGACGCCACATGTATCGTTTGACGAGAATTAATCCATGAGCAAAATCAATGCGGTCTGCGTCTATTGCGGATCGAGCGCAGGAACTGAGCCCGCTTTCGGCGAGGCGGCCGGTCAATTCGGCAAGATTCTCGCCGAAAGCGGCGTACGGCTCGTCTATGGCGGCGGTTCGGTCGGCCTGATGGGCATACTCGCCGACGCCGTGGTGGCGCATGGCGGCAAGGCAACCGGAATCATTCCCGACTTTCTCACCCAGCGTGAGCGGCCGCGGCGGCTCGGCCAGGAGCTGATCATCACCCGCGATATGCACGAGCGCAAACGCACGATGTTCGACCGCGCCGACGCCTTTGTTGCCTTGCCGGGCGGGATCGGCACGCTCGAAGAACTCGTCGAGCAACTCACCTGGGCGCAGCTTGGCCGTCATCGCAAGCCGATTCTGGTTGCCAATATCAACGGCTATTGGGACCCGCTTCTCACGCTTGTCGCGCATATGCGTGAACGTGAATTCGTGCCCGAGTCGCTCGCGGTCAATTTTTTGGTGGCTGAGCGCGTCCAAGATATTTTGCCGATCTTGCGCCAGGCCGCGCGCGGTCGCGCCGAGGCGGAAAAGCCAATGGCAATCCCGGCCGAGCGGCTGTGATCTGGCCCCCACCTTTCCCTCCCCCGCAAGCGGAGAGTTAGGGAGGGGGAGATTACTTCGCGCTGTCCTCGCGCAGAAACGTCACGGCTTCGATGCGGTTACCGTCCGGGTCGCGAATGAAGGTTGCGTAATAGCCGCTGTGATATTGGGGGCGCACTCCCGGTGCGCCATCGGAAGTGCCGCCGGCCCTGATCGCGGCGACATGGAAGTCCTCGACAGCGCGGATGTCAGTGGCGCGCAGGCAGATGTGCACGCCGCTGTCCTGGCTGACGCGATCCATGCCTTCGCGCCGGTTGATCCAGAATTCCGGGTAGGTCTTGCCGAAGCCGATCGCGGCATTTGGCCATTCGCGCAATTTCCGCATGCCAAGCGGCGCCAGCACGGCGGCGTAGAACGGCTCGGCCCTGCGCAGATCGCGCACGGCAATGGAGACATGATCGATCATCCGAGCCCTCCGCTCCCGTCTGCGCTACTGGCATCATGCCGGCGCGCCGGATTTCATGAGCTTGTAGACGATGGAATCCATTAGTGCCTGGAAGGACGCGTCGATGATATTGGCGGAAACGCCTACTGTTCTCCAGTGATCGCCGGTCTCGTCGGTGCTTTCGATCAGAACCCGCGTCACGGCTTGTGTTCCGCCGTCGAGGATGCGGACGCGATAATCGGTCAGTGTCAGTCCGGTGATGTAACTCTGGTATTTGCCGAGGTCCTTGCGCAGCGCGAGGTCGAGCGCATTCACCGGCCCGATGCCTTCGGCCACCGAGATCAACTCTTCGGCGCCGATTTTTATTTTCACGACAGCTTGGCTCACGGTCACGCGCTCGCCCTTGGCATTATTGCGCTGCTCGACATTGACGTCGAATTTCTCAACATCGAAATAATGCGGAACCTGACCGAGCATGCGCCGCGCCAGGAGTTCGAATGAAGCGTCGGCGGCCTCGTAGGCGTAGCCGACCGCTTCACGTTCCTTGACTTCGTCAAGGAGCCGCGTCACCCGCGGGTCATTCTTGTCGAGCGACAACCCGATCCGCTCAAGCTCCGCCAGCACGTTCGAGCGGCCGGCCTGATCGGATACGAGAAGCTTGCGCTTGTTGCCGATAAGTTCGGGTGCGACGTGCTCGTAAGTCTTTGGTTCTTTGACAATCGCCGAAGCATGAATGCCGGCTTTGGTGGCAAACGCGCTTTCGCCGACATAAGGCGCATGACGATCCGGCGCGCGATTGAGCAATTCATCGAGCCCATGGGAGATGCGAACGATGCGGCCGAGCGCTTCGTCGGAAACGCCGATGTCGAATTTGTCGGCATATTCGGGCTTAAGCTTCAGCGTCGGGATGATCGATACGAGATTGGCATTGCCGCAGCGCTCGCCCAGCCCGTTCAGCGTTCCTTGAATTTGACGTGCGCCGGCGCGAACCGCCGCAAAGCTGTTGGCCACCGCCTGCTCGGTGTCGTTATGGGCATGGATGCCGACTCGATCGCCCGGAATGGCTTTGCAGACCTCGCCGACAATGCGTTCGACTTCGTGTGGCAACGCGCCGCCATTGGTGTCGCACAGCACCACCCAGCGGGCGCCTTCGTCATGGGCTGTTTTGGCGCAGGCCAGCGCATAGCCCGGATTGGCCTTGTAGCCGTCGAAGAAATGTTCGCAGTCGAGCAGGACTTCACGCCCTTTCGCCTTCGCCGCTCGCACGCTGTCGCGAATTGAGGCGAGGTTTTCATCCTCGGTCGTCTCCAGCGCGACCCGGACGTGATAGTCCCAGGATTTTGCCACGAAGCAGATGGCGTCCGCCTGCGCGGCCAACAGCGCCACCAATCCAGGATCGTTCGAAGCCGACCGCCCGGGACGCCGCGTCATGCCGAAGGCGGTGAGCCGCGCGCGCATCGGGCGTCGCTCGGCAAAGAAGCTCGTATCGGTCGGGTTGGCGCCCGGGTAGCCGGCTTCGACATAATCGACGCCGAGCTCGTCGAGCATATGCGCGATGGCGAGCTTGTCAGCCAGCGTGAAATCGACGCCATTGGTCTGCGCACCGTCGCGCAATGTGGTGTCGAACAAATAAAGCCGCTCGCGCGTCATCTTGTCAGCCATGATGCTAACCGCGATAGAGACGATAGATGGTGTAGAGCGAGACGACGACCGCCGCGCCGATCACCGCATATTTCAAGATAAGATAATATAGCCAGTGTCGTGGAAACGGCGTGTCCGGACGTTTCATGAGGCCCTCCCCTGCTCGGTGAGCAGCTTAGTCATCGTCGTATTGGCGAGCCATTCGCCGCCGAGTGACACCGTATTGCGGCTTTGCGCCGAATATCCGCGCTTTTCGAAAAAGCCGCGCGCTGCATCGCTGGCATCGACGGTGATTTCCTTGGCTCCGCGCGCGCCGGCGAGTCTTTCCAGCGCGTCGCACAGCATCGCACCTGCTCCCTGCCCGGCCGCGGCGGGATGGACGTAGAGCATATCGATGCGCCTATTGTCGGCGAGCGAGGCAAAGCCGACCGCCGCGCCGCCATAGGTCGCGACCAGCGTCAGCTCGTGCGCAAGTTTCACGCCGAATGCTTCCACATCGTCGGCAGTCGAAGCCCAAGCTTCCTGCTGGGCCTCGCTATAGTCCTCGACAGTCAATTCCTCGACCGCGGCGCGGAGGATCTCGGCGAGCAATGGCACATCGGTCGGCAGCATCGGCCGCATCGCCAATTGCGGCAGCGGGCGCGGGTTCATCGCCGCCCCTTCGGGTTGGTCGTATCGTCTGTGTTATCTGCAAGATCAAACCCTAACGACTTTAGCTCTTGGCTAATTTGATCCGCTCTATCAAAATTTTTAGCCTTGCGCGCTTCATTTCTTTCTTCGATTAGGCGTTTAACTGTGTCATGAACCAATGGCAAAGGTGGTTTCCCCCACCATTGCGCGATCTCCCAGGCGGTGCCATCCCTTTTATCTTTGAGGACAACGCCCATTTCATCAAGCTCGGCGCGGATGCGGTCGGACTCAGCAAAGTTCTTTGCTCTGCGAGCGGCGTCGCGAGCTTTAACGCGAGCTTCTACCATTTCTTCGAAAGTTTGATTGGTGTCGCCTTTGGAAACGATGAGGGAGCTTGGTTCATTTTCAATTATTTGCAATCCGACATCTTTCAGCCTGCTCTCCAAGCTGGATGCAAATTGAATATCCCCATTAGCTCTCGCCATCTCGTAGTCCACAGCCAGATTCATTGCGATATGCTTGTCTTCAACGTTGCTTTCCACTCCATGAAAGGTGGAGTAGTACAAAACGTCACTTTCCTTTAGTACACCCATAAAAACCAAATCTTTGGCAACTTGAATCGTGAGGTCTTTCCCTCTTTTCATTTTTGTTGATCGGATTTCAGTGATTGCTCTTGAGGTATTTAGATCATCGCAAAGAGCATCAACAACGGCATCAGAGGGAGAAGCGGCGTTGATTGCTGATAATATACTCGAGTAATCCGTTTTTCCTGTTCGAGGTTCGCGATAATGCCCTCTAAGGAGATTTAAAAATTGTAGAATTTCGTCTGAGGCTCGCACTAAATTTCCGTGTGTCCAATCCATTGGATCACGATAGTGCATCTGTAACATCGCCCATCTTATTCCTGCTCCAGGCCACGCACGTCCGTGCCATTGGTGCAACAACTCGCGGATAGTGACGAAGTTGCCAAGCGACTTCGCCATCTTCGCGCCTTCGACCTGGAGAAAACCGTTGTGCACCCAGTAATTCGCCATCACTGGCGTGTGAAAGGCGCAGCGCGACTGCGCGATTTCGTTTTCATGATGCGGAAAAACGAGATCGATACCGCCGCCGTGGATATCGAATGTCTCGCCGAGATGCTTCCATGACATCGCGGAGCATTCGATATGCCAACCCGGCCTCCCCGGCGCGGCAATGCCGCACGGTGACGGCCAAGACGGCTCGCCCGGCTTCGATGGTTTCCACAATACGAAGTCCATCGGCGCGCGCTTATAAGGCGCCACCTCGACGCGAGCGCCGGCGATCATCTCGTCGAGCGAGCGCCGCGCCAATCGGCCGTAATCCGGCATCGAGGCAACGCTGAACAAGACGTGGTCTCCGTCGACATACGCGTTACCGGATTTCACCAGCCGCTCGATCAGCGTGCGCATCTCGGCGATATGCTCGGTCGCCCGCGGCTCCGCGCTTGGCGGCAGACAACCGAGCGCTGCGACGTCCTCGTGGAATTGCCGATCGGTCTTTTCCGTGACCTTGCGGATCGCTTCGTTCAATGGCAGCGCCGGATATTCCTCGGCGGCGCGTGCATTGATCTTGTCGTCGACGTCGGTGATGTTGCGGACGTAGGTGACGTGCGCGGCGCCGTAGATATGCCGAAGCAAGCGGAACAGCACGTCGAAAACGATCACCGGCCGCGCATTGCCGATATGAGCGAAGTCGTAAACCGTCGGGCCGCAGACATACATGCGCACGTTCGCGCGATCGAGCGGCGTGAAGACGCGTTTCTCGCGGGTCAGCGTATCGTAGAGCTTAAGCTGCATAACCAATCAACCTGCGCGGCTCCGCGCTATTTGTAACCTTGGCTTTGAATAGGGTGCGCACGCCCTGGCCTGCTGGCCGGGCGTGTCTTGCGTCTCGATGATGAGAAAAAGACGGCCGCAGCCAGCGTTTGACGCTAGCGAATAATCTCCCGGCAAATACCGCAGGCGTGCCGACCGTTCATGCGGTGCACAATGGTCGAGGCGCCGCATGGCGTCAAGGTCCCCTCCTCTCGCCGGCGCGTCTGCCGAACCGCGCCAGCCAAACTGGCCGTCGAACTCTGTTTGGATCGCGCCGCTTAAAGAAGCTTTAACCCTGCCGCCGCATGGTCAATGGCGAGCCGGCAAACGGCTTTAATCGCAGTTGCCGATCGCGTGAGTGGGGGAACCATGCGTTGCGTGCTCGCCGCAGTCACCGTTGTAGTCTTGCTTCTCAACGGCGCCGCCCAGGCCGAAAAACACATCTTCATCATCGCCAATGACGCCGACGATTACGGCGTCGACCGCTGCCTGGCTTCCAATGCCGGCTGCGGCAACACGGTGGCGAATGCCTACTGCCATTCCCACGAATACGCACAGGCGCTTTCGTTCCGAAAGGTCAAGCGCGACGATATTGCCGGCGCTATTTCAGCGAGCGCCAGCAGCGCCTGCATAGGAAGCCGCTGCGACGCATTGGTCGCGATCGAGTGTTCGCGCTAGTTATCGAGCGTTCACGCTAAAGAGGAATAACGAAAGCGGCGAATGCTAATGGACATTCGCCGGACAATGTTACCTCCCTCGCTATCCGGCGCCTTCGTTTCCCAGCGGCGCCCTGCATAGCTTGGCACCGGCACAAACACTGCAAACCGGATTGTATTTCTCTGCTCGGCGCACCGGAGCCATATGCGGAGCCATGTGCGGATCCATGTGCGGAGCCATGTGCGCACCCATGCGCAATCCGGCCCAGCCGCCGTTGCGTGGACCCCTAAGTTCGTTCATGTTCGCACAATGACCGGCCAAAATGCCATGCGCAGCGATATTCGGCACAAGCCGATGGCGACGGCGGTCGGCGAGCCGGCACCACTGAAGCTTGAACAGTTCCTGCCCTACCAACTTAATGTCGTGGCGACTCTAGTCTCCCAGGCGCTGTCGCGTGTTTACGCCCGCCGCTATCGGATCGGGATACCGGAATGGCGCGTGCTGGTCACACTCGGCCAGTTCGGCGTGATGACGGGAAAAGCGATTGGCGCGCACACGCACATGCACAAGACCAAGGTGTCGCGCGCGGTAGCGCTCCTGGAAAAGCGCAAGCTCATAGCGCGGCGCAGCAATCGCGCCGACATGCGTGAATCTTTTCTTTCCCTGACAGCGGCGGGGCGCACGATCTATGAAGAGCTTGCACCTCACGCGCTTGATTTCGCCCGTCGACTAACGGACATTCTGACGCCTGACGATCGCGAGGCATTCCATCGCGCCTTGCAACAGATCACTGCACGGTCGGCGGAGCTCGTTGCCGAGGCCATCAACCAGGACGGCGCCGGCATGGGGGACATGGGGGAAATGTGAAACTCTATTCCTATTTCCGCTCTTCCGCCGCCTATCGTGTGCGCATCGCTCTCAATCTAAAGGGCATCAGCTATGAGACGGTGCCGGTTCATCTGGTCAGAGACGACGGCCACAACAAGCTGCCGGAGTTTCGCGCCGTCAATCCGCAGATGCGCGTGCCTGTTCTGGTCACCCCGCGCGGCGACACTCTAATCCAGTCGCTCGCTATCATCGAATATCTGGACGAAACGCATCCGCAGCCTCCGCTATTGCCGCAAGAGCCGATCCCCCGCGCCCGCGTACGCGCGATCGCCGAGCTCATCGCTTGCGATATTCACCCGCTCAACAATATCGGGCCGCTCCGCTATCTGAAGAACAATATGGGCCAGGAGCAAAGCGCGATCGACGCTTGGTACCATCATTGGATCATCGCCGGCTTCGAAGCGCTGGAACAGCTGATCACGCCTGGCCCCTATGCCTGCGGGCGCGAAGTGACCCTCGCCGACGTTTGCGTCGTGCCGCAGGTTAACAATGCACGACGGCTGAAAGTGCCGCTGGAACGGTTTCCAAAGATCGTCGGCGTCGATCGCGCCTGCTTGGCGCTTCCCGCCTTCGACCGCGCCCGCCCGGAAAATCAGCCGGATGCGGAATGAGGCAAGAAAGCATCCACACTTTGGTCACCATTGCGGCGCTTGATCCGTCGCTTCGCGCAACGGGACTGGGGCAATCATGATCGAGCGCGTGCGCGGGTTTACCCGATCCGGTTTGCAATCCGGTTTAAAGCTCCGCTGGCGGGCCGCCTTGCTTGCCGCGACAGCCGCATTGATTCCGGCTACGGCAAGCGCACAGGCTATCTTCGCCCCGCCAGCACTTCAGGCGCCGCCGCCGCGCCAACCAATATCGAATTCGCCGGTGCCCAATCAACCGGCCTCGAATCCGATTTGCGTGCGCCTTGAAAGCCAGCTTGCCGGATTGAACCAAGGCGCCGGCGATCCAGCGCGCGCCGATCAGATAAGACGTACCGAAGACGCCATCGCCAAACAGCAAGCCGATCTCGACCGCACCGTCGGACAAGCGCACAAAGCCGGCTGCGCCGGGCAGGGATTTTTTGCATTGTTCTCGGCGCTATCGCCACAGTGCGGACCGATCACCTCGCAGATCCAGCAGATGCGCGGCAATCTCGACCGGATGATCAGTGATCTTGAGCAGCTCAAAAACGGCAATACCGGTCAGGAAGGACAACGCCGCGCGCTGATCGGACAATTGGCGCAAAATAATTGCGGCGCGCAATATACTGCTGCCGCCAATTCATGGGGCGGACCGCAAGGCTTCTTCGACGCGCTGTTCGGGGGCGGCACGATCGTCAATCCCAGTGGCGATGGCGCGCCCTCCGGCACCTATCACACGGCCTGCGTGCGCGCGTGCGACGGATTTTATTTCCCGATTTCGTATTCGACGGTGCCGAGCCGTTTCGCCGACGACGCCCGTTCTTGTCAGCGATTATGTCCGGCCGCCGAAGCGGAATTGTATTCATTCCGCAATCCCGGCGAGAACATGGAGCAGGCAATCTCGGTCAGCGGTCAGCCCTATACGGCGCTGCCAAATGCTTTCCGTTACCGCAAGGAGATCACCGCCGGTTGTTCATGCCGAAGGCCAGGCCAAAGCTGGGCTGAGGCGCTCAAGAATGCCGACGATTCAAGCACCCTGGCAAACGGCGACATCGTCGTGTCCGATCAGAACGCCAAGGCGCTGTCGCAACCGAAGCCGCAAGGTAAGCCTGCGACCTCGGGCGCCGCGACACAGCCCGGCACAGGTGCCAATCCACCCGCCGCGGCGGCCACGCCAAGCGCAGCCAATGATGCCGGCAAGCGGACCGTACGCACCGTCGGCCCGCCATTCCTGTCTTCGCCATCGTCCTCGCAGACCTCGTCGCCGTCGCGCTGAGCGCCTGAGGGACTTAGCGGATTTTTTTAGAAATCCGATGCGCCGGCTTTGGCCATCGCTGCAGTTTTGCTGATCGTCTGGTCGGGCTGCGGCATCGGCGTACCCGGATCGTGAAACCGATTGACGATCGGATAGCGCCGGTCGCGACCGAAATTCTTCAGCGTCACTTTCACGCCCGGCGCCGCCTGCCGGCGCTTGTATTCGGCAAGGTAGAGCATGCGCTCGACCTTCGTCACAATCTCGCGGTCGAATCCCGCGGCAATTATGCTGGCGGTGGGTTCCTCCCGCTCGACCAGCCGCTGGAGGATCTGATCGAGCACGTCGTAAGGCGGCAGCGTGTCCTGATCGGTCTGATTTTCGCGAAGCTCCGCGCTCGGCGCGCGCGTCAGTACGTTTTGCGGGATGACCTCGCCGGCGGGACCTTTGGCATCGGCCGGCTTCCACAGGTTGCGCAGCCGCGCCAAACGATAAACCTCGGTCTTGTAGAGATCCTTGATCGGATTAAATCCGCCGTTCATGTCACCGTACAGCGTCGCGTAACCGACCGACATTTCCGACTTGTTGCCGGTGGTCACGACCATCAAGCTGAACTTGTTGGAGACCGCCATCAAAATCGTGCCGCGGGCGCGGGCCTGGAGATTTTCTTCGGTGACGTCGCGTGGCGCGCCGGCAAAGACTCCGGTGAGCGCCGCTTCGAGCCCGCGCACGGCACTTTCGATCGGCACGATATCGTAGCGGACGCCAAGCGCTCGCGCGATCGCAGCGGCATCGTCGAGCGATTCCTGAGATGTATAGCGAAACGGCAGCATCAGGCAGCGTACGCGCTCGTGGCCTAGCGCATCGGTCGCCATGGCCGCGCACAACGCCGAATCGACTCCGCCGGAGAGGCCGATAACGACCCCCTTGAACCGATTCTTCTCGACATAATCGCGCAGCCCGAGCATGCAGGCGGCGTAATCGGCCTCGTCGGGATCATCAACACGCGCAATCGGTCCTTGCGTACAGCGCCAGCCGCCGCCGCAGCGCGACCAGTGCGTCGTCAAAATGGTTTCCCGGAAAGCCGGCAATTGGAACGCGATCGAGCGGTCGGCATTGAGCGCAAACGATGCGCCGTCGAAAACTAATTCGTCCTGGCCGCCAATTTGATTGACATAGATCAACGGCAGCCCGGATTGCGCAACGCACTGCACGCTGACATTGAGCCGTGTCTCAGCCTTGTCGCGCCAGTATGGTGAGCCATTCGGCACGATGAGCAGCTCGGCGCCGGTCTCGCTCAGACATTCGACGACATTCTCGTAGTCGCCCCATTCGGTCCAGGTATCCTCGCAGACCGGCAGGCCAAGCCGGACGCCGCGATAACTCACCGGTCCCGGCAGTGGACCGGAAGCAAAAACGCGCTTCTCATCGAACACGCCGTAATTCGGCAAGTTGACCTTGAAGCGGATCGCCTCGATCTTGCCGCCGGCGAGCAGCGCATAGGCATTATAGAGCTTGCCATCTTCGACCCAGGGCGTGCCGACAAGCACGGCGGGTCCGTTATCGGCGGTGTCGCGCGCCAGCGCCTCGATTGCAGAGCGGCAGGCGGCCTGGAATGCCGGCTTGAGCACCAGATCTTCCGGCGGATAGCCGGCGACGAACAGTTCCGAAAAGGCGATCACGTCGGCGCCGTCTCGCACCGCCTGCATGCGCGCCTTGCGCGCACATTCCAGGTTGCCGGAAATGTCTCCCACCGTGGGATTAAGCTGCGCCACGGCAATGGCAAGACGATCGGCGGGATGCTCGTTCATGGCCAAGGTTTAACGCCGGAGGCTGCCGTCCGGCAACGGGGCGCCCAGCCCGCAATGCCGTTGCGCTGGGACGATAAAGCCGGCCTACAACGCAGCCACGGCCGGAAACGGCTTCGCCTTGGCTTGGCGCTCGGTTTTCAACAGATCGGCCAGCAGAAATGCCAGATCGAGCGACTGCTCGGCATTGAGCCGCGGATCGCAGACCGTGTGGTAGCGGTCGTTGAGATCCTCTTCGCTGATGGCGCGCGCGCCGCCGGTGCATTCGGTCACATTCTGGCCGGTCATCTCCAGATGCACGCCGCCGGCGATCGTGCCTTCGGCGGCATGAACTTGAAAGAACGTTCGCACTTCCTTGAGGATCTGATCGAACGGGCGCGTTTTGTAGCCGGTCACCGATGTGATGGTATTGCCGTGCATTGGATCGCACGACCAAACCACGTGGCGGCCTTCACGCTTCACCGCGCGCACCAAGGGCGGCAGCAGATCGGCAGCCTTCTCCGCGCCAACGCGGCAGATCAGCGTCAACCGTCCCGGCTCGTTGTCCGGATCGAGAATGCCGATGAGCCGTAACAGTTCATCCGCCTTCTGCGTCGGGCCGGTCTTCAGCCCGAGCGGGTTCTTGATGCCGCGGCAATACTCGACATGGGCATGATCTGCCTGGCGGGTGCGATCGCCGACCCACACCATGTGGCCCGACGTGCAGTACCAATCGCCGGTCGTGGAATCGACCCGCGTGAAAGCCTGCTCGTAGCCGAGCAGCAGCGCCTCGTGACTGGTGAAGAAATCGGTCGTTCGCAGTTCGGTGTGCAGGCTGGGATCGACGCCGCAGGCGCGCATGAATCCGAGCGCCTCGGTGATGTGGTTGGTGAGTTCCTGATAGCGTTTGGATTGCGGACTGTCCTTGACGAAGGACAGCATCCATTGATGCGCGTTAGCCAGATTGGCGTAGCCGCCGGTGGCAAAGGCGCGCAGCAAGTTCAGCGTCGCGGCGGACTGGCGATAGGCCTCCAATTGCCGCCGCGGATCGGGCGTGCGTGTTTCGGCAGTGAAATCGGTGCCGTTGATGATATCGCCGCGATAGACCGGAAGCTCGACATTGCCGCGCTTCTCGGTCGGCGAGGTGCGCGGCTTGGCAAACTGGCCGGCAATGCGGCCGACCTTGACCACCGGCGAGGCGGCCGCATAGGTCAGCACCACCGCCATTTGCAGGAACAGACGGAAAAAATCGCGAATGTTGTTCGCGCCGTGCTCGGCGAAGCTTTCCGCGCAGTCGCCGCCTTGCAACAGGAAGGCGTCGCCCGCGGCAACCTGCGCCAGCGCCTTTTTCAGATTGCGCGCCTCCCCGGCAAAGACAAGCGGCGGGAAAGTCGCAAGCTGCGCTTCGACCTCGCCGAGCGCTTTAGCGTCGGGGTAATCCGGCATTTGCACGATCGGCTTGGCCCGCCAGGAATCCGGGCTCCATCGCGCCGCATTCAACCGCCTGGACATTAAACTATCTCCGTTTCCGCGCTCCCAAGGCACCCAACAAAAGGCTCTCAATGGGGTGCGCGGCTCCAATCGCCCCGACTGCCGCCGCTGACTAGCACAACCTAGCAAGCTGGCGACCTAGCGACCGCGATCGGCGCCCTTATACACGGGCATGCCGAACCGCGACAGTACGCGACGACAGGCTGCGATTTAATTAACTATTCCGCAGCCACGCGCGCGTGGGTCGCCGACCTCTTCCGCATCGTCACCAGCTCCTCGGCGGCGGTCGGATGCAAGGCCATGGTCGCATCGAAGTCGGCCTTTTTTGCGCCCATCTTCACCGCGACGGCGGCGACTTGGGCGATTTCGGCCGCACCCTCGCCGACGACATGGCAACCGACGACGCGATCAGAGAGCCCATCGACCACGAGCTTCATCAGGACAGTCGTGTCGCGGCCGGACAGCGTTGCTTTGAGCGGCTTGAACATCGCCTTGTAGATGTCGGTTTGCGCAAGCCGCTCCCGCGCCTGCGCCTCGGTCAGCCCGACTGTGCCGATTTCGGGATCCGAGAACACCGCGGTCGGCACATTGGTGTGATCGACCTTGGTCGGCTTGCCGCCGAATACCGTATCGGCGAAGGCGTGGCCCTCGCGAATTGCCACCGGTGTCAAATTGATCCGGTTCGTGACGTCGCCGACGGCGTAGATGTTCGCCACCGTCGTACGCGAATATTCATCCACCGCGATGCCGCCGTTTTTCGCCATCTCGACGCCTGCGTCTTTGAGGCCCATTTTAGCGATATTCGGCGCGCGTCCGACCGCGAACATCACCCGGTCGGCCGGAATGTGATTGCCGCTCGACAGCCGCACCAAGAAATGCCCGCCGGCATTCTCGACGGCCGCGACTTTGCAGCCCGTGAGCACGCGCATGCCGCGCGCCTCCATTTCCATGCGAACGTGGTGACGGACCTCGTCATCGAAACCGCGCAAAATATTTTCGCCGCGATAGATCAGCGTCACATGCGAGCCCAGCCCGGCAAAGATCCCGGCGAACTCCACGGCAATATAGCCGCCGCCCTGAATCAACACGCGCCGCGGGAAGTGGGGCAAATGGAACGCCTCGTTCGAAGAAATGACGTGCTCGATGCCTGGAATCGGATCGCCGTAGCTTGGCGTCGCGCCGGTTGCGACCAGAACATAGCCTGCGCGCACCCGCGGACCATCCGCCAGCTCGACGGTGTGAGCGTCGATGAGCGTGGCGCGGTTTTTGACCACTTTGACGCCGGCTTTCGCCAGCGTCGCGCCATAAGCGGCTTCGAGCCGAGCGATCTCGCGATCCTTGTTGGCGATCAGCGTCGTCCAGTCGAACGATGAATGCGGCACGGTCCAGCCGTAACCGGCAGCATCTTCGAATTCGGCATGAAACCGCGACGCATAGACCAGGAGCTTCTTGGGCACGCAGCCGCGAATGACGCAGGTGCCGCCGAGCCGATATTCCTCGGCAACCATGACGCTGGCGCCATGCTCGGCGGCAATGCGCGCCGCGCGTACGCCGCCCGATCCGCCTCCAATGACGAAAAGATCGACGTCGCGCTCCGCCATGTTACAGATCGTGTCCGCGCTTTTTCATCTCGGCGCGCATTTTGTTGATGACGTCCTGAGAAAAATCGTCGGCCCAGGTGCCAGCCATGGCCATGCTTTCGTCCAGCGCCTTCGGCTCCTCGTCAATGACCTTCTGGCCAAGCGGCGACTGGTAGAAACTCAACATCTGTTTCAATTCGGGTTCGGAAAAGTGCGTGGCATAGATCCGCGCGGCGCGGTCGAGAAGCTCTTTCGTCCGCACGCTGTATTCCTTTTCCAAATTGGCGGCGATCTCATTGAGGTCCTTACCCCACATGAAGTTCGTCTGCATGAACACGTCGCGGGTCTTTATCACCACGCCGCGGATCAGCGGCCGAAAGACATCTTCGACGTGCTTTATTTCCAGTATTTGCTTCGCCAGCAAAACGGCGGCCGGCGACGGCTGATGGGCCGAATTCGGCGCGGCGCCTTTAGGCGCGGTCCCTTGGGCACCGGCAGGCCGAGCGATGCCAGCCAGAACAGCGCCGGCTAGAACAATGGCTATCAGCGCCGCCGTCGCAGAACGCGCCATCGCTGAACGGGTCATGGCGCGACCGGTGTGAACACGACGATCATGGGCGCACTTTCCTTTCGTGCTTTTGATATCAGGGCCGCTCGACGAGCCGTACCCCATCCGGACCGGCGAGGATAGCAGTCCGCGCCAAGGCGATGAACAAACCGTGCTCCATGACGCCGGGCACGGCCGCCAGCCTCCGCGCTAAGCCCGCCGGATCGGCAATGCGCTGTAGTTGCGCGTCAAGCAGCCAGTGCCCGCCATCCGTGACAAAAACGTGGCCGTCCCGATCGCGCCGCAACCGCGCCGGTCCGGCGCTGCCGGCATCGGCTGCGGCCGCCTCAACCGCCCGGAGCGTTGCCGCTGCGCCAAACGGCGCGATCTCGATCGGCAGCGGAAAGGCCCCAAGCAGCGAGACCCATTTGCTCTCGTCGGCAATGACGACCATCTGCACTGAGGCGGCGGCAACAATTTTTTCCCGCAACAAGGCGCCGCCGCCGCCTTTTATCAAAGTCAAATCCGGGTTGATCTCATCGGCGCCGTCGACGGTCAGATCAAGCTCTGGCGTGTCATCGAGCGTCGTGAGAGGAATGCTTAATTTCGTCGCTTGCGCCCGCGTCGCCTCGGAGGTGGGGACCGCGATGACGTCCAGTCCGGCCCGGACCCGCTCGGCGAGCAGCTCGACAAAATGTCGCGCGGTCGAACCTGTACCGAGGCCCAGCCGCATGCCCGAGCGCACGAAATCGATCGCCCGGGCGGCGGCGGCCCGTTTGTAGGAATCAGCGCTCATAAAGCCGTGTCCATGGCAGTCTGTGTATCCGGCTTCCCTTCATCCTAAAATAGGCTTTTGCCTAGGCTGGAGTTTTGCTCTCGGCCCCGCGCTGGTATCAATAAGGAATCATGCGCACCATCGTCTTCGATCTTGACGGCACGCTGGTCGATACCGCGCCGGACCTGGTTTCGACGCTCAATTTCGTGCTGGCCGATGAAGGCTTGCCGCCGGTGGCTTACGAGGATGCGCGGCGGATGATCGGCGGCGGCGCGCGCCGCATGATCGAGCGGGCCTTGATCGCCGAGGGCCGCAACGTCCCGGCCGCCGAGCTCGACCGCTTGTTCGGCGCTTTCATCGCCCATTACGGCGCGCATATTGCCGACCGCTCGCGCCCGTTCCCCTATCTCGAGGCCGTCCTTGAGCGGCTCGCCACCGAAGGCTGCCGGCTTGCGGTTTGCACTAACAAGCTCGAATGGCTGGCGGTTAAGCTCCTCGATGCGCTCAAGCTCAGCCGCTATTTCGCGGCCATTTGCGGCCAAGATACTTTCGGCGTGCAAAAGCCCGATCCGAAAATGCTGCGACTGACCATCCGGCGCGCCGGCGGCGACGTAGCGCGCGCCATCATGGTCGGCGATTCCATGACCGATGTACGGACCGCGCGTGCGGCGAATGTGCCGGCGATCGCGGTCACGTTCGGCTACAGCGAAGTGCCGGTCGCGAGCCTGCAAGCCGACCGCCTCATCGGCTCCTTTGCCGAACTGCCGGGGGCAATCGCCGCCATCGACGCGCAAGGCTTTTCCGCAACAGCCGCCGCGCCGCTCGCCGGCAGCAATCAGCCGTAGCGGGAAACGGCCCCTGCCCCGAACATTCTGGACCATCAGGGCTTTATCCGGCACACTGCACTGACTATCTGAGCGATGATGGCAGGCCTGCAAAACAGGCTGCAAAACACGGTGAAAGACAACGTGGAAGCCGCCGTAGAAACTGCGGAATTGGACGGCGCAGCCGGCCGGCAACCGTTGATCGACCCGTTCGGCCGCGCTATTTCCTATCTGCGCGTCTCGGTGACGGACCGCTGCGATTTCCGCTGCGTCTATTGCATGGCGGAAAACATGTCGTTTCTGCCGAAATCCGAAATCTTGACGCTGGAAGAGCTCGACCGGCTGTGTTCGGCCTTCGTCGCGCGCGGGGTGCGCAAGCTTCGCCTCACCGGCGGCGAGCCCCTGGTGCGGCGCGGCATCGTGACGCTTGTCAATTCGCTGTCGCGGCACCTGCGCGCGGGTCAGCTCGACGAACTGACTTTGACGACCAATGGCTCGCAGCTCGAAAAATACGCACGCGATCTGCGCGCCGCCGGCATCCGCCGCATCAACGTGTCGCTCGATACGCTAGACGCCGACAAATTCCGCGCCATCACGCGCTGGGGTGCGTTGAACAAGGTGCTCGCCGGCATCGATGCGGCACAGGCCGCCGGGCTCAAAATCAAGATCAATGCGGTGGCGCTCAAAGGCGTCAACGACGACGAGTTTCCGCAGCTCCTTGAATGGGCGCATGGCCGCGGCATGGACTTGACGGTGATCGAAGTGATGCCGCTCGGCGAAATCGGCGAAGGCCGGCTCGACCAATATCTGCCGCTGTCGCTGGTGCGCGCGCGGCTTGCCGAGCGCTACCGGCTCGACGACATCGACTATCGGACCGGCGGGCCGGCGCGCTATGTGCGCGTTGCGGAAACTGGCGGCCGGCTCGGCTTCATCACCCCGCTTACCCATAATTTCTGCGAGTCCTGCAATCGCGTGCGGGTCACCTGCACCGGCACGCTCTTTATGTGTCTCGGCCAGGAAGACGCCGCCGACCTGCGCAAGCCATTGCGCGCCTCGGAAGGAAACGACCTCCTCTATGCCGCGATCGACGAGGCGATCAGTCGCAAGCCCAAGGGCCACGACTTCGTCATCGATCGCCGTCACCGCCGCCCGGCGCTCGGCCGGCATATGAGCGTCACCGGCGGGTGATTGGTGCAGCTTCTTTCCTGCCCCTCGATAGCGGGGGGACCGCACGAAGTGCGGTGGAAGGGGCGTCGGCATGGACGATTGTCGTGCCGCATAAACGAAGCGTTGATCCTCACACCCCCTCCACCACCCTACGCTCGCTTAAGCGAGCTACGGGCGGTCCTCCTCCCCCGCTCCGCGGGGGCGGATGAGTCTCATCCCGCGAGCATCCCCAACACCTTTGCCGCCGCCTGAAATTCCGCGAAGCGAAACGCGCGGCGTTGCAGCGCGACTTCGTCCCTGCCCCACTGCGCCATGTTCCAGTCTTCGTCGACATGCGCGGCCGCCCAGGCGGCCTCGGCAGTAATGACGCCGCGCATCAAAGCGAGCGCGAGCAGCGCCGAGCCGGTCAATGTCGTTGCCACATGGAGCGCACCGAGCCGCCAATCGTCCTCCTGGATCGCATCGTGCGGGATCGCCGCGGCGGCCGCATTGAGCGCCGCGGTGGATTGCACGACATGAACGACGCCGGTGGCGATTTGAAAATCCGCGCCGAGCGCTTGGCGCGCCCAGGCCACAATCGGATCCCAATGCTGGGCCTGGCGGGCGCGCAACGGCGCCGGCGCCTCGGCGCGGTAGAACACAAGGTCGGAGGCAAGATATTTGCGGATCTCGGCCGCGACTTGCCCGCGCGCAGCGGCGACCCCGTCGATGATCGTATTGGCAAGCCGGGTGCGCGGCATCTTGGCTGGGTCGATGTGCTCGCCCTGGGCGGCCCATTCTTCGGCCAGCGCGCCGGCGAGCTCCGGCACCGGCGCGGCGAACGGCCGGCGGCCCGGCGTGCGTACCGGCTTGCCATCGAGGTGCACGGCATGCCCGTTTTCGCCTGCGGCAATTGTCACCACCTTGTAGAAGCGGCGGCGCAGCACCGGCCGAACGGCGCGGCGCACCGCCTCGACCGGATTGTCCGCTTGGTCACTTTCAAACAGTTCCCGCATCAAAAAAATTCCACCACGTTAGCAAGGGCTTAGGCGGCTGGAGCTGCCCCGCTCAGAGCCGGGCCCACCGCCACGCCGGGCCAACGCCACAATCGCGGTTTTGTTAAGAATCGGCGGCCACAAAACCTTGTTATACCAAGCACAAACCATGGAAATCCGCGTCCCTCTCGACTAGTATCCGCGCCGGATTCGGCGACCGGACCGCCCAAGGATAAGAAGCCACGCAGTGGTATGCGTACCGCCCGGCAAGAGCGGAAAGCTGCGTGCAAGAGGAATTGATGAAACCCACCGATATTTCGGTCCCGGACTACTTCCACAAGGTGGTGGACTGCCAGTGGGCCTGTCCAGCCCACACCCCCGTGCCCGAATATATCCGCCTGATCGCCGCCGGGCGTTACGGCGACGCCTATATGGTCAACTGGCACTCCAATGTGTTTCCGGGGATTCTCGGGCGCACCTGCGACCGGCCGTGCGAACCGGCCTGCCGGCGCGTGCGGGTCGAGAACGAACCGGTCGCGATCTGCCGGCTCAAGCGCGTCGCCGCCGATTTCAAGGACGATATCCGCGACCGGTTGCCGAAGGCGCCGGCACAGAAAAATGGCAAGCGCATCGCGCTGATCGGCGGCGGACCGGCCTCCCTGACCGTAGCGCGCGACCTCGCGCCGATGGGCTACGACTGCATCGTCTTCGACCAGGATCCGCGATCCGGCGGCATGATGCGCACGCAGATTCCGAAATTCCGCCTGCCGGAAAGCGTGCTCGACGAGGAATGCCAATACATCCTCGACATCGGCATCGAATTTGTCGGCGGCAAGCGCATCGACAGTTTGAAAGCTTTGCTTGCCGAAAATTATGACGCGATCTTCGTCGGCTGCGGCGCACCGCGCGGCCGCGATCTGGAAATTCCCGGCCGCAAGGAAGCCGCCAAGAACGTCCATATCGGCATCGATTGGCTCTCCAGCGTGTCGTTCGGCCATATCGATCGCATCGGCAAGCGGGTGATCGTGCTCGGCGGCGGCAATACCGCGATGGATTGCTGCCGCTCGTCGCGCCGGCTCGGCGGCGAAGACGTTAAGGTGATCGTCCGCTCCGGCTTCGAAGAGATGAAAGCGTCCCCCTGGGAAAAAGAGGACGCGATGCATGAAGACATTCCGATCTTCAATTATCTGGTGCCGAAGGAATTCACCCACGACAACGGCAAGCTGACCGGCGTCACCTTCGAGAAGGTCAAAGCCGTGCGCGACGCCAAGGGGCGCCGCGAACTCGTTCCGACCGGCGAGCCCGACCAGCATTTTCCCTGCGACGACGTTTTGGTCGCTGTCGGCCAGGAGAACGCGTTCCCCTGGATCGACCGCGATTGCGGCATCGAATTCGACCAATGGGACATGCCCAAGGTCGATACGCGCACCATGGCCTCGACCCATCCCAAAGTATTCTTCGGCGGCGATGCCGCGTTCGGCCCGAAGAACATCATCTGGGCGGTCGCGCACGGCCATGAGGCCGCGATCTCGATCGACCGGGCCTGCCGCGGCGAGGACATCAATGTGCGCCCGCCGCCGCAGCTCGCGGTGTCGAGCCAGAAGATGGGCATCCACGAGTGGAGCTACGACAACGAGATCACGCTCGATAAGCGCTACCGCGTGCCGCATCGCGACAAGGTGATCTCGCTGCGCGACATCAAGGCCGAGGTCGAGCTCGGCTACGATCCGGACCTAGCGCTCAAAGAGGCCGAACGCTGCCTCAATTGCGACGTGCAGACCGTGTTCACCGGGCAGCTCTGCATCGAATGCGACGCCTGCGTCGACATTTGCCCGATGGATTGCATCACCTTCACCGCGAACGGCGAGGAAGCCGATCTGCGGGGCCGGCTGCAGGCGCCGGCGAAAAATCTCACCCAGGATCTCTATATCGGCAATAGCCTCAAAACCGGCCGCGTCATGGTGAAGGACGAAGACGTCTGCCTGCACTGCGGCCTGTGCGCGGAGCGCTGTCCCACAGGTGCGTGGGACATGCAGAAATACCTGATCGACATGACTCACGCAGAACACGCATGCCAATTAAAAGCGTAAACGATTTCGTCGTCCGGTTTGCCAACGTTAACGGCTCGGGCTCCGCGAGCGCCAACGAATTGTTTGCCCGCGCCGTGCTGCGCATGGGCGTGCCGGTCGCACCGCGCAATATCTTTCCGTCCAACATCCAAGGCCTGCCGACCTGGTACGAAGTGCGCATTTCACAAGCCGGCTATCTCGGCGCGCGCGGCGGCACCGATCTCATGGTCGCCATGAACCCGCAGACTTGGGACAAGGACGTGGCCGGCATCGAGCCGGGCGGCTATCTGCTCTATGATTCCACCAAGCCGATGCCGAAGACCAAATTCCGCGACGACATCACCGTCATCGGCGTGCCGCTCACCGCGATCTGCAATCGCGAATATAGCGATCCGCGGCAGCGCCAATTGTTCAAGAACATCATCTATGTCGGCGCGCTGTCAGCGCTGCTCGACATGGATGTCGGCGAAATCGAGAAGCTCATCGCCGAGCAGTACAAAGGCAAGGAAAAGCTGTTCGACGCCAATAAGCACGCACTGCACCTTGGACGCGACTGGGTGATGATGAATATGGAGCACCCGATCGGGCTGCGGCTGCAGCGCGCCGACGGGGTTGGCGACCGCATTTTCATCGAAGGCAATTCCGCGGCCGCGCTCGGCGCGGTCTATGGCGGCGCCACGGTCTGCGCCTGGTATCCGATCACGCCGTCCTCCTCGCTCGCCGAAGCCTTTACCCGCCATTGCAGCCGGTTGCGCGTCGATACCGGCAGCAAGCAGAACAAGTACGCCATCGTCCAGGCCGAGGACGAACTCGCCTCGATCGGCATCGTGATCGGCGCCTCATGGAACGGCGCGCGCGCTTTTACCGCGACGTCCGGTCCGGGGATTTCGCTGATGCAGGAATTTCTCGGACTTGCCTATTTCGCCGAGATTCCGGCGGTGGTTTTCGACGTGCAGCGCGCCGGACCGTCCACCGGCATGCCGACCCGCACCCAGCAGACCGACATCATCTCTTGCGCCTATGCTTCGCACGGCGACACCAAGCACGTACTGCTGTTCCCCGAAGACCCGACCGAAACCTTCGACTTCGGCGCGACCGCCTTCGATCTCGCCGACCGCCTGCAGACGCCGGTTTTCGTCATGATCGATCTCGACATCGGAATGAATCACCGGCTGGCCCGGCCGCTCGCTTGGGATGACAGCCGTAAATACGACCGCGGCAAGGTGATGACCGCTGCCGCGCTCGAAGCCGGCAAGGACTTCGGCCGTTATCTCGATGTCGACGGCGACGGTATTCCCTACCGCACCTATCCCGGCACCCATCCGACCAAGGGCTCGTTCTTCACCCGCGGCACCTCGCGCGACCGCTATGCGCGCTACACCGAGGAGGGCCCGGCCTATGCCGACAACATGCAACGGCTGTTACGCAAGTTCGAGACCGCCAAGGATTTGGTGCCGCGGCCGCTCCAAGCCAATGCCGACAAGCCCACCAAATATGGCGTGATCTATTTCGGCTCGACCTCGCCGGCCATGGACGAGGCGCTCGAGATGCTCGAAGCGAAAGGGCAATATCTCGACCGGCTGCGCGTGCGCGCCTTCCCGTTCCATTCGAGCGTCACGAGCTTTATCGCCGAACACGATTTCATTTTCGTGGTCGAGCAGAACCGCGATGCGCAGCTGCGCTCGCTGATCGTCAATGAATGCGGCATCGATCCGGTGCGGCTGGTGCCGATCCTGCATTACGACGGCACTCCGATCACCGCGCGCTTCATCGCGCGCGCCATCGGCGACCACCTCGATGCCTTGAAGATAACGCCGCTGCGGAAAGTCGTGTCATGACCTACGTCGTCAAGCCGAAATTCCATCATCCCGAATTGCCGAAGAACAAGCTCGGCTACACGCACCGCGATTACGAGGGCAAAATCTCGACGCTGTGCGCCGGCTGCGGGCATGACGCGATTACCGCGGCAATCATCGAGGCGTGCTTTGAACTTTCCATCGAACCGCACCGCGTGGCGAAGATTTCCGGCATCGGCTGCTCGTCGAAGACGCCGGATTATTTCCTCGGCAATTCGCATGGCTTTAATTCAGTGCATGGCCGCATGCCCTCTGTGCTCACCGGCGCCAATCTCGCCAACCGCGATTTGATCTATCTCGGCGTATCCGGCGACGGCGATTCCGCCTCGATCGGACTTGGCCAGTTCGCGCACTGCATGCGCCGCGGCGTCAATATGGTCTATATCGTTGAAAACAATGGCGTTTACGGCCTGACCAAGGGCCAGTTCTCGGCCACCGCCGACCGCGGCTCGAAATCGAAGCGCGGCGTCACCAACACCGACAACGCCATCGATATGGTCGGGATCGCGCTGCAGCTCGGCGCGAGTTTCGTGGCGCGCTCGTTCTCCGGCGACAAGAAACAACTCGTGCCGATCATCAAAGCGGCGATCGAGCATCGCGGCGCCGCCTTCATCGACGTGATCTCGCCGTGCGTCGCCTTCAACAATCACGCCGGCTCGACCAAGAGCTTCGACTACGTGCGCGAGCACAATGAGGCGGTCAATTTTCTCGATTTCATGACCGGCCGCGCGCCGATCCATGTCGATTATGCCCCGGGCACCGTCGAGATGGTCGAGCAGCACGATGGCACGGTGCTGGCGCTGCGCAAGCTAGACGCCGAATATGACGTCCACGACCGGTTGGCGGCGATGCATTTCATCGCGCATCACGCCGCGCAAGGCCAGATCGTAACCGGGCTGCTCTACGTCGAGCAGGACTCCGCGGACCTGCACAACCATCTCAATACCGTCGACGCGCCGCTTAATTCGCTCGGCGAGAAAGAGCTGTGTCCCGGTTCGACGGCGCTCGATAAGATCAACGCCAGTTTGCGGTAGCCTCGTCATTGCGAGGAGCGCGAGCGACGAAGCAATCCAGCCTTTTGCGCATTAAGCTGGATTGCTTCGCTCCACTTCGTTTCGCTCGCAATGACGAGCGCTCTGATTTACTGCAGGCACGCGCCCATATACTGGCCGCGCAGCGTTCCCGGCACGCCGTAAAGCCCGGACTGGAAGGCGCAGCGTGAGGCGCGGTCCTGAAACGTCTCGGGACCGTGCGCGAGATTGGGTATGGCTCTCGTCCTGCCGGGAATGATGGTCGGGCCTTGCTCCTGCGGCAGCGACGGCGTTGTCAGCATGCCGCCGCCCTGGCCGCCCTCCGGCGGAATGAGCTGCGTGCGCGGCAACGGCGTCGGCAGGACGGAGCCGGAAGAGCCGCGCGCCGCGTAGAGCCCGCGCCGGTGCAGCTTGCTGATAAACTTTTCGCGGCCGAGCAGGCTCGGGTGATGCGGGGCCGTGTCTGTCGCCTGTACCGCGCCATTGCCGTGACGCATCGCCGCCACGCGATAATCGGTCGCGGCGCCACGATCAGGAGTCATGATCGTATACGGATAACCGGGATAACCTTGCGCCAATGCCGCGACCGGCGGGATCGCGGCGAGCAGCGCGGCCAGAAAAATATGGCGAAAGCGAATTGCCATAGGGTTTCACTCCTACACCCGCCTTCTTTTTGAACCGCGGAACGCCGCCGTTGTTCCTGACCGATCCAGCTTAACCTTCCGGCGCATCCTCGATCGGGTCGTAACGGCTGGCATCGAGGCCAAGGAGATTCCATGACTGCTGCATGTGCGGCGGCAGCGGCGCGGTGACGTCGATCGTGCCGCCGCGCGGATGCGGCACGGCGATGCGGCGCGCCAAAAGATGCAGCCGGTTCTGCATGCCGCCAGGGAGCTGCCAGTTCTCGCGCGCGAAATATTTGGCATCGCCGACGATCGGATGGCCGATATGCGCCATATGCGCGCGCAACTGATGGGTGCGCCCGGTCACTGGTTTGAGCGATAGCCAGGCAAGCGCCGGGCCCGCCGTTTCCACGACAGCATAATAGGTCACGGCGTGGCTCGCGCCTTCCTCGCCGTGGCGCGCGATGCGCATGACCGATTCCTCTTCGCGCTGATCCTTGGCGAGAAAAGTCGAAATCCGACCCTGTCGCGGCTTGGGCGCGCCGGCGACCAGCGCCCAGTAGATCTTTCGCGCCGAGCGCGAGCGAAACGATTTTGCCAAGGCGGCGGCGGCGAACCGCGTTTTGGCAACGAGCAGACAGCCGGCAGTGTCTTTGTCGAGCCGATGGACGAGCCGCGGGCGCTGGCCGTGCGCATCGCGCAGCACCTCCAACATGCCATCGAGATGCCGGGTCGTGCCGGAACCGCCCTGCACCGCCAGACCCATTGGCTTGTTGAGCACCATTACGTCGGCGTCTTCGTAAAGCATAATCGATTTGAGAAAATCGGCGGTTTTCTGATCGGCAGAGTTGCCGGCCGTACGCGGCTTTGCCGGATCGAGCCGCAGCGGCGGAATGCGCACAGTCTGTCCGGCTTCCAACCGGTTCTTTGGCTGGGTGCGCTTGCCGTTGACCCGCGCCTCGCCTTTGCGGATGACGCGCTGGATGTGCGAGAAGCTCAACCCCGGAAACCGCGCCTCGAAAAAACGATCGACCCGCATGCCAGCTTCGTCGACTGAGACGGTGACATTCTGAACACCTGTCGATGCGGGAATTACAGCCGCCGGCTGCTTACCGTCATGCTGAGGCGCGCGACGCAGGTGCGCCTCGAAGGATGACCGGCCCGGCCCAGGCCGTCGCCCTTCGAGGCTCGCTTGCGCTCGCACCTCAGGGTGACGGCGAACATCATGATGGCGATGCCGCTGCCCAGGAATCTGTTTACCGCCGCCGGGCTGGCGCGGTCCGCGGCTGCCTCTCAAGACCCGCTCCGCTCTTTGCGCAGCTTGGCCCAGTATTCGAGCCGCTTTCTGATCTCGCGCTCGAAGCCGCGTTCCGGCGGATCGTAGAATTGGCGGCGGCCGAGCGCTTCGGGGAAATAATCCTGGCCGGAAAACGCCTCCGCCGCGTCGTGATCGTATTCGTAACCGGCGCCATAGCCTTCGCTTCGCATCAACCCGGTCGGCGCATTGAGGATGTGCTTGGGCGGCAGCAACGAGCCAGCCTCTTTCGCGGTGCGCATGGCCTCGCCGAAAGCGGCATAGGCGGCGTTCGATTTCGGCGCGGTCGCGACATAGATCAGCGCTTGCGCTATGGCGAGTTCGCCCTCCGGACTGCCGAGAAAATCGTAAGCGTCCTTCGCGGCATTGGCGATGACGAGCGCCTGCGGATCGGCGAGCCCGACGTCTTCGACCGCCATGCGCACGATGCGGCGCGCCAGATAAAGCGGATCTTCGCCGGCATCGAGCATACGGCACAGATAATACAGCGCCGCATCCGGATCGGAGCCGCGCACCGATTTGTGCAGCGCGCTAATGAGATTGTAGTGGCCATCCTGCGATTTGTCGTAGATCGGCGCGCGGCGCTGAACGATTTCCTGCAGCGCCGCGGCGTCGAAGATTTCGCCGCCGCGCGCGGCGCGCCAAACTTCCTCGGCAAGGGTCAGCGCGGCTCGGCCGTCGCCGTCGGCCATCCGGACGAGCGAGGCGCGCGCCTCGGCGTCGAGCGGCAAGGTCTTGCGTTCGATCGCTTCGGCCCGCGCGAGCAGCTTTTCGACCGCCGCCGCATCGAGCGGCTTGAAGACGAGAACGCGGGCGCGCGACAATAACGGCGCGATCAATTCAAACGATGGGTTCTCGGTGGTCGCGCCAATGAGCACGATGGTGCCATCCTCCACCACCGGCAGAAACGAATCCTGCTGGGCGCGATTGAAGCGGTGAATCTCATCGACGAACAGCAGCGTGCCCTGCCCGGTCTCGCGCCGCAGCCGCGCCGCGTCGAAGACTTTTTTGAGGTCGGCAACGCCGGAAAAGATCGCTGAAATCTGCTCGAAATAGAGTTCGGTCGCGCGCGCGAGGAGGCGCGCTACCGTGGTTTTGCCGGTGCCGGGCGGACCCCAGAAAATGAGCGAACCGAGCGAGCGCGTTTCGAGCATGCGGGTGAGCGCACCATCCGGGCCGAGCAGATGATCCTGGCCGACCACGTCGGACAACTTGTCGGGACGGAGCTTGTCGGCCAACGGCCGCGGCGCCGTGCTGTCGAGGCCGGCAGCAGCGAACAGGCTCGGGGCATTCTTCTTCGGGCGCGAACTCATCGGGATGCTTCCTTACCCTCTCCTCCACTTTAGGGGGTATAGCGATATCCGTGAGAGTAGGCCAACCGGCAGCCCGATAAGAACCCTCGTCTGAACTCATCAATTAAAATCGGTACGCGACACAATAATCTGCGGCCCCTGGAATGTCCGCTTAGAAGGCAATCCGGACGTATCGGTTTGAATTTATGTAGCGAATGACCCACACCGGAAGTGGAGCGTGCACCGCGGCAGTCGATGATGATTGCCCGATTAGTTACTCGATCACCTCATCGGCGATGGAGAGCACCCCGGGCGGCACTTCGATGCCGAGCGTTCGCGCCGTTTGCAGGTTGATGACGAACTCGAATTTGGTCGATTGCAGCACCGGCAGGTCGGCGGGCTTGGCGCCCTTGAGGATGCTGCCGGTGTAGACGCCGACCCGATGAAACACGTCCGCGAGGTCGCTTCCGTAGCTCATCAGCCCGCCGGCTGTGACAAAATCACGGTTTGCATAAGCCGCCGGAATCCTATCGCGTGCCGTCAAGGTGGCAAACTGCGTGCGGCGGCTTGTGAAGATTGTGTCGGGAGCGACGAAGAGGGCATCGGAGTGCTCGCGCGCAAGCGTGGCAAAGGCCGCATCAATCTCGCCGTTCGTAGTGGCGTTGAGGACATGGATTTGCAGCCCCATGGTGGAGGCGGCTTCCTGCACGTCCCGCAACGTGCTCTCGGCGGATGAAGAATTGGCCGGATTGAGGAGCACGGCAAAACGAACGGCCTTGGGCACCAAGTCATGCAGGAGCCGCAGCCGCTTGGCCGCCACCTCTTGGGCGAAATTATTGATGCCGGTTGCGTTGCCACCGGGCCGGGCAAGGCTGGCGACCAGACCAAGTTTGACTGGGTCCTCAGGAACACTGAAAACGATCGGGATCGTGGCCGTCGCAGCTTTGGCCGCGAGCGCGGCGACGATGCTGGCGGGGGTGGTGATCACGGCCACTTGTCGGCGGACCAGATCGGCCATCAATGCCGGCAGGCGTTCGTATTGACCTTCAAGGTAGTGGGACTCGACCGTCACGTTTTGGCCTTCGATGGTGCCGGTTTCGTTGAGACCTTTGCGGAACGCGGTCAGATAACGCGCGGCAGCATCGGCCGACCCGCCGTTGATAAATACGACCACCGGCAGCGCCGCCTGTTGCGCGCGCGCAGCGAGCGGCCATGCGAATGACGCGCCGCCGATGGCAACTATGAATTGCCGCCTGTCGACGCCGGTTGCCATTTGACCTAATCCCCAAACGGGTCATGCCCGCTGCAATGTTAGGAACGATATCACGTCTCTAAACTGGGGTCTGTGACGTACTTTACGGTCCAATAATGTTGCGGTGCATGAGTCTGCTTCTGGCCGATAGTGT
>Ga0193751_1000165_pt1 | contig 59595 bp, 57 predicted proteins | sample L1c2metaG_FD_143050 | JGI IMG/M metagenome (GOLD analysis project Ga0193751, IMG submission 143050) | Soil microbial communities from a riparian zone of the East river system, Colorado, United States - L1c2 | ecosystem: Environmental > Terrestrial > Soil > Riparian zone | place: USA: East River...
CGTTGCCGGCGAGAGCTCGTTCGCGAGCCTGGTCCGGGCTGGCGGCTTCCGTCAGATCGAGGAGCTCCAGGCCTCGCGCCATCGGATGGACGTGGCGCTACCCGCGTCCGGTGACGAGGAGGGGCTCCTCAAGAGCTTCTCGGCAACGACCCGCAATCTGATCCGCCAGGGCGAGCGGCAGTCGTTGCTCGTTCGCCTGCTCGACCGGCGCACCGGCGAGGCGGCGCCTGTTGCCGCCCCGATGGTTGCGACGGCGGCCGATGCGACCCCCGAACCCCTCCCGCCGATCGACCCGGGCGCCGAGGCGCAGGCGATCGACCGGCTGTACGGCTTGCTGGTCGACACGGCTCGGCGCCGCGGCTTCTGGCTGGCTGACAGGGCGACGTTTCGGAGCTGGACGACCGAGGCCCTCGAGGCCGGGCATCTCTTCGCCTTGCTCGTCGAGGACCCCGAGGGAGAGCTGCTGGCGGGCGCCACGTTCTACCGCCACGGGGACCGCCTCACCTACGCCCTCTCGGGCGAGGGCGAGCACGCCTCGGCGCGGAAGGACCATCCCGGCGCCACGCGCCTGATGCTCTGGCAGGCGATGCGAATCGCGATGGCCGAGCGACGCGCGATCATGGACCTCGGCGGGGTGGACGTCCGCGGCGCGCGTCGCCGGCCACGCCCGGAGGAGCCGGAGCACGGGATGCTGACGTTCAAGGAGTCCTTTGGAGCCACCTGGGTCGAGCTGGCGGGCGCCCACGAGCGCGTCATCCGGCCGGCGCGCTATGCAGCCGGGCGGGCGATGACCCGCCTCCTGGGCGGCCGATGACGGATCAAGCGGCGGCCGAGTGGAATGCGCGCGTCCGGGCCCATCCCCGCGGGACCTACCTCCAGACGACGGCCTGGGCGGCCGTGAAGGCCCCGAACGGCTGGCAATCGCGATTGATCGCCGGTGATGGCGCGGCGAGCCCTGCGGATCCGGGGGCCCAGCTCCTCGTTCGGCCGCTGCCCGTGCTGCCGTGGAGCCTCGGCTACGCGGCCCGCGGTCCGCTCGTCGATCCCTGGACGCCGGACGCGGCGGAGCGCTGGACCGCGCGCCTCCGTGATGGCCGCGGCCTCGATGGCGTCGGGCTCGTCCGGATGGATCCCGAGCTCGAGGCGGGCGAGGCCGCCGAGCCGGCCCTGCAGCGCTTGCGAGAGCTCGGCTGGCGGCGCGCCCGCGATGCCCAACCCCGGGCGACTCGGATCGTGGATCTTCGAGCCGACGAGGCGGCGCTCTGGTCGGACGTGCGGAAGAAGTGGCGGCAGTACGTGAACCACGCCCGCGGCGCGGGCGTCCTCGTTCGCGACGTCGACGCGGACGCGGAGCCGGATGCCTTCGATCGATTCGGCTCGATCATGCGCGAGACGTCGATGCGCGCCGGCATCCCGATCCGAGCCACGAGCGCCTATCGCGACCTGTGGGCCGCGTTCCGGCCGAGCGGCGAGGCGCAGCTGCTGTTCGCCGAGGACGCGTCGGGCGCCACGCTCGCGGTCCTGCTCCTGGTCCGTTGCGGGCGCCGGGTGACCGAGCCCTACGGCGGGATGACCGAGGCGGGCGCGGATGTTCGGGCCAACTACCTCCTCAAGTGGGAGGCGATCCGCCGTTCCCGCGAGGCCGGCGCCGAGGAGTACGACCTGTGGGGCCTCCCGACGCCGGGCATCGCCCACTTCAAGGAGGGCTTCGGAGGCCGCGAGGTGACGTACGTCGGCGCCTGGGACCTGGCGCTGGACGGTCTCGGCGCCATCGCGATCCGGACCGCCGAGGCGGCGCGCCGACGGTACGTTCGGATCCGGAACCGTGGCCGCTCCGCGCCGGCGATGGACGCGGCAGCGTGAGCGAGCCCGCTTCGGACGCCTACGCGCGGCTGCTCGCCGGCGGGAATCCCGCGGGGACGAAGCCGTTGTCCGATCTCGTCGCTCGCCTGGCCGTCGTGCAGGTCCCGTCCGGACCCAGCGGGACGCGGGTCCAAACGGTGACGGTGACGGGGCTCGCTCACGACTCACGCACCGTCGAGCCCGGGAACGTGTTCTTCGCCGTGCCGGGCGACCACGTCGACGGCCACGACTACACCGCCCAGGCCGCCGCCCGGGGCGCGGTCGCCATCGTCGTCGAGCGACATGTCGAGGTGGACGTCCCGCAGATCGTCGTCCGGCGGACCCTCACGGCCCTCGCGGTCGCGGCGGTCTGGTGGTTCGAGGATCCTTCGGCGCAGCTCGGGATCGTGGGCATCACCGGGACCGACGGCAAGACGAGCACCTCGCGGCTGGCCGCTGCCGTGCTGGAGGCAGCGGGCCTGCGGGCGGGCGTCGTGACGACGGTCGGCGGGCGAATCGGCGGCGTCGACGAGCGACGGCCGCCCCACATCACGACGCCCCAGGCCCCGGAGCTGCAGCGGGCGCTCGCCGCCATTCGTGCCGCGGGTGACCCCGTCGCGGTCGTCGAGACCACCTCGCACGGGCTGGCGCTCGGTCGCGTCGACGGGGTGCGCTACGACGTCGCGATCCTCACGAACGTCACCCACGAGCACCTCGAGTTCCACGGCAGCTGGGAGGCCTATCGCGACGCGAAGCGGTCGCTGTTCGCCAGGCTGGCCGTGGGTCCGGCCAATCCACCGAAGCTCGTGCCGGGGTGGCCCCGGACCGGCATCCTCAATGCCGACGACCCCTCCGTGTTGCTGTTTGCCGACACGACGCGTGCGGCCGACGCCCGGGTGCTCACCTACGGCCGGTCCCGCGAGGCGGACCTGCGGCTGCTCCGCGTGCGCGACGACGGCAGCCGCCTCCGCCTCTCGTGGGACGGACCCACCGGACGGCGGCACGCGGCCCTCCAGCTCGCCGGCCGGTTCAACGCCTACAACGCGCTTGCGGCTGCGAGCCTCGGCGTCGCGATCGGGCTGGATCCGGAGGCGGTGACCGCGGGCCTCGAGGGCCTCAGTCACGTCGCCGGCCGGATGCAACGCGTCGAGCTCGGGCAGCCGTTCGGCGTGGTGATCGACTATGCCCACACCCCGCATGCCCTGGGCCTCGTGCTCGACGAGCTCGCCCCGGTGGCGAAGGCCCGGGGCGGGGGACTCATCGCCGTGTTCGGGTCGGGTGGGGAGCGCGACGTCGAGAAGCGGCCGATGATGGGCCGGGTGGCGGCCGAGCGAGCCCGGCTCGTCATCGCCACGAACGAGGACCCCCGCAACGAGGACGCGCTGCGGATCCTCGAGGACATCGCCGCCGGCGCCGAGGCCGCGGGCGCGGTTCGCGGGGAGTCGCTGGAGCTGATTCTCGATCGCCACGCCGCCGTCGCGGCGGCGATCGCGGCGGCCCGGCCCGGCGACGTCGTCCTGCTGGCCGGCAAGGGTCACGAGCACAACATCCTCGTCGCCGACGGCGGCGAGATCCCGTGGGATGAGCGCGAAGCGGCCGTCGATGCCCTCCGGGCCCACGGCTTCGGAGCCGGCCCGGGCGGCTGACGAGGGCCACCGACGAGCCCGCCGGCCCCACGCCTACGGAGCACGGGCGGAGCGTGCAAATGTCGCTGCTAGACTCAATTCACCATGGTTGTGCAGCGGACCAAGCCGGAGGCGCCGGCTGAGGGCCCGACCCGCGCCCCACCGCGACCCACTGCGCGGCGCCCCGCGTCGCGCACGAACGGCGCGTCCGCCGACGGCCGCCCCGGGATCCGACCGTCGAGCCGTGGCGGGGTTCCATCCGTCAAGCGGATGTCGGCCGACCTGCTCACCGCCGTCAGGCGCCACGATCCCGATGCCGACATCGACGCGATCCAGCGAGCGATCGACTTCGCCGTCGAGGCCCACGGAGACCAGAAGCGCGCCTCGGGCGAGCCGTACGTCACGCACCCGATCGCCGCCGCCCACATCCTGGCCGACCTCGACATCGATCAGGTCGCGATCCAGGCCGCGCTCCTGCACGACGTCCCCGAGGACACCGAGTACGACCTCCCGGACATCGAGGACCGCTTCGGGGCCGAGGTCGCGCAGCTTGTCGACGGCGTCACGAAGCTCAGCAAGTTCAGCACCCTGAGCCACGAGCAGCAGCAGGCCGAGAACATCCGGAAGATGTTCCTGGCGATGGCAGACGACATCCGGGTCGTCCTCATCAAGCTCGCCGACCGGCTCCACAACATGCGGACCCTCGCGGCGCTGCCGATCGAGAAGCAGGGCCGGATCGCCCGCCAGACGCTCGAGATCTACGCCCCGCTGGCGGAGCGCCTCGGCATCTGGCAGGTCAAGTGGGAGCTGGAGGACCTCGCCTTCAAGGTCCTCGAGCCGGAGCGGTTCCGCGAGCTGGCGAAGCTCCTGGACACCCGCCGCAAGTCTCGCGAGACGTACATCGAGCGGGCCATCGACGACCTCAAGCCGCGGCTCGAGGCGGCCGGCATCAAGGCCGATCTCCAGGGCCGCCCGAAGCACATCTACAGCATCTGGAAGAAGATGCAGCGCAAGTCCGCGGAGTTCGGCGAGATCTACGACGTCTACGCCATCCGCATCCTTGTCGACGACGTTCGGGACTGCTACGCCGCGCTTGGCATCGTCCACGCCCTGTGGCACCCGATTCCCGGCCAGTTCGACGACTACATCGCCGTCCCGAAGAACAACCTCTACCAGTCGCTCCACACGGCCGTGATCGCGATCGACGGCAAGCCCCTCGAGATCCAGATCCGGACCCACGCCATGCACCAGGTGTCCGAGGTGGGGATCGCCGCCCACTGGCGGTACAAGGAGGAGTCGAAGGCCGACCGCGACTACGACGCCAAGCTGGCGTGGCTGCGGCAGCTCATGGACTGGCAGCGTGACGTCAGCGACGCGACCGAGTTCGTCGAGGGCATCAAGCTCGACATCTTCCAGGACCAGGTCTTCGTGTTCACGCCCAAGGGCGACATCAAGGACCTGCCCGCCGGCGCGACGCCGCTCGACTTCGCCTACCGGATTCACACGGACGTCGGCCATCGGACGATCGGCGCGAAGGTCAACAACCGCCTCGTCCCGCTCGACTACCGCCTCAAGAACGGCGACATCGTCGAGGTCGTCACGACGAAGGCCGGGCACGGCCCGTCGCGCGACTGGATGAACGTGGTCCGGACCTCGCACGCCCGCGAGAAGATCCGGCAATGGTTCAAGCGCCAGGAGCGGGACGAGAACATCGTCCATGGCCGCGAGGCCCTCGATCGGGAGCTCCGGCGGCTCGCCCGGACCTCCACCTCGGCCGTCGGCCAGGAGCGGCTGCTCGAGGTCGCCCGGCAGTTCAACCACGATTCGATGGACGACTTCTACGCAGCCGTGGGCTACGGCGCGATCGGTGCGCAGTCGGTGGTCATGCGCCTCGGCGTCGTGGACGACACGCAGCTCACGCTGCCGACCACCGCTCCGCCGCTCCAGCCGGCGAAGGCCGGCGGCGTCCGGGTCAAGGGCGTCGGCGACCTGCTCGTACGGTTCGCCCGCTGCTGCCATCCCATCCCGGGCGACCCGATCCAGGGCTTCATCACCCGCGGCAAAGGCGTGACGGTCCACCTCCGAACGTGCCCGACGATCGTCAACGAGCGCGAGGTCAGCCGGCTCATCGACGTCGAATGGGATGCCGCCCCGACCCAGACCTACCCGATCGCGATCCGGGTCGAGGCGTACGACCGAACCGGCCTCCTCAGCGAGATCACCCAGGTCGTCGCGGAGGCGAAGGTCAACATCGTCGCCGCGAACGTGTCGGTGACCCCGGATCACACGGCAGTCGTGCGGGCGACGCTCCAGGTCGCTTCGCTCAGCCAGCTGGCACGCGTCCTCGCCCGAGTCGAGCAGCTCAAGGACGTCCTCGCGGTCTCGCGCGACCTCGGCCAAGGCTAGAAGTTATCGTGGGCTCGAGATGCCCACCTTCCAGGCCCCGCGCGGAACCCGTGACCTGCTGCCCGCCGATCGCGTCACGTGGGCCCGCGCCGAGGCCCGGATCCGCGAGCTCGCGGCCCTCTACGGCTACCACGAGATCGAGACGCCGATGTTCGAGCAGAGCGCGGTCTTCGAGCGAGGCGTCGGTGCGGTCACCGACATCGTCGAGAAGGAGCTCTTCCGTGTGTCGCCGTCGCGCGGCGAGGAGCGCGAGCCGTGGGCCCTCCGGCCGGAGGCCACCGCGGGCATCGTTCGGGCGTACATCGAGCACGGCCTCCACACCCAACCGCAACCCGTCCGCGTCAGCCTGTACGGCCCGATGTTCCGCTACGACCGGCCGCAGGCCGGCCGCTTCCGCCAGTTCTGGCAATGGGACATCGAAGCGATCGGGGACGCCGGCCCGGCGATCGATGCCGAGATCATCGAGCTCGGGATCCGGTTCTATCGGGCGGTCGGGCTCGAGACGGTGGAGGCCCGGCTCAACACGATCGGTGACCGCGAATGCCGCCCGGCCTATCTCAAGGCCCTGAGCGCCTACTACGAGACCCGCCTCGGGGAGTTCCCGGATCTCGCCCGGGCGCGGCTCGTCTCGAACCCGCTGCGCCTGCTCGATTCGCGGGACCCGGCCATGGTCGCGATCAACCGCGATGCGCCGCCGCTGTGGGACTACCTGTGCGCCGCCTGCGCCGAGCACTTCGCGGCGGTTCGGGTCCACCTCGACGCCCTCGCCGTCCCGTACCGGCTTGCGCCCGAGATCGTCCGCGGCCTCGACTACTACACCCGCACGACGTTCGAGTATGTCCGGCCCGGTGCGGAGGGCCAGCAGGATGCCCTGGGTGGCGGCGGCCGATACGACGGGCTCGTGGAGCTGCTCGGCGGGAAGCCGACGCCCGCGATCGGCTTCGCGCTCGGGATCGATCGGGTGGTCCTGGCGATGGTGGAAGCCGAGCATGCGGCCCGTACCGCTGCCGACGCGGACGGGACGGGATCGGCCGGGGCCGGCGCCGGCGTCCCCGGCGGGCCGATCGCCGTCGTCGTCGGCGCCGATCCGGACGACACCGTCACGCGCCTCCGAATCGCCACGGAGCTCCGGGCGGCGGGTCTCTCCGTCCGGGCCGACCTCGGCCACCGGAAGCTGGGCCGGCAGCTCGAGGCGGCGGTCCGAGACGGCGCGCGCTTCGCCGTCATCGTCGGCGACGAGCTCGCCGAGGGCATCGTCCAGCTCCGAGACCTCGGCGCCGCCTCGCAGAAACCGGTCGCCATGACGGCCCTCGCTGCGCTGCTCCGGCGGAAGGCCGGAGCCGCCTGACCCGCGACCCGGCCAGCGCCGCGGCTCGCTACGTGGCCGGCGCCCGCCGCCCACCCCGCCGGCCTGCCCGTCACGGCTCGTACGATGACGCGAACACCGGACGCTGGGAGGCTCGGATGGCCGAGTGGATCTACTTCATCCATCCGCCGCGCGACGACTTCGCGGCGACGATGACCGAGGCCGAGGCGGAGGTCTGGGGTCGGCACTGGGCGCGGATCCAACAGCTGTTCGACGAGGGAACCGTTGTGCTCGTCGGCCCCACCCTCGGGAAGCACAACACGGGCATCTGCGTGTTCGAGGCGCCGGACGAAGCGGCTGCCCGGGCGTTCATGGAAGGCGACCCGACGATCGCCGAGGGTTTCGCGACCGGTGAGCTGCGGCCCTTCCGTGTCTCGCTGCTGCGGGGACGCGCGACGCCCGTCAGGCCCTGACGTCAGATCGGCTCGGCGAACTCGAAGAGCCCGAGCAGGTTGCCGTCCGGATCCTTGAACCACGCACCACGGCCGGCCGGCATCTGGGCGACGCCATCGACGGTCTTCGGGGTCTCGTAGGCCTCGAACACGACGCCGCGCGCCGTCAGCTCACGGACCTCGGCTTCGACGTCGGGCACCGTGAAGGCCATCTGGGTGTGGCCGCCGGATGCGGTCCCGCCCGAACGGCTGATGACGAAGAGGCTGCCGTCGCCGGCGCGGTAGGCGGCAACGCCGGGCCGCAGTGCCAGCGGCTCGAAACCGAGGGTCTCCTCGTAGAACTCTCGCAATCGGTCGACGTCGTGGGTCGGCAGGGTGGTGTGGACGCGACGATCGGCGAGCATCTCGAGGTCCTCCAGGAGCCGGCGCCGGGCACGCAACCCTGAGCACGCGGCGGCCGATACGATACCCGGGCCATGTCGCAGACCACGCCGGTCGATCTCTCGAGCTCCTACCGCAGTCACAGCTGCGGCCAGCTTCGGGCGTCCGACGCCGGCACCCGGGCCCGGCTGTCCGGCTGGGTCCATCGCCGCCGCGACCACGGCCAGCTGATCTTCCTCGACCTCCGGGACCGCCACGGGATCACCCAGGTCGTCATCGACGAGGCCCAGGCGCCCGAGGCGCACGCCGCGGCGGCGAGGGTCCGGTCCGAGTTCGTCCTCACCGTCGAGGGCGACGTCGCGGTCCGGCTGTCGGGCAAGGACAACGCCGAGCTCGCAACCGGCGAGATCGAGGTCCGGGCAACGACGGTCACGATCCTCAACGAGTCGAAGACGCCGCCGTTCTACGTCAACGAACCCGACGCCCCCATCGACGAGGCGCTGCGCCTCAAGTACCGCTACCTCGACCTGCGGCGCGAGCCGATGCAGCAGCGCCTGCTCCTGCGGAGCCGCCTTGTCCAGGCGATCCGCGAGGTGCACCACGCCAACGCCTTCGTCGAGGTCGAGACCCCGAACCTCATCAAGACGACGCCGGAGGGAGCTCGCGACTTCATCGTGCCGTCGCGCCTCCAGCCGGGCAACGTGTACGCGCTGCCGCAGAGCCCGCAGATCCTGAAGCAGCTGCTGATGGTCTCCGGGCTCGATCGCTACTTCCAGATCGCCCGCTGCTTCCGCGATGAAGATCTGCGAGGCGACAAGCAGCCGGAATTCACGCAGCTCGACCTCGAGATGAGCTTCGTCGACGAGGCGGCGGTGATGGGGTTCGTCGAAGCGATGGTCACGGAGGTCACACGCCGCGTCCTGCCGGATCGGCCGATCCAGGCGACGCCGTTTCCGCGGTTCACCTACGACGAGGCGATGGACCGGTTCGGGACCGACAAGCCGGACATCCGATACGGGCTGGAGCTGCAGGACCTCGGGCCTGCGCTCGGGGATGGGCCGAGCGGCTTCCGCGTGTTCGACGAGGCCCTCGCGAGCGGCGGTGTCGTCAAGGCCATCGCCGCACCGGGTCTCGGGACGTCGACACGACGCGAGCTGGACGAGCTGACGGAGCGAGCCAGGGCCGAAGGCGCCCAGGGTCTGGCCCACCTGGTGGTCGAGCCAGGTGGTGCCGTTCACGGGCCGATCGTCAAGTTCCTCGGCGAGGAGCGCGCCGAGCGGCTCGCCGCAGCGGCGGGTGCATCGCCGGGCGATCTCGTGCTGATCGTGGCCGACGCCCGCGAGGTCGCCAATGACGTCCTGGGGACGCTTCGGGTCGAACTGGCCGACCGGCTCGGGCTCGCCGATCCGGCGACTCTTGCCTACTGCTGGGTGCACCACTTCCCGATGTATCAGTGGGACGCCGAGCTCGGTCGCTGGGACGCGACCCACAACCCGTTCTCCGGCGTGGTGCCGGAGGACGAATCGCTGCTCGTGACGGCGTCGGGCGATCCCGACCGACCCTCGCCGGAGGATCCGGCCGGTCGCGCCCGGGCCATGCAGTACGACATCGCGCTCAACGGCTGGGAGCTCGGCGGCGGGTCCGTCCGGATCTGGCGCCGCGACCTGCTCGAACGGAGCTTCGCCCTCCAGGGCTACAGCCGTGACCGGATGCAGGCGATGTTCGGGGCGATGCTCACGGCATTCGACTATGGGGCGCCGCCACACGGCGGGATCGCCATCGGGATCGATCGCTGGTCCGCGCTGCTGACCGACCAGCCGAACATCCGCGAGGTCATGGCCTTCCCGAAGACCCAGTCGGGGAACGACCTCATGCTCGAGGCCCCGTCGCCGCCCGATCCGGCCCAGTACGCCGACCTCGGGCTGCGCTTCGTGGGCACCCCGGACCGGCGCTGACCGCCCAGGCCGACTCGGGGCTCGGCATCCTCGCGCCGATCGCGCGCCGGCCACGGCTGGCGGCGCTGATCGGGGCGATGTTCATCGCCTTCTCGGGCATCTTCTACCGCTTCGCCGAGGTCTCGCCCGCGACCGCCACGGTCTTTCGGTGCTTCTACGGCCTGCCGATTCTCGCCTTCGTGGCGTATCTGGAGCATCGCCGCTACGGCCCGCTCCCGAACCTCGCGGTCCGGCTGTCGATCATAGCCGGGGTGTTCTTCGCCGCGGACCTCTTGTCGTGGCACCACGCAGTGGACGCGGTCGGGGCTGGGCTTGCCACGGTCCTGGGCAATCTCCAGGTTCTGGTCGTGCCAATCGTGGCGTGGCTGGTGCTCCGGGAGCGACCGCCGCGGCCCGCGCTGCTCGCGCTGCCGGTGGTGCTGCTGGGCGCCGTGCTCATCTCGGGCGTGATCGGCTCGAACCCGTACGGACGGAACCCGCAGCTCGGCGTGGCGCTCGGTACGTTCACCGCGTTCTCGTACGCCGGCTACCTGCTCGTCATCCGGCGGGGTGGGCGCGACCTCCGGCGACCGGCCGGCCCGGTCGCGATCTCGACGGCATCCACGATGGTCGTCGCAATCGTCTTCGGGGTGATCTCGGGCGAGCTGAACCCCGTCCCATCGTTGCCGAGCCACTTCTGGCTGGCCCTCGTGGGCGTCACGTCGCAGTCGATCGGCTACCTGGTCATCTCGATCTCGCTGCCGCGCCTGCCCGCGGCCCTCGTCTCGATCATCCTGCTGGCCCAGCCGGTCGCCACCGTCGTCCTCGCCCGCATCATCCCGAGCCTCGACGAGGAGCCGTCGCCGGCGCAGCTCCTGGGCGTGATCCTGGTCGTGGCCGGCATTGCCATGGCCTCGATCCCGGTGGGACGCATGCGCGACCGCGCCCGCGCGGCGCTCGCCTGAGGGCGGCTAGCCGTCCCCGGGCTCCTCGGCCTGGCCGTAGGGAGCGAGGGCCGGGCCCTCGAGCGGAATGTCCTCCGGCTCGTCCGCCATGCCGGCACCCCACTCGTGGGTGTGCGGCCCGGGCGGCTCGGACGGACCCTCGTAGGGCGGGAGGTCCGCCGGCGCCGTGTCGCGATCGATGACCGTCCCCGGATCGCCGAGCTCGACGTCGCGCATCGCGACGCCCGATGCCGCGAGATCGGCGATGACGTCGCCCGGCATCCGGCTGGGCGCCACCCCCGCGAGCCTCGCCGCGGCGTCCATCGGGACGAGGACCGGAAAGCCGACCTGGCTGCCCCAGGCCGGACGGAGGATCGTGTCGGGCTCCAGGCCGTGCGTCTCGATGAGCGTCGTGACGGTCTCCGCGCCGACCCAGGTCAGGCGCGCGGGCCAGACGAGCGCCGCGGTGGTGCCGTTGATGACCTCGCCCGCGACCTCGATCCCGCGCCGGATCTGAGCGACGGGGCCACCGGCCTGGGGGGCCGGCTCCGCGAGCGTGACGGGCGCGCCCGCGAGGGCCGCGGCGACTGCGCCCTCCGGGTCCGCGGTGACCACGACGATCGGCGTCGCGCCGCCCGACCAGGCGACATCGGCGATGCGCCGGACCGACGCGAGGCCGTCGGCATCGGCCAGCGCCGACTCCGGGCTGGCAGCGAGAATCACGGCCGCGACGGTCACGGCTCGATGCTAGCAGCGGCCGGCATGCGACAATCCGCCGACCCAATGGACCTGTCCACCCGTACCGCGCTGCCCGACGACCCGCAGGTCGACCCGGGCCTCGCCTTACGCGACGACGTCCGGAACGTGGCGATCGTCGCCCACGTCGACCACGGCAAGACGACCCTCGTCGACGCGATGCTCCGGCAGACCGGCACGTTCCGGGCGAACGAGCTGCTCGTGGATCGCGTCCTCGATTCTGGCGACCTCGAGCGCGAGAAGGGCATCACGATCCTGGCCAAGCAGACGACCGTCGACCACGACGGCGTCCGCCTGAACATCGTCGACACCCCGGGCCATGCCGACTTCGGCGGGGAGGTCGAGCGGAGCCTGCTCACGGTCGACAGCGTGCTGCTGCTCGTCGACGCGGCGGAAGGCCCGCTGCCCCAGACCCGCTACGTCCTCCAGAAGGCAATGGCCCGCCGCCTGCCCGTCGTCGTGGCGATCAACAAGATCGATCGCGGCGATGCCCGCCCGAGCGAGGTCCTCGATGCCGTCTACGAGCTCTTCATCGACCTCGGGGCGAACGACGACCAGATCGAGTTCCCGGTCGTCTACACGAACGCCAAGGCCGGCACGGCGACGCTCGACCTGGAGCAACCGGGGACGGATCTCAAGCCGCTCCTGAATCTACTCGTGAGCGTCACCCCGGCACCGACGTTCGTGCCCGGACACCCGCTCCAGCTGCTCGTCACGAACCTGTCGGCGAACGAGTACGTCGGCCGGATGGCGGTCGGCCGGATCCGCAACGGCTCGATCCGGACCGGCCAGCGAATCGTCGTCGTGCGCGACGAGAGCGACGACGTCGCCGGGGCCATCGAGCCCGGGCGGATGGTGACGCTGAGCGGCACCGTCACGAGCCTCCAGACGGCCCACGGCATCGAGCGGATCGACATCACCGAAGCCTCGGCCGGCGACATCGTCTCCGTGGCGGGGCTGCCGGACGTGACGATCGGCGACACGATCACGGACCCTGCGGATCCGCGACCGCTGCCACGCCTCGACGTCGACGCCCCGACGCTGCGGATGACGTTCGGGGTCAACACCTCGCCGCTCTCCGGACGCGACGGCAAGTACGTCACCTCCCGCCAGATCAAGGCCCGCCTCGACAAGGAGGTCCTCGGCAACGTCTCGATCGAGGTCCACCCGACGGGTTCCGGCGACACCTTCGAGGTCCGCGGCCGGGGCGAGCTCCAGCTCGCGGTCCTCATCGAGCAGATGCGGCGCGAGGGCTACGAGCTGACGGCCTCGCGGCCCGAGGTCATCCTGCGCGAGACCGCGGACGGGGTCATGGAACCCTACGAGCGGATCACGGTCGACATCCCGCCGGACTTCATCGGCTCAGTCCAGGCCGCGCTCGCCGGCCGGAAGGGCCGGCTCGAGCAGATGACGAACGACGCCGACGGCCGCGTTCGGCTCGAGTACGTCCTGCCTGTCCGCGGCCTCATCGGCTACCGCGGCCAGCTCCTGACCGAGACACGTGGCACCGCGCTGCTCCATCAGATCGGCGAGGGCTACGGCCCTTGGGCCGGCGACGTGACGCATCGCACGAACGGGGTCCTCGTCGCGGACCGGACGGGCACATCGAACGCCTACGGGCTGTTCAACCTCCAGGAGCGCTCCGAGCTGTTCATCGGCTCCGGCGTCGATGTCTACGAGGGCATGGTCATCGGCGAGAACGCCCGATCCGGCGACATGGACGTCAACGCGACGAAGGAAAAGAAGCTCACCAACATCCGGACCCATGCCCACGACGAGTCGCTCCGCCTGACCCCGCCGCGGCCGCTGACCCTGGAGGCGGCGCTGGAGTTCATCGCCGAGGACGAGCTCGTCGAGGTCACCCCGACGTCGATCCGGCTCCGGAAGCGGCTGCTCGCGAAGCACGAGCGCGAGCGAGAGCGCGGCCGAGCCTTCGAGCAGGGTCGCGACGCGGACTGACGCTCAGCGCGTGCGGTAGCTGACCGACCCCGCCTGGGCGCGAGTCCAGCCCATCCGCAGCAGGACCACCGCCCACATCCGATACGGTCGCCATGCCTCGGCGATCCTCTCGACGTCGGCACCGGTCGAGGCGGGCAGCCCGTAGAGGTCCTTGATGACCGTTCGGCCGAGCTCGTCGCTGCCCGGCAGCCCATCGGCCACGCCACAGCCGCGGTAGAGCGTGGCGTCGGCGGTGAACGGACCCACGCCGGGCAGCTCCTGCAGTGCGGCGATTGCCGTTTCCGGCAGCATGTCGCGGAGGGCCTCCGTGTCGAGGCGGCCATCGAGCGCGGCCTGGCCGAGGCCGTGGAGCCGCCGGATCTTCTCCGCGCTCAGGCCGGGATGCTCCGTGAGCTCGAGGAGGCGAGCCGGACGTGGGAATGCCGGGACCTCGACGCCTTCGATCGTCGGCCGGTCGCCGACCCGCTCCGCGAGACCACGCTTGATGACCGCCGACTGGCGGCGCGAGATTCGCTGACCGATCACGAACGAGGTCACGGCCTCGTAGGCCGAGTAGAGGTCACGGCCTCGTAGGCGGAGTAGAAACATACGGGCCGGAGATAGTCGTGCTCGTGCTGCAATCGTCCGACGATCGGATCCCGCTCGCCGACGGCGGGCCATGCCGTGCCGTCGTGGTCGAGCGACAGGGACCGCGCGGCCTGGCGCGTGGCCGGCTCGAGGAGGTCCGTGGGCGCGTCCGTTCGGCCGCGAACGACGCCGTCGCCGTCCTGCCACAGCTCGATCGCAGCGCTCGCGTCGCGGCCTTCCACGGGGAACGCGAGGGTGATCGATCCGGCTCCGACGCCGCCGCCACCGATCCCGGCCGGGAAGCCGCCGGCAAAGTCCCGCGCCGCTGCGAGGCTGAAGGGTCCGCGCGGAACGATCTCGATGGCGGTCACGACCGCAGGATAGGCGACGGTCGGGCCTTCGGGCCGTCCGTACAATCCCCGAATGGCGCGAGTGGGGGAGGCCACGGAGTATTCCGTGACCGGGCTGCCGAGCCGGGAGCGCATTCGGGCGTTCGAGCTCGCGGCCGGCCTGTCGATCCTCTTCATGATGCTCATCCACGACCTCTGGCACTGGGGCAAGCCGGAGACGTGGACCTCGACGGTCGGTTGGGCGATCAGCCTCGCCGGCGGCCCGACGGCCACCCCGACCTTCCTGTTCGTCATGGGCGCGTCGCTGGCATTCTCGCCACCGTGGCGCTTCCGGACGCTGGCCACGCGGGGCCTGTGGCTGCTGTTCCTGGGCTACCTCCTGAACTTCCTCCGCGGCACGCTGCCGGCCATCGTCGGAACGTCCGTCGGGCTCGTCACGTGGCAGCAGATCGCGCCGTTCACGCCGTGGTCGCTGCTGACCTCGGTCGACCTGCATCACGTGGCCGGGCTGTCGCTCGTGGCCGTGGCCGCGCTCTCGATCCGGTGGCGGCCCGGCTGGCCGTGGCTCGCCGCCGCCGCGGCCGTGGTCCTGGTCCAGCCGTGGCTCCGAGGGCTGACCTTCGGGACGGCGCTCCTCGACGGGCCGCTGACCCCGATCCTGGGTGGCGCCCCGAACGTCTTCTACGCCGTCGTCCCGTGGCTCGCCTACGCCCTCGTCGGCACGGTGTTCGGGCGGGTGCTCGCGACCGCGACGGATCGGCGTCGCGTATTCCGCCTCGGCGGCCTCGTCGGGCTCGGGCTCATCGCCGTTTCGGGCGTGCTCATCCTCCTCACCCAGCCGTCGTTCGATGTCGTGACGTACTGGCACGGGCCGCCGGCATTCGTCATCGGGATCATGGGCCTCGTGCTGATCTGGCTCGCGATCTGCGAGGCCGTGACGCGGAGCGAATGGCTGAACCGGCGGCTGCGGATCGTCTACTTCTGGAGCGCCCGGGTCATCCCGATGTACTTCACCCACTGGCTCGTGGTGGGCTGGGGGATCGCGGTCGTCGGGTTTCGCGACCTAGACCTGTCGGGCGTCCTCATCGCGACCCCCTGCGGGATCGTCGTGACGACGCTCCTGTCGCGCTTCGCGGTGCGCCTCGAGGAGGCGCCGTGGCGGCTCATCGCCCGGCGCATGGCCCCGGCGACCGCGTCGGCCGCGGCCCTCAACCCGGCGGTCGTCCCCGACACCTGATCCTGCGTTGCCCCGCGGCGGCGGCCGCACCCCTCCGGACCTCCGCGGCCCGAGCCGCCGGCCCCGGCGGGAGCGCCGCCTACAATCGGGCGATGCCGGAGTCGATGGCGATCTACCTCGACCACGCCGCCACCACGCCGTTGCGGCGCGAGGCTCTCGAGGCGATGCTGCCGTTCCTCGGTGGGCAGTTCGGCAACCCGTCCTCGCCCCACGCCTGGGGACGGCGCGCCCGCGCCGCCCTCGACGAGGCCCATGAGCGGGTCGCGGTCGCGCTCCATGCCGGACCGCGCGAGATCGTCATCACGAGCGGCGGCACCGAGGCACTGAACCTCGCGCTCAAGGGCGCGGCCTGGGCCGGCAAGGGCCGCGGCCACCGGATCCTGACGACCGCGGTCGAGCACCACGCCGTGCTCCATCCGCTGCGCTACCTCGAGAAGTTCGGCTTCGAGGTCGTCGAGCTGCCGGTCGACCGCTATGGCCGGGTCGATCCGGCCACCGTCGAGAGTGCCATCACTGACCGGACGATCCTCGTCGCCGTCCAGCACGCGAACAACGAGGTCGGGTCCATCCAGCCGATCAGCGAGATCGGCGGGATCGTCCGCGAGAAGGGCCCGAAGGGCTGCCTGTTCGCCGTGGACGCGATCGCGTCCGCGCCGTACCTCGCCATCGATGTCGAGGTCATCGGCTGCCATCTCCTCGCGATCGCTGCACACAAGCTCGATGGGCCGAAGGGGGCGGGCGCGCTCTACCTCCGCCATGGCACCCACATCCTCGGCCAGCAGCAAGGCGGGACCCAGGAACGCTACCGCCGGGCCGGCACCGAAGATGTCGCGGCCGCCGTCGGGATGGGCGTGGCGGTCGAGCTCGCTTCGGCGGAGCGGGATGGCCTCGCCCGACGCCTGAAGCGGCAGCGCGACCGCCTGAAGGCTGCGGCGACGGCGGTTCCCGGCGTGGAGCTGACCGGCCATCCGAAGGATCGCCTGCCGGGCCTCCTCTCGGTCGTCGCCCGGGACGTCGATGGGGCCGCCGCGGTCATCAAGCTCGATCTCGCCGGAGTCGCTGCCTCGGTGGGCTCCGCGTGCACGACCGGGTCTGCCGAGCCGTCGCATGTCCTGACCGCGATGGGGTACCCGGATGACGAGGCTCGTGGTGCGCTCCGGCTCTCCCTCGGCCGATCCACGACGGACGAGGAGGTCGACGCCGCCGCCGCGATCCTCACCCGGGTCCTTGCCGAGGCCCGCGCCGGCGGCGCGGGCCTCGTGAGCGATCCGCTCGGGCAGGGCGTCTTCGCGGGCGGGGGGCCGGGCAGCGGCGCCCCCGCGGGCGCGGTTCCACCGGGCGTGCTCTCGTGAGCCGGACCCTCGTCGCGATGTCGGGCGGCGTCGATTCCTCCGTTGCCGCAGCGATGCTCGTCGAGGCGGGCGAGGAGGTCGTCGGCGTCTGGATGCGGCTGCACGACGTGGCCGACTCGGTCTCGGAGTTCAAGAAGAGCTGCTGCTCGCTCGACGCGGCGGAGGACGCGCGCCGCGTGGCCGGCCAGCTCGGGATCCCGTTCTACGTGATGAATCTCGAGCGGGAGTTCGACGATGGGGTCCTCTCGCCGTTCCTCGCCGCCTACCTGGATGGCCAGACACCGAGTCCGTGCACGGACTGCAACACGACCGTGAAGTTCGGAGCCCTGCTTGGCCGGGCGCGGCACCTGTACGAGTGCGATTCGGTGGCGACCGGCCATTACGCCCGACGGACCGTCGCCGATGGCGGGCAGGCCGAGCTCCGGCGAGCTGCAGACGAGGACAAGGACCAGACGTACTTCCTCTACGGCCTGCGGCAGGACCAGCTGGCCGACGCCCGGTTCCCGCTTGGCGACCTGACCAAGCCCGAGGTGCGCGGCGTCGCCCGCTCGCTGGGTCTCGCGACCGCCGACAAGCCGGAAAGCCAGGGCATCTGCTTCATCCCCGACGGCGACGTCCGCGGCGCGCTCCGGACGCGCGCGGCCTGGCAGCCGGAGCCCGGTCCCATCGTCGACGCGGGTGGCGACCGGGTGGGGGAGCACGGCGGCGCGGCCGGGTACACGGTCGGGCAGCGGCAGGGCCTCGGCGTCGCGCTCGGCGAGCCGCGCTACGTGTCCCGGGTCGACCCGCGGACGAACACGATCACGCTGGCCCGGCGGGAGGACCTCGAGACATCGACCGTCGAGCTCGATGACGTCCGCTTCATCGCCGGCGCGGCGCCGGCGCCCAGCCCGAGCTCCTTCCGAGCGGACCTCCGCGTGCGCCATCGCGGCAGCCTGGTGCCCGCGACGATCCGGCCCCTGGGCGGTGACGGTCGCTGGGTCGCCGAGACCGACAGCCCGGTGTGGGCGATCGCCCCAGGGCAGGCCGCGGTCTTCTACGACGGCGAGCGCTGCCTGGGCGGCGGCCGGATCGCGGCCACTCCCGCGAGCGCCGTGGCGTGATCGGGCCGGCGATCATCCTCGCCGCCGTCTTCGCGGTGCTGCACGTGTCGATCTACGTCCTGATCCGGGGCAGGGCCGGAGCTCGGCTGCCGCTGTTGCTCGGGGCGGCGTTCCTCGGCGCGTGGGCCGGCGATGCGCTGGGCGCGCGGCTCGGCGTGGACCCGGTCCGGATCGGTGACTTCCGCGTCGTCTCCGCCTCGGTCCTGGCCTGGGTCGGGATCGGCGTCGTCGCGGTCCTCGCGATCCTCGGGCCGTCGCGCAGGACCGAAACGGGCGGCACCCCGTGAACCGGCTGGACCGCTGGACCGGCCGGCGCGACCACGACCGTTCGGGCATCGTGGGCCGGGCGCTGGCCTTTGCGGAGGATCGGCCGGCGTTCACCGAGGGGCTCGCGCTCGGCGCCGTGGTCGGGGCGGCGATCGCCGGTTCCACGCTGTGGAGCCGCCTTCGTGCCAGCCGCCGCCGAGCGGCGGCTGACGTTGCGGTGTCCGACCCCGGCGGCGCTCCGTAGAGCCGACCCGAGTCGCCGGCCGATCGGCCTCGGCTACCATGGCGGCCGAATGCCGACCCCACCGCCGGAGCGCGATTCGCAGATCGCGTGGCTGCCCGCTGCCGAGATCCGGACGCACTTCCTCGAGTTCTTCGCCGAGCGAGGCCACACGATCGTGCCCAGCGCCAGCCTCGTGCCGGCGGGCGATCAGACGCTCCTCTTCACGAACTCCGGGATGGTCCAGTTCAAGGACGTCCTGACCGGCGCCGAGAAGCGCTCCTACACCCGCGCGGTCGATTACCAGCGCGTCCTGCGCGTGGCCGGCAAGCACAACGACTTCGAGGAGGTCGGGCGGACACCGCGGCATCACACGTTCTTCGAGATGCTCGGCAACTGGAGCTTCGGCGACTACTTCAAGCGCGACGCGATCCTGTGGGCCTGGCAGTTCCTGACGAAGGACCTCGGGATTCCCGGCGACCGCCTCGCCGCGACGACCTACACGACCGACGACCTCGCCTACGGCGTATGGCACGACGAGATCGGGCTGCCGCCGGAGCGGCTCGTCCGGTGGGGCGACTTCCCGAACGGCGATGAGAAGAACTGGTGGCGGATGGCCGACATCGGACCCTGCGGTCCGTGCTCGGAGATCCATTTCGACCGCGGCGCCGAGTTCAGCGAGGGCGACTTCTGCGTCCCGGACCACTCCGAGCTGTGCCCCCGCTGGCTCGAGGTCTGGAATCTCGTCTTCATGGAGTTCGAGCTCCATCCCGATGGATCGCTTACGCCGCTGCCCGCTCCCGGGGTGGACACAGGGCTCGGCCTCGAGCGCATCGCGAGCGTCGTCCAGCAGGTCCCGACGAACTACGACACCGACCTCTTCGCCCCGATCCACGCCCGGATTCGGGAGCTCCTCGGTCACGATCCGGAGGCGTTCGAGGACCAGCGCTTCAGCTACCAGGTCATCGCCGATCACAGTCGCGCCGTGACGTTCCTCGTCGCGGACGGGGTCCTGCCTTCGAACGAGGGCCGGGGCTACGTCTGTCGCCGGATCCTGCGGCGGGCCGTGCGCCACGGCCGGCTCCTGGGACGCAAGGAGCCGTTCCTCGCGGAGACCGCGCGGGTCGTCATCGACACGATGGCCGAGGCCTATCCGCACCTTCGCGAGGGCCAGGCCGAGATCCTCGCGGCGATCTCGCGCGAGGAGCGCCAGTTCATCAAGACCCTCGAGGCGGGCACGGACCTCCTCGAGGAGGCGCTGATTCCCTTGACCTCGAACGACCGGGTCATCGGCCAGCTCGCCGAGACGCTGCCGGCCGACGCGCCCGAGCTGCCCGGCGACGTCGCGTTCAAGCTCCACGACACGTACGGCTTCCCGATCGACCTCACGGTCGAGCTGGCCGCGGAGTACGGCGTGAGCGTCGACCGCGCCGGCTTCGAGGCCGCGCTCGAGGAACAGCGCGAGCGCAGCCGATCCGGGAAGAAAGCCGAGCTCAGGGCCCACGCCGAGCTGGCGGCGCTCTACCAGTCGCTGCTGGGCCGGTCCGGGGCGACCGAGTTCCTCGGCTACGACACGACGACCGCCGAGGGTCGCGTCGTCGCGATCATCCGCGACGGGATCGAGTACGACGAGCTCGAGGCAAAGGGCGATGAGGAGCTCCGGACGCCGGCCGGGGCGGCTGCCGAGATCGTGCTGGATCGGACCCCGTTCTACGCCGAGGGTGGCGGCCAGATCGGGGATCGTGGCGCGCTCCTTCCCGGTGGCGAGCCCGACGGTCCCGCGTTGTTCGAGGTCGAGGACACCCTCCGCGTCGCCGGTACCCAGACTGCGGGCTTGATCGTCCATCGGGGCACGCTCCGCGGCCACGTCCGCGTCGGCGAGACGCTCCGCGCCGAGGTGGATCCGGAGCGGCGGGCCCACACGATGCGCAACCACACGGGCACGCACCTGCTCCACCGCGCGCTGCGGAACGTCGTTGGCGACCGCGCCAAACAGGCTGGCTCCCTGGTCGCGCCGGAGTACCTGCGCTTCGACTTCCCGTTCGACCGGGCGCTGACCGATGACGAGCGCCGGACGATCGAGGACGAGGTCCGTGGCGTCGTGCGCGACGATCGGCCCGTGACGGTGGAGGTCATGCCGCTGGCCGATGCGATCGAGCGCGGCGCCGACGCGCTGTTCGACGAGAAGTACGGCGAGACCGTTCGGACCGTGCGGGTCCAGGACTACAGCTTCGAGCTGTGTGGCGGCACGCACTGTCGGGCGAGCGGCCAGGTCGGGAGCTTCGTGATCACCGCCGAGCGAAGCATCGGCTCGGGGATGCGCCGGATCGAGGCCCTGACGGGAGCCGCCGCCGATGCGTATTTCCGAGGTCGCGTCGACGCCCTCGAGCGCGCGGCGAATCTCGCGGGAGCGGCCAGCGTCGACGCCCTGCCGGATCGAATCGCGGCCCTCCAGGAGGAGGTCCGGGAGACGCGCCGCAGGCTCAAGGCTGCCGGCTCCGGCGCTGGGGCGGGTGGTGGCGGCGTCCCGAAGCCCGGCGACCTCCGGGACCGGCTCGAGACCCACGACGGCGTGTCGATCGTCACGCTCGCCGCGCCGTTCGAGTCTCCCGAGGCGATGAAGGGCTACGCCAAGGACCTTCGATCCGCCCTCGGCGCGAACGTCGTCGCGCTCGCGCTCGACGCCGACGAGCCTCAGGTCTTCGTCACCGCCGACGAGACCGCAGTGGCCAAGGGCATCTCGGCCGGCGACCTCGTCCGGATCGCGGTGGCGAAGATCGACGGCAAGGGTGGCGGACGTCCCGAGATGGCCCAGGGCCGCGGAACCCGCCGCGACGGCGTTGCCGGGGCGCTTGACGCCATCCGGAGCAGCGTCCGCGATTCGGTTGGGTAGGCCGGGACGCCGGCGATGACCCTGCTGCGACGGCTGTGGAACCGCGACGGCACCGAGGCGCTGACGGCGTGCACCGCGCTCGACGTCGGAACGGAGTTCGCGAAGGCCCTCGTCTTCGAGATCGGCGACGATCGGAGGGCGACGGTCCGCGGCGTCGGGCGGCGGCGGCAAGGCCTCGCGCACATGCAGTCCGGGACCGTGGCCGACATCTCGGCCGTCGTCGACAACTGCTCTGTCGCGCTCCAGGAAGCCGAGGAGATGGCCGGCTTCCGGCCGTCCCAGGTCGTCATCGGCATCGCCGGAGAGCTCGTCAAGGGCTCGACGACCGTCTACGACCAGCAGCGCGTCAAGCCCGAACAGCCGATCACCGAGGCCGAGCTCGCGAAGCTCATCGAGGGCGTCCAGCGCGAGGCGAGTCGGGCAGCCGAGCGGTCCGTGACGTGGGAGACCGGGCTGCCCAGCGTCGAGGTCCGTCTCGTCCATGCCGCGGTCGTCGGGGCCTGGATCGACGGCTACGCGGTCACCAATCCGGTCGGGTTCCAGGGCCGCAATGTCCGCATCGCGATCTTCGATGCCTTCGCGCCGCTGGTGCACCTCGGCGCGCTCCAGAGCGTGGCGGCGAAGCTGGAGCTCGAGCTCATCGCGGTCGTCGCCGAGCCCTACGCGGTCGCGCGGGTCCTCGACAGCGAGCAGGTTCGCCAGGGCGGCGCGCTGTTCATCGATGTCGGCGGCGGCACGACCGACGTCGCGCTCGTGCGGCAGGGCGGGATCGAGGGAACCCGGATGTTTGCCCTCGGCGGTCGCGCGTTCACGAAATCGATTGCCGACCGGCTCGACCTGCCATTTCCCCGCGCCGAGGCGCTCAAGGTCGACTACGCCCGCGGCATCGCCGGCGATCGGGCCGAGGACGTCCGGAAGATCGTGGCCGACGACGTGGCGGTCTGGGCCGCGGGCGTGGAGCTCGTCCTCGAGGAGCTTGGCGCGGGCGATCAGCTGCCGGGCCGGATCCATCTCTGTGGCGGCGGCTCGCGCCTGCCCGAGATCCTGGAGGCCCTCGCCGCGGAATCGTTCTGGCGGCACCTTCCGTTCGCCCGGCCGCCGGAGGTGACGCTCCTGTCACCGTCCCAGATCGAGACGGTCCATGACTCGACGAATCTCCTGGTTGACCAGCAGGACGTCACGCCGATGGGCCTGGCCTACCAGGCGATCGAGCTCGGGACGTCGACGAGCGTCCTCGACGGATCGCTCCGGAAGGTCGTCCGGAGCATGCGGCTGTGACCGGGCCGCGCGACACCGGGGACTCGGACGCCGTGGGCGGCCCGGGCGACACCGGAGACGTCGTGGGCGGCGCCGGCAGCCCGGGTCCGGACGTCGCGGCGGAGGTCGTCTACCTGGACGTCGACGACGAGATCACGTCGGCGGCCGCGCGGATGCGTCGCACCGAGGCCGAACGGATCGCGTTCGTCCTCCCGTACGGCTCGCGGCTCGCAACGTCGCGAATCAACTTCCGGCTCCTCGCCCGCGAGGCGGCCACGCGGGGCAAGCGCCTCGAGATCGTGGCTGCCGATGCGTCCGCCCGAGCCCTCGCGGGATCGGCCGGACTGCCCGTGTTCGCCTCCGTCGCGGCGCTCGAAGCGGGCGACGCTGGTGTTCCCGGCACGGACGCCGCCGGCGGGCGAGCGGGGCTCGCGGCCGGAGCCGTGGCAGCGGCTGGCGCCACCGGAGAGGCGCCCACATCGCCCGATGGCACCGCAATGCGAGTCATCGCGGTCCCCCGCGCGCCGGAGCCGATCCCGACCGTCGGCCGGCGGCGGACGCCAATCAGAAACCGGAACGCGGCCATCGCGGCGCTCGTCGTGCTCGCCCTGATCGTGGCAGGCGCCCTCGGGGCGTTCCTCTACCTGCCGTCGGCGACGATCGTCCTGACGCCGACCGCCGAGACCCTCGGTCCGGTCCAGCTCGTGGTCCAGGCGAGCACGGACGTGACGGCTCCCGACTCGACGACCCTGACCGTGCCCGCACGAACGTTCTCGTTCCCCGCCGCGGCCACGGCGACGTTCACGACGACCGGCAAGAAGGTCACCGACACCAAGGCCACCGGCTCGGTGACGTTCTCGAACTTCGACACCGGGGGCTCCAACCGCATTGCCGCGGGTTCGATCGTCTCGACCGGGACCGGAGTCCAGTTCGTCACCGTGGCCGACGTGACGCTGCCCCCCGCGACGTTCGACTTCTTCCCGCCGTTCTCGGTCCACCCATCGACGACCAGCGTCGGCGTCCAGGCCGTCGTGTCGGGCCCGACCGGCAACGTCGGGAGCAACACGATCACGATCGTGCCCAAGGGCGAGAACAAGAACACCACGAAGGTCACGAACCCGGATCCGACCACCGGCGGCGCGCATGACGAGTCGCCCCAGATCAGCCAGCAGGATGTCGACGCCGCGCTCGCGCAGCTCCAGACGCTCCTGAAGAACGATCTCGACGTGAAGGTCCGCGAGGCCCAGGGCCTGCCGCCGGGCACGTTGACATTCCCCGATACCGAGAACGTTGGCACGCCCGTGCCGTCGGTGGACCCGACGACCCTCGTCGGTCAGCAGGTCGCCACGTTCGATCTCGGCTTGACGACGACGGGGACCGTCCTCGGAGTCGATCCGGCCCCGGTGACGTCGGTCAGCGAGCAGCGCCTTGCGAGCCAGGTAGGCGATGGCTGGCAGCTGCAGGCTGGATCGACCCACATCGATGTCGGCCAGCCCAGCGTCGCCAACGGCGTCGTGAGCTTCCCCGTGACTGCCAGCGCGACGCGGACGCGGATCGTCGACCACGACGCCCTGGTGAGCGCGATCAAGGGCCTCGCACTCGCCCAGGCTCGCGCCAGGCTCGAAACCTTCGGGCAGGTCCACATCACGCTATGGCCGGACTGGGTGACGACGATCCCAGGCAATGCCGACCGCATCTCGCTGACCATCGCCCCGCCGGCCCCAGCACCGTCACCGTCGCCGTGACGCCGACCCAGCCGGGGACGATCCTGGGCATCGACTACGGGTCGCGGCGAGTCGGCGTGGCGATTGCCGAGAGCGACGGCTTCGCGGCGCGGCCACTCACCACCATCGAGCTTGGACGACACTCGAGCGAGGTTGGCGACGCTGCGGTGGCCGAGCCTGACGCCCGCACCGTGGCCGAGCTCGCGCGCCTCGTGGCCCAGCACGGCGTGACCGAGCTCGTGGTCGGGCTGCCGCTCGACGCCCACGGCGGCCAGGGCTCGATGGCCGTGACGGCGCGCAGCTGGGCCGAGGCCCTTGGGGCTGCGCTCCAGCTGCCCGTGACCCTCCGCGACGAGCGCCTCACCAGCAGCATCGCCGAGTCCCGCCTGGGCCCGATGCCTCGCGGGCGGTCGGGCGGGCCGCCTTCGCGGACCCAACGCGACCGCTATCGTGGGCGGGTGGATCGAGAGGCCGCGGCGATCATCCTGCAGGACGAGCTCGACGCCCGCCGGTCCGAGCGCCGGTGAGCGTCCGAAGCGGACGAGGACCACGCGATGAGGACGGCCCGCCAAGGCCGATCATGCCGTCGTGGCGCGCCTCCAACGGCCGCGGCCGCCCACCCCGAGCGACGCGCCTGCGGTCCGACGCCCCGCGCGGCCCTCGGCTCCCGGCGTTCCTGAAGTTTCTGCTGTTCAGCGGCGGCCTGGCCGTCGTCGTGCTCGTCGTCCTCCTCACCGCACTTCGGCCGCTCGTTCGGGCCGGCGTCGTGAGCTGGGCGTGGGACAACCCGAGCTGGATCACGCGCGTTGCCTTCGTCGACCAGCTCGTCCGCGAGGACCTCGGCAACACCCTGAACCAGGCGCCCGGCACGGACGCCACCGAGGCGATCTTCCAGGTCCTGCCGAACGACACGGTCCTCGCCATCGCCCCGCGCCTCCAGGACCAGGGCTTCGTCGTGAACCAGCGGGCGTTCGCCTACCTGGCCCTCGCGAGCAACCTTCAGCCGCACCTCCAGGCCGGCACGTTCGCGCTGCGCCGGAACATGACCCCGAGCGAGGTGGTCGTGGCCCTCGTCGCCGGCAAGGTCACGCTCCAGACGGTCAGCGTGACGTTCCGGGAGGGCATCCGGCTGGAGCAGATGACGGCGCTGCTCGAGACGATCAAATCGGGCGTCGATCCCCAGGCGTTCTATGACCTGGCCGAGCACCCGACGCCCGAGCTCCTCGCGGACTACCCGTGGCTGGCCACCGCCGGCCTGCCGAGTGGCGCGAGCCTCGAGGGCTTCCTGTATCCCGCGACGTACACCCTCGTGACCGCGACGAGCGGCGGAGGGTTCCAGGTGACGACCGCCGAGGGGCTGATCCGGATGGAGCTCGACAAGTTCTACGCCGCGATCGGGCCGGCGCGGATGGACGTGCCGGCCGCCCGGAAGCTGAACTTCTTTCAGGTCGTCACCCTGGCCTCGATCGTCCAGCACGAGACGGCCCAGCCGACCGAGAAGGCCCTCGTCGCCGGCGTGTACCAGAACCGCCTCGACCGGTTGAACGGCTTCGCCCCGCTCATGGGCTCCGAGCCGACGGTCATCTGGGCGGTCGACACGGCCGCCCTCGCGAAGCTCCCGATCGAGCAGTGGAAGGACTACTTCTTCTGGAACGCGATCAAGACCAAGATCTCCGATCTCAAGGTCCCCGCCGCGCTGCAGCCATACCAGACGTATCAGTCCGCCGGGCTGATCCCGGGCCCGATCTCGACGCCGACCGAGATCGACATCGACGCCGCCCTCAACCCCGACCAGAAGGACGGCTATCTCTATTTCCTGGCGCTCCCCAACACCGGCACGAATGTCTTCGCCAAGACACTGGCCGAGCAGAACGCCAACATCGCGAAGTACTACCCGAACGGGTTCTGACAATGCCGACCATCGATACCGCGCTCCCGGTCATCGAGGCTGCCCACTGGCCGAAGCCGGCCGACTTCGCCGCCCCGCCGAACGCGGCCGACCATGCCCGCTGGGCCGAGGCCGATCGCGCCGCGCGGCCGGAGCGCCTGGCCCGCCTGCGCGAACGGATGGCCGTGGCCGGCGTCGACGGCTACTTCGGCCTTCGCTGGGAGCACATGCGCTACCTCACGGGGCTGCCGTTCGACGAGTCCGAGGTCACCGGGGCAGGCGACTCGGGCAAGTTCCTCGTGACCCTCGATGCCGTCTACGTCCTCGCCGACAGCCGCTACACGATCGCTGTCCGGCGGGACGCTCCGGAAGCCACGGTCTTCGAGTGCTACAACGCCCTGACCGATCGTTGGCCGGAGCTCCTCGCGACCGCCGGCGCACACCGCGTCGCGGTCGAGGCGATGACGATTCCGCACCTCGTCTGGGAGGGCCTCGTCAAGGCCGCGCCCGAGGTCGAGCTCATGGCCGTCGAGGGCTGGGTCGAAGCCGGGCGCCAGCACAAGGAGCCATCGGAGCTCGAGCGCGTTGCCGCGGCGTGCGCGATCGCGGATCGTGCCTTGGCCGGGCTTCTTCCGACGATCCGGCCCGGTGTCACCGAGCGCGAGCTGGCGCTCGACCTGGAGTGGCGGATCCGGACCGCCGGCGCGGATCGGCTGGCGTTCGACGTGGCCTGTCTGGCTGGGGCCGAGGCGGCGCTGCCGCACGGCGCGCCGGGCGATCGACCGGTCCGGAGCGGCGCGGTGCTCCTCTTCGACTTCGGGGCCCAGGTCGCCGGCTACCGGAGCGACATGACCCGGACGCTCTTCGTCGGTGAGCCGAATCCCCGCGATCTCGCGGTGTACGGCGTCGTCCACGCGTCGCAGGAGGTCGTGTTCGATCGGCTGAACGAGGCGATCCCGCTCGCCGAGCGGGGTGGGCCGATGCCCATCGGGCGGGAGCTCGACGCCATCGCCCGGGCGGCCATCGAGGCGGACGGCCGCTGGCCGGCCTACGGCCACGGCCTGGGGCACGGCATCGGGATCGCGGTCCACGAGCTGCCCGGCCTGGGCCGCCGCTCGCCCGAGGTGCCGCTCCCGCGGCGCACCGTGTTCTCGGTCGAGCCGGGGATCTACCTCGAGGGCGAGACGGGCGTCCGGATCGAGGATCTCGTCGCCATCGACGTCGACGCCGGCCGGATGGACCTGCTCACGCAGTTCCCGCGCGACGTGGTGGTCGTCGGCTCCTGAGGCCCGCCCTCACCCGACAGGCCTCGCCGCGCAGCGCCTCGCCGCGCAGCGCCTCGCCGCGCGGCGTCCGAGCCCGATCCTCGTCAAATGTCGCGGTGGTCGACTCCGCCACCCAGTGGCCTTGGCAATTGTCGTCGTGGCGCGACATCTGGCGCCGCCACGGGCTGATTCGGGAATGTCGGGTCGTCCGCGCCGACATTTGACGAGTGCCAGCCCCGCGGCCACCCCTCCGAAGCGGGCGGTACAATCCGCCGGCCGAAACGAACCGCATCCGCAACGCCGTGCCCGGCGTACGCCCCATGTCACGGAGCCCAACGACCATGATCAGCACCAGCGAGCTGCGCAAGGGCGTGGCCATCGAGCTCGACGGCGAGCTCTGGCAGATCCTCGACTACCACCACATCAAGATGGGCCGCGGCTCGGCCCAGGTCCGGATCACGCTCAGGAACATCAAGCGTGGCCAGACGGTCGAGCGGTCGTTCCAGGCGGGCACCAAGTGGCCGCGAGCGTCCATGGAGCGACGGCCCGTCCAGTTCCTCTACCGCGACGGCGACGACTTCCACTTCATGGACAACGACACGTACGACCAGTTCATGCTCCGCGGCGAGCAGCTCGGCGAGGCAGTCCAGTACATGAAGGACGGCATGACGGTCGACCGGACCACCTACCAGGGCGAGACGATCGGGGTGGAGCTGCCGGTGACCGTCGACATGAAGGTGACGAGCACCGAGCCCGGGTATGCCGGCGACACGGCGTCGGGTGCTCGGAAGCCCGCCACGCTCGAGAGCGGTCTGACGATCCAGGTGCCGCTCTTCGTGGGCGAGGGCGACACGGTCCGGGTCGACACGCGGACGGGGGAGTACCAGACCCGGGTCTGACCCGTGGTTTGTCGCCCGACGCTGCTGGCCCGGCTCCCGGGCGCGCCGACCGCGGCCTGGCGGACGGGGTCAGAGCAACTGGCCCGTCACGAGGAATAGGCCCGTGAGCACGAGGCCGGCGACGAGGAAGGCCGCGAAGATCCGCGGCCAGAGGATCCGCCTCAGGCGACCGTCGGCGAGCGCCCCGAGCTCGTCCCTGGCAGCGAGCAGCGGGCCGAGGGCATCGGCATCCGTGCCGGCGCTGCCCGGCTGAGCCGGAGGGGCGAGCGCGGCGCTGCCCTCCAGATTGGTCCGGGCGTCGCCCTCCCTGCCGGCCCCGACCGCAGCGTTGACATCGCTCGGAACCGCTACAGACCCGGCGCGATGGCGCACCTGCGCGGCGGCCACCGCGACGCTCGCGCGGAGGCGCCTGCCGCCCTCCGGCGCGATGGCATTCGCCGCCTCGACCATCGCCGCGACGTGGCCCGGACCGCCGCTCCACCAGTCGACGAGATCGCGCGCGGCCGCGTGTGCGAATCGCTCGTCCGGCGTCGCCGTCGGGAGCGCCTCGGCGGCGGCCCGTGCCTCCGCGATTCGTCCGGCCAGGAGGAGGACGTCGACCCGGAGGCCCTGGAGCTCGGCCGGGTCATCGTCGCGCGGCGGACGGCGGCGCAACCAGGCGGCGGCGCCGGCGCGGGTGGTTGGGATGCCTCCGCCACTCGCCGACCTCGCCGCGGCATGCGATTGCTGGCCGAGCCACATGAACGCTTCCATCGCCCGGCGTGACCGGGGCTGGAGCGCCCGGAGGTAGGCCTCCGTTCCGAGGAGGGCGCCGAGCACGATCGTCGCGATCGTCCCGACCCACCAGGCCGCTCCGAGGGCCGCGCCGATGAGCGGCGCCAGCAGGGAGGTGACGACGATGGCCACCACGGCGTTGACCGCGGGCAGCGAGAACGGTCCGACACGATTCGGCTCGCCGAGCGCGACCGCCATCGTGCGAAAGGACCTGAACCGCCGGGCCGGTGGCCGTCGTTCGGCGGTGGCCCGCGCCGCGATCGCCACGCCGCCGAGGGCGACGATCGTCGCAGCCGAAAACGCCGCCCACACCCCAAGCCGATCGGGGAGGGCCAGCTGATCGATGGCGACGGCATCGAAGGTCCCCCACGCGACGCTCCAGGGCAGGGCCACGCCGCAGATCAGCCAGCCCGCCGTGTTACGGCGGCCGGCGCGCAACTCCCGGAATGCCAGGAACGCGGCCGCGAGGCCGAATGGCAGCCACAGCTCCGGATCGTCCATCCCGATCAGCGCCATCGAGCCGAGGGCGAGGCCGCCCAGGAGCGCCACGCCGCGCGGGAGCCGCAGGCCCGCTGTCCCGTCGCGACGCTGCCGCCGCGCCGCGAGGTCGAGCGCGATCAGGAACCCGATCGGGAAGGCGATCGCCGCGAGCGAGGCCGCCACGAGAATCCCGGTGAGGTCCATCGGGGAGGACGGCATCGCCCGACGATAGTCGATCGGGGAGGCCGCGTACGATGGCCTGATGGACAGCCAGGATCCGGCAGCCGGCCAGCCCATCGGGCTCGCGACGCCGGCCGCGCCACCGGCCGCGACACCGGCCCCGCAAGGGATCCCGACCACGCAAGGGATGCCGACCGCGCCCGGCACGTTCGGCCTCCGGATCCTCACGGTGGGCGAGGTCGCGCGGACGATCTCGACCACGGTCCGGGCAGACGAACGGCTCCGCGACCTGTGGGTCGAGGGCGAGGTGGGGCGGGTCACGATCTCGAGCGCAGGCCACGCCTACTTCGCGCTCAAGGACGATCGCGCCGCGCTCCAGTGCGTCTGGTTCCGCGACGAGCGGATCCGATCCGCCTTCCAGCCTCAGACGGGGCTGCGGATCGTCGTCCACGGCCGGATCGACGTGTACGAGCCGCAGGGCGCGCTGCAGCTGTACGTCGAATCGATCCAGCCCTCCGGCATGGGCGATCTGGCGATCCGATTCGAACAGCTCAAGGCCCGGCTGGCCGCCGAGGGCCTGTTCGAGTTGGCCCGCAAGCGGCCGTTGCCGCCGCGGCCGCATGTCGTCGCCGTCGTCTCGTCACCCACGGGCGCCGTGTGGAAGGACGTCTGCCACGTCTTCGCCCGGCGCTGGCCGCTGGTGCGCGTGCTGCTCGTGGCGTGCCAGGTCCAGGGCGACGGAGCGCCCGAGTCGATCGTCGGGGCTCTGCATCGCGTCGAGCGCCACGCCGCCGCACTCGAGGCGGCAGGCCGCGCCGACGAAGCGCCCGTCGTCACGATCCTCGCCCGCGGCGGCGGCTCCATGGAGGACCTCTGGGCGTTCAACGACGAGCGCGTCGTGCGGGCGATCGTGAGCCACGCGCTGCCGCTCGTCAGCGGCATCGGACACGAGATCGACGTCACCCTGAGCGACTTCGCGGCCGACGTGCGGGCCGCCACGCCGTCGGCCGCCGCCGAGCTCGTCGTGCCGGATCGCGCCGAGTACGCGGCCGCGCTCGCCCGCGGCGCGGAGCGGATGCAACGAGCCGGCGGCCGCGTCGTGGCGGAGGCTGGCCGCGTGCTCGATGCGGAGCGCCGCATCCTCGATCGCTCGAACCCCGCGGCCCGCCTCGCCGGATCCCGCCAGCAGGCGTCGGACCTGCTCGACCGCGCGACGCGGGCGCTGCGCACCCGGCTCGCGACGGTTGCGGGCCTCGAGGACCGCCTGGCCGCGGCCCTCCCGGCACATGCCGCGCGCGCCATCGCGGAACGTCAGGCGGCCGTCGGCGCCTCGACGGCAGCCCTCGCGGTCCTCGGGCCCCAGGCCACGCTCGAGCGGGGCTACGGCATCATCCGCCGTGCGATCGACGGCGCCATCGTTCGCGATCCGGCCGCTGCGGCCGCCGGCACCGCGTTGACCATTCGGGTCGCCCACGGCGAGTTCCCGGCCACCTCCGGGCCAAGCAGCCCCCGGCCCCCGACGAGGAGCACGCAGGCGACGACATCGTGAGCGAGGTCATCGCGGTCGTCCTGGTCGTTGCCGTTGCGATCGTCGCAACCGCGATCGGGCTCCGGTTCGGTATCGTCGTCCTCGCGCCGCGGATCACGCGGGCCATGGATCGCAGGGAGGACGAGGGAGCACCGTGACGGACCCGGCTGACGGCCCGATCGAGTCGCTGGCGTTCGACGACGCCCTCGCGGCGCTCCAGCGGACCGTGGCCGAGCTCGAGACGGGCGGCCTCCCGCTCGAGCGATCCATCGCGCTGTACGAGCGCGGCGTCGCCCTCCACGAACGCTGCGCGAAGCTCCTGGCCGAGGCCGAGCTGAAGGTCCAGCAGCTCGTCGCGCGTGCCGGCGGGGCCCTCGAGACGATCGAGGTTCGAGCCGAGGAGCCTGGCGACGGCGAGTGATGCAGCCCGGGGGACACAGAGCACGTGACGTCGCGACACGTTTGCAATTCGCAATCGGCGACACGCCGGCGCGGCGGCGCGCGTCCCTGACCTCGATGCAACGATTCCTCGCGCTCCTGGCGGCCGTGCTCCTCGCCGCCTGCACGAGCCAGGCCCCTGTGCCGACACCAACGTCGAATGACTTCGGCCGAAGCTCGATCACGCCGGGCTCCGGCGCGAGCCCCAGCCCCACGGCCAGCCCCGAACCATCGCCGACGCCAACGCCCAGCCCCACCGCCAACCCGAAGCCGATCGTCACGCCCTCGCCGACGCCTTCCGGGCCGACGTTCAGCCAGCTGATCGGCCAGAAGCTCATGGTCGCGATGAGCGGCACGACCCCGACACTTGATCTCCTCGGCCGCATTCGGCGGGGTGAGGTCGGCGGCGTGATCCTCTTCGGGTCGAACATCAGCAACGCCACCCAGCTGACGGCGCTCACGAAGAAGCTCCGGGCCGCCGCCGCGGCTGGCGGCCAGCCACCGCTCCTGATCTCGACCGACCAGGAGGGCGGCACGGTGAAGCGGATCTCGTGGATCCCCCCGACGCTGTCGCCGCCGCAGATGGGCGCCTCGGGCTCGGTGAGCCAGGCCCTGGACCAGGGCAAGGAGACCGGCGTGGCGATGCTCGGGCTGGGGGTCAACAACGATCTCGCCCCGGTGGCCGACGTCCCCGCGTCCACGTCGTCCTTCATCTACCAGCAGGGCCGGGCGTGGTCGTTCAGCGCCGCCACGACGACGAGCCTCTCGGATGCGTTCGCGACCGGTCTGGAGCAGGGCGGCGTCGCGCCGACCATGAAGCACTTCCCGGGGCTCGGCTACGCGATCAAGAACACTGACCTGAACGTGGTCACGCTCACCCAGTCGGCCGCGACGCTGAACCCGGGCCTCGATCCGTATCGGGCGGCGATCAGCCACGGCATCCCGATGATCATGCTGTCGAACGCGATCTACACGGCCTGGGACTCGAAGAACGCCGCCGGCTGGTCGCATGCCATCGCGATCGGGCTGCTGCGGGACACCCTGGGCTTCCGGGGGGTCTCGATCACCGACTCGCTCAACGGCATCGGCAGCGCGATGGGCGTGTCGCCGAAGACCCTCGCGATCCGGGCTGCCAGGGCCGGGACGGACATGATCCTGCTCACCGGCTCCGAGGCATCCACGAAGGCGGCCTACACCACCCTTCTGGCCTACGCCCAGAGCGGGTATATCTCGCGCTCGACGCTGCTGGCTTCCTACGCTCGGATCCTGGCCCTCAAGGCCGCCGTCGCGGGCGGTCTCTAGGACGCCGCTCTAGACTCGAAACCCACGCTGGCCATCACGAAACCGGAGACGCGTGACCACCATCCTCTCCCGCCTGAACGGGCCCGGCGACCTGCGCGGCCTCAGCGAAGGCCAGCTTGCGATCCTGGCCGCGGAGATCCGCGAGACGATCGTCGGGACGGTCGCGAAGACCGGCGGCCATCTCGGCTCGTCGCTCGGGGTCGTGGAGCTGACGATCGCGCTCCATCGCCTCCTCGAATCCCCGCGGGACCGGATCGTCTGGGATACCGGCCACCAGGCGTACGCCCACAAGCTCCTGACCGGCCGCCTCGAGCGCTTCCACACGCTTCGCCAGCTCGACGGGGTCGGCGGCTTCCCGCGGCGCTCCGAGAGCCCCCACGACGTCTTCGACGGCGGCCATGCGGGAACCGGGCTGTCGATTGCCGAGGGCCTCGCCGCGGCGCGCGACCTGCGCCACGGCCAGGAGCGCATCGCGGTCGTCGTCGGCGACGCGGCCCTCATGACCGGTCTCTCGCTCGAGGCGCTCAACGACATCGGCCACCGCGGCACCCAGATGCTCATCGTCCTGAACGACAACGAGATGTCGATCAGCCCGACCGTCGGGGCATTCTCCACCTACCTCTCGAAGATCAAACTGAGCGGCGCCTGGCGCCAGAGCAAGACCGCCTACGACCGGCTGGTCGAGCGGATCCCGTTCATCGGCCACGGGGCCCTCATGTGGAGCCAGCGGTTGCGCCGGTCGGTCGTCAACCTCGCGAGCCCGGGCCAGCTGTTCGAGGACCTCGGGATCACGTACATCGGCGTCATTCCGGGCCACGACCTGCGAGCCCTCAACGAGACGTTCCGACGGGTCCTCCTGCTCAAGGGCCCGGTGCTCGTCCATGTCCGGACGCAGAAGGGCCGTGGCTACCGGCCCGCTGAGACGGACCAGGTGTCGTTCCACGGGGCCGCGCTCCCGCCGATGGAGCTGGCTCCTCGGACCGATGCGCACGACGGGGCTCGGGCGCCCGTCGCGGTGCCGACCACAATGGCATCCGCTCCGACCGGAGCCGGCCCGACGACCGCGACGAGCATCCGCCCCGGCTCGCCCCACGGTGCGGGCTCGAACGGTGACGCCCTGTCGCCCGCCACGCCGCCGAAGGCCAAGCAGCCGAACTACACCGCGGTGTTCGTCGCGGAGCTGATGCGGATCGCTGCCGAGGATCGCCGGATCGTCGCCATCACCGCCGGCATGCCGACCGGCACGGGCCTGGCCCGCTTCCAGGCGTCGTATCCGGACCGGTTCATCGATGTAGGGATCGCCGAGCAGCACGCCGTGACGATGGCGGCCGGGCTCGCGATTGCGGGACTGCGACCGGTCGTCGCGATCTACTCGACGTTCCTCCAGCGGGCATTCGATCAGACCGTTCATGACGTCTGCCAGAACGACCTGCCGGTGCTGCTCGCCGTGGACCGGGCGGGGCTGGTCGGCGAGGACGGCACCTCGCACCAGGGAATGTTCACGCTGCCGGCCCAGCGCCAGCTGCCGTACCTCGTCGTCGCGAGCCCCAAGGACGAGCAGGAGCTGCGCTCATTGCTCCACACCGCCATCGGCCAGGATCATCCGTTCGCGCTCCACTACCCGCGTGACGCCGGGTTCGGTGACCCCGAGATCGAGCCGCGACCGATCCCGGTGGGCCGCGGCGAGGTCCTCCGCGAGGGGCGGGACATCGTGCTCGTGGGCTTCGGGCCGATCGTCCGACGGGCCCTCGAGGCGGCCGATCTGCTTGCTGCCGATGGCTGGTCGGTCGGCGTCGTGAATGCCCGCTTCGTGAAGCCGCTCGATGGGGACCTCATCGTCCAGCAGGCCCGCGGCAAGGCCCTCGTCGTGACGCTCGAGGAGAGCGTCGTGACCGGCGGGTTCGGCAGCGCGGTCCTCGAGGCGCTGGAGGAGGCGCGGATCGCCGACCCGGCCCTCAGGGAGATCGCCGTGAAGATCCTGGGCATCCCGGGCGATCGATTCGTCGATCACGGATCGGTCGCGGATCTCCGGCGAGTGCTGCGGCTCGACTCGGCCGGGATCGCGGACCAGGTTCGCGAGACGGCCACGGCCATGGGGCTGGAGCCGGCGACGGCGCCGGCGGAGCTCGCGGAGCACGCCCGGGCCGTGTGACTCGGCGGCGTCGGGCCCTCAGCCGCGCCGCACGACCACGAGCAGGATCGCGACGTTCAGCACGACCGCGGCGCCGAGGGCGAGCGCGAACGCGGGCCAGACGCCCCACGGCACCACGAATGCCGCGACGACGAGGAAGAACGTCGCGAACCCGGGCAGGCCGAGCATCAGCCCGCGCAGGACCGCCCGAGCCTGCGAGCCCCCACCCAGGCGGTGGGCGAAGGTCGTCAGGACGCTCACGTATACAGGGAAGGTCGCGAGGATCCCCGCGGCGTGGCCGCCGACGATCGGGGCGGCGCCGCTGATCGCGAGGACCAGGACGGTGGCCACGACCGCGCGCGTCGGGATGTCCCACCGACCCGGACCCACGCCCGACAGGACCGCGTCCGGACGTCCGGCGCGGACGAACGGGAAACCGGCGACGATCGCGACGAGGGCGGTCGCGAAGAGGATCGCCGGGGCGAGCGGCGGGACGATCGCGGCCGTGACCGCGAACGCGACGCCGGCGATGAGGAGGCACCTCGCCCAGTCGAACCGCTGGCTCGCCAGCGCATAGGCGACCGAGAATCCCACCTGGGCCGTGGCGCCGATCAGCGAGCCCGCGGCGGCCTGCGCACCCGCCGCGGAGCCGAGCTCGAGCGAGATGAAGAGGGCGATCGGGCCGGACGTCAGTGGGAGCGCGAGGAGCCAGCCGCTCGTGAGCGCGCCCCAGCGTCGACCGGCGAGGCTCGCCGAGGCGATGAGGAGCGGCGTCAGGACGATCTTCGGGGCGAGGAAGGTCACGTCAGCCCGAACGGTAGCGCTCGGTCGGCGGGGTCCGTCGGTAAGCCCGGCGGAAGTGGGCTGTGCCACCATCACCGCGTGACCGGCACGCGGACCACGAAGGTCCGGTTGGACCAGCTGCTCGTCGAAGGCGGCCTGGCGCCGTCGCGGACGCGCGCCCAGGCGATGCTCCTGGCGGGTCGCGTTCGCGTCGGCGTCGGCGACGCTGCGCGGACCGATCGAAAGCCGGGTGACCTCGTGCCGGGCGACGTCCCGTCGTGCCGGGCGACGTCCCGATCGAGGTCACTGGCGACCAGCCGTATGTCAGTCGCGGCGGCCACAAGCTTGCGGCGGCGCTGGACGCCTTCGGGATCGATCCGGCGGATCGAGTCTGCCTGGACGTCGGAGCTTCGACCGGGGGCTTCACCGACGTCCTGTTGCAGCGCGGCGCGAGGCGCGTCTACGCTCTCGACGTGGGTCGCGGACAGCTCGCCGAATCGCTGCGACGCGATCCCCGGGTCGCGTCGATGGAACGCCACAACGCGCGCGACCTGACGGCAACGAGCCTGCCCGAGGCGATCTCGCTCGCGACGGTCGATGTCGCCTTCATCTCGGCCCGGCTGCTCGTGGCCCCGATCCTCTCGACCTTTCGTGACGGATCGGGCGACCTCGTGATCCTCGTGAAGCCGCAGTTCGAGGCGGGCCGCAGGGAAGCCAGGGGCGGGGTGGTGCGCGATCCGGCGATCCATGCCCGCGTGCTCCGCGAGGCCGCCGCGGCGACCGCCGTTCGCGGCCTCGAGCCGGCCGGCATCGTCGCTTCGCCGATTCTCGGACCGGAGGGCAACCGGGAGTTCCTCCTGTGGGCCAGCGTGCCATCGGGCAGCGACCGCCCGCCGATCGCCGTGCCAGCGTGGCTTGGAGCCCACATCGACACCGTCGCGGGGGTCGCGGCGTGACCGACAGGACGTCCGGCGGCACAGCCGCTCGCCGCATCGGGTTCGCCTACAACCCGACGATCGAGGCCGCGATCGAGCTGCGGGAGCGGGCGGCGGGCTGGGTGGAGATGCAGGGCCTGGAGCAGTGGGCCGTGCCGGCCGCGGAGCGCGCCGACTTGCGCAAGCGCCTCGCCGACACGGACGTCCTCGTCATCCTCGGTGGCGACGGGACGTTCCTCCGAGCCGCGCAGGCCGTGATCGAGGCGGGCTCGGACGTCCCGCTGCTGGGGATCAACGTCGGCAAGGTCGGCTTCCTCTCGAAAGTCGAGGCGGGTGAGCTCGAGCGAGTGCTCGGCCATCTCGCGAAGGGGGAGTACGGCCTCGAGTCGCGGATGGCGCTGGAAGGCCTGATCCGCCGCGCCGCGAGCCCCGATGTCGAGCCGGAGCGGGTCGTGGCCCTCAACGACGTCGTCATCGCGCGCGGATCGCTGGCTCGCGTCGTGCGGCTCGAGACGTCGATCGACGAGAGCCACCTCGCAACGTTCATCGCGGATGGCCTGGTCGTCGCGAGCCCGACCGGCTCCACGGGCTACTCGTTCTCCGCCGGCGGGCCGATCCTCGATCCGACCGCCCGGAACCTCGTCGTCACCCCGATCGCCGGCTACCTGGCGACCATTCGATCCGTGGTCGTCGCAGCGAGCGCGACGGTCCGCTGCCGCGTGCTCCTCGCCGACGAGGCCCTCGTGTCGGTCGACGGCCGGCAGGACCTGCCCCTGTCGGTCGGCGACCAGGTCGAGATCCGGGCGATCGACCGACTGGTCCGCTTCGTCGAGCCGGAGGGATCGCTGCCCTTCTGGGATCTCTTCCGCCAGAAGGTCGAGCTCCTGCCTTCGTGACCGAGCTCCTCGCAACCCGCGCCGACGACGGCGAGGCTGGCCGCGATGGCGCGGCCGACCGTGCGACCGACGGCACCTCGGTGGCGGCCCGGCCTGGACGGCTGCTGGAGCTCGCCGTCACCGATCTCGCCCTCATCGACCGGCTGCGCCTCGTCCTGCAGCCGGGGCTCAACGTCCTGACGGGTGAGACCGGGGCCGGCAAGAGCCTCGTCATCGACGCGCTCGGGCTGGCACTGGGTGCGCGTGCCGATCTGTCGCTCGTGCGCCACGGCGCCGACGCCGCACGGGTCGAGGCGCTCTTCGACCGAACGCCCGAGGTCCTGATCGCGACGCGCGAGCTCAGCGCCTCGGGTCGCTCGACGGCTCGGCTGGACGACGAGACGGTCACCGCGGCGCGACTCGCCGAGACCGTGGGTCCGCTCGTCGAGATCCACGGCCAGAATGACCAATCGCGCCTGCTTGACGAGCGCTGGCAGCGCGAGCTGCTCGATGCGTTCGGGGGCCACGCCGAGCTGCGACGGGCGGTCGTCGAGGCCGTCGCGCAGTGGGCCGAGAACCGGGCAGCCCTCGCGGAGTTGGCGGCGGACCCGCGTAAGGTCGGGCGTCGGATGGAGCTGCTGGGCCACGAAATCGAGGAGATCCAGGGTGCCCGCCTCCGGGTCGGAGAGGCGGAGAAGCTTCGCCAACGGCTCGAGGCCGCGCGGCATGGCGAAGCGATCGCCCGCGGCGCCGCGGCCATCCGAGCGGCCATCGCCGGGGATTCGGGCGCGGCCGGCGTGGCCGGCCGCGACGCCACTGCCCGCGACGCCGTGGCCGTGGCCCTGCGCGAGGCCCGATCGCTGGCCCGCGTCGACCCGCGCTTCGAGGTGCTGGCGGGCCGGTTGGCCGGGCTGGAGGCCGAGCTCGAGGACGCGGCCGGCGAGGCCCGAACGCTCGCCGAGGTCATCGAGCACGATGCCGGCGCCCTGGCGACGATCGAGGAGCGCCTCTCGCTGATCTACGCCCTCGAGCGACGGTACGGCGAGGACGAAGCCGCGGTGCTGGCCCATGCCGAGCGATCCGCCGCGGAGCTGGACCGGCTCACCGGGCTGGACGACGAGCGTGCGCGCCGCGAGGCGGACGATGCGCGCCTGCTCCTGGCCGTCGCGAGCGCGGCCGCGGAGCTCTCGAGCCGGCGATCGACGGCCGCGGTCGCCCTCGGCACGGCCGCCGATGGCGCGCTCCGGGCCCTCGGGTTCCGGCCGGGCGCATTCGAGGTCGCCGTGGGACGGCGGACCGCCGGCGCGCACGAAGCGGCGATCGAGCTGGCCGGCGACGCGGTGGCATTCGATGCCACCGGCGCCGACGAGGTCATCTTCAGGTTCGCCCCGAACGCAGGCGAGCCGGCTCGACCGCTCGCGAAGATCGCCTCGGGTGGCGAGCTGTCACGGGTCGCGCTCGCGATCAAGCAGGTCCTCGCCGCGGCGGATGAGACGCCGACGCTCGTCTTCGACGAGGTGGATGCCGGGATCGGGGCACGAACCGCGGACCCCGTCGGTCGGAGCCTGTGGAGCCTCGGCCGGTCGCACCAGGTCCTCGTCGTCACGCACCTCGCCCAGATCGCGGCGCATGCCGACGCTCACTTCCGGATCGCCAAGCGGGAGCGCGACGGTCGGACGATCACCGAGGTCGAGCAGCTGGACCGGGAGGGCCGGATCACGGAGCTCGCGGCCATGCTCGGCGGGACGATCCCGGGCAGCAGCACGACCCCGGGCAGCGGTTCGACCTCCGGCGACGGGACGAGCCCGGACGGCCCCGCCCTGGCGCCGAGCCTCGTCGCGTCCGCGCGAGCCCTCCTGGATGCGGCCGACGCCTCTCACGCCCGGATGCCGCCGGCCTGACGATGGCAGCCGGGGCACCACCGGCCGATCCCGGGGGCGGGATTCAGGCTGCCCCGGCGACGCTACCCGGCTCGACGGCGATGCAGCCCGCCCGCGAGACACAGCTCGACCGGGCGATCGCGGGCTATCTCGACTATCTCCGAATCGAGCGCGGCCTCGCCCCAGCGACGCTCCGCGCCTACGCGGCCGACCTTCGCGACTTCGCCGATTCGCGGGGCTCCGCCGATGGCTGGGCTCGCGGGCCGGACACGGCCCTCCGCTACCTGGCCGCCCGGACTCGCCGTGGCCGCCGTCTGGATCCCGGTCTCGCGCCGACGAGCCTCCGCCGCCGTGCCGCGGCGATTCGCGGCTTCTACCGCTTCGCCTTCGGGGAGGGCCTGATCCCGGTGGACGTCGCAGCCCACCTCGACCTCCCCAAGATGCCTCGCCTCCTGCCGGACACCCTGACCGTCGCGGAGGTCGCGCGGCTGCTTGACGCGGCGGCTGCCTCGAGCCCCCGGGACGGCGCCCTCCTCGAGCTCCTCTACGCCGCCGGCCTCCGGATCTCGGAGGCGATCGGCCTCGATCTCGAGGACGTCTCGCTCGACGGTCAGTTCGTCCGAGTGATTGGCAAGGGCGACCGGGAGCGGCTCGTGCCGATCGGCGAGGTCGCCATCGATGCGCTTCGGGCCTGGCTGAACGGCGGGCGCCAATCGCTCGTGGAGGCCCACCACGTCGCCCCGATCCGCGGCGGACCCGTGTTCATCGGCGAGCGCGGCCATCGCCTGGCGAGGCAGCAGGCCTGGGCGGCGGTCCGGCGGGCGTCAGCGGCGGCCGGGCTGAAGGCCCATGTGAGCCCGCACACGCTGCGTCATTCGTTCGCGACGCACCTCCTCGAAGGCGGGGCCGACCTGCGCATCGTTCAGGAGTTGCTCGGACATGCGAGCATCAGCACGACACAGCTCTATACCCACGTGACCGGCGAACGGATCCGTGAGGTCTATTCGCGGGCCCACCCGCGCGCCTGAGGAGAACGACGTGGCACGGTATGCAGACCGGCTCCTCGCCGACGGCGAGCGGGCGGTGCTCCGGACGAGGCAGCACCCGATCGCCCCGATCATGGAAGGCCGCACGGCCCTGGCCATCTTCGTGGCCTCGGTGGTGCTGATCGTCCTGATCAGCCAGCTCCAGCCGAGCGACATGCGGTCGATCCTCGGCTACCTGCCGCTGGTCCTCCTCGTGGTCTCGCTCGTCTGGTTCGCCGTGATCCTGATGGCCTGGTACTCGGAGGACTACATCGTCACGAACCGCCGGGTGCTCAAGGTCGACGGGATCCTGCGCAAGCGCTCCGCCGACAGCTCGCTCGAGAAGATCAACGACGCGATCCTGGAGCAGAGCGTCCTCGGCCGGATCCTTGGCTACGGGGACCTCGAGATCCTGACCGCGGCCGAGATGCCCGTGGACCACTACTCCTACCTGTCCGGGGCCCAGCAGTTCAAGCGGACGATGCTCGACGAGAAGCACCGCCTCGAGCAGGAGGTCTACGACTTCCCGGGGCCGCCACTGCGGGCCGCCGCACCGGCTGCGGCTGCTCCCGCGACGCCGGCCGCCCCGACCATGACGTCGGACGAGATCACCCGGGCCCTCGGCAGCCTGGCCGACCTGCGCGATCGCGGCGCGATCAGCCCCGAGGACTACGAGGCCAAGAAGCAGGACCTCCTCGGACGCATGTGAGCGGGGATTCCGAAGTTGGAGATTCAAAGCTGGTGACCACGTGCTGACGAACGGCTTCACGTTCGACAACCTCGCGGCGAGCTTCATCGTGCTCGGGGTGATGCTCCTGGTTGCCTTCCCGTTCCATGAGTTCGCGCACGCCCTCGCCGCCTACCGGCTCGGAGACAGCACGGCCCGGCTCTTCGGTCGCCTGACGCTCGATCCGCGGGCCCACTTCGATCCGATGGGCGGTCTGATGCTGATCGTCTCGGTCCTCTTCCTCGGATTCGGCTTCGGCTGGGCGAAGCCGACGCCCGTGAATCCCCGGAACCTCGAGGGCGGCCGGTGGGGCGAGGCCATCGTCGCAGCCGCCGGGCCTGCCTCGAATCTGCTGCTTGCGATCGCTGGAGCGATTCCACTGCGCTACATCGCCGCCACCGGGATGGACATTCCGATTCTGACGGTCGCGCTCGCGTTCTTCGTCGAGATCAACCTGATCCTGATGGTCTTCAACTTCATCCCGATCCCGCCGCTCGACGGCTCGAAGGTCCTCTTTGCGTTCCTGAACCCGCAGACCGCCTGGCGAGTGCGGCCGGTCCTCGAGCAATACGGCTTCGTGATCCTCCTCGTCGCGATCCTGTTTCCGATCTTCCAGGGGCAGACGCTGATCGGCTTGATCTTCCAGGGGGTGCTCAACCCCTTGTTCGAGGTCCTGACGGGTCAGCCCTTCGGCTACTTCCTGGGCGCATGAGCCCTGGATCCGCCGGGTGGTGGTCCGGCAAGCTGCGCCAGGCGCGGCGCCATCTCATGGCCCGCGTGCGGCCCGATGAGCGAGCGGCCCTCGCAGGGTGGCTCCTGCCGGCCCAGGTACGGCTCTTCGACGGGATGCACATCGCCGACCAACGACATGGCCTCGACGTCGTCGCATGGCTGCGGGCCGACGGAATCGACGATCCGGAGGTCCTGATCGCGGGCCTGCTCCACGACGCCGGCAAGGGCCAGACGGGGTTCTTCGCCCGGGTGCTCTACTCGCTCTCCCAGGCGTACGGCTCCTGGATCTGGGGGCTCGGGATCCTGCTCCCGCCGCTGACGAAGTCGATGACTCGCCTCAAGGCCCATGCCGAGCTGTCCGGCATGCTCGCGGCCTCGGTCGGGTGCACGCCCCGGACCGTCGAGCTGATCCGGCGCCAGGACGACCCGGCGCCGGCCGACCTGGCCGGCCAGCGACTGCACCTCGCGGACGACGCGAGCTGATGCTCGAGCTGCGGATCGACGCGGGACCTCGCCCGGAGCGAGCGACCCAGGTTCGATTCGCCGAGTGGGAGGGTCCGCTCGGACTCCTGCTCTCGCTTATCGAGGCTCGCCGTCTCGAGGTCCTTGACGTGCCGCTCGGCAGCCTCGCCGAGGCGTACCTCGATGCGCTCGCGTCGATCGAGGTCGACCGGATGGGCCACATCAGCTCGTTCGTCGCAGTCGCGGCCCAGTTGATCCTCATCAAGAGCCGGGCGATGCTGCCGCGGCCACCCATCGTGGACATCGAGGAGCTGCTCGAGGAGGGGGCCGATCCGGAGCGGGAGCTGCGCGAGCGGCTGCTGATCTACCGGGCGTACCGCGACGCGGGAAACCGGCTCCAGGCCCATGCCATCGAGCGATCCGGGATCTTCCGGCGCGAGGCGACCGCGGCCACGGCGTCGGCGATGGCCGGCGCCCGACCATCCGATGGCCCGCCGCTCGACGCGGCGATCCTTCCGGGCGCGCTGTCGGGACTGGTGGAGATCCTGCCGCCGGTCGAGTCGCCGCCCGAGATCGTCGCCCGGACCATCACTCTGACCCAGCGTGCCGCGATCATCCGAGCCGCCCTGCGCGCCGCGCCGACGATCGTCCTCCAGGACCTGCTCGCCGGCGTGCGCGATCGGGTCGTCGTGGCGGTGACGTTTCTCGCGATGCTCGAGCTCGTGAAGCGCCGCGAGCTCGTGATCGACCAGGCCGAGCCCTTCGGGCCGATCGTGGCCCGGCGGATGACGCCCGATGAGCGCCTCGCCGCCGGCCTGACCGCGGAGATCGAGGAGGCCGCGCTCGACGAGTCGCTGGCGTCATTCGCATGACGGCCGAGCCCGACGCCCACGCAATCGAGGTCGACACGCCTGCCGACGAGGTCACCCCCGAGGCGGCAGGCGTCCCGGCGCCACCGCCGGGTGAGCTGACCGAGGCGATGCTCGAGGCGCTCCTGTTCGTCGCGGAGCGGCCGCTGTCCCGGCGCGAGATCGGGGCCCTCGCTGGGGTGGATCGCGACACAGTGGACGCCCGGCTCGGCGATCTCGAGGTCTCGCTTCGGGCGCGGGGCCTCCGGCTGCTCGCGACCGGCGACCGGATCGAGCTCGCGACCGCGCCCGAAGCCGGCGCTCTGATCGCGCGGTACCTCGGCGTCGACGCGGTGCGGCTCTCGGCGGCGACCCTCGAGACGCTCGCGATCGTGGCCTACCGCCAGCCCGTGACGAAGGCCGCCGTGGAGCGCATCCGCGGGGTGGATTCGGACTACACGATCCGCGGCCTGGTCCATCGGCGACTCGTCGTGGAGCTCGGCCGGACCGACGCCCCTGGCCGGCCGATCCTATATGGCACCGGCTTCGACTTCCTCGAACGCTTTGCGCTGACCTCGCTCGACGACCTGCCCCCGCTGGATCCGGATGTTGCCGCGCGCCTCGGCGAGGAGGGTGGGGGAGCGCTGACCGGGGCCCTCCCCGGCGAATCCGAGGACACCTCGGACCCCGCCGAGATCGACGCCGAGGCCTGAACCATGCCCGAGGAGCGAATCCAGAAGCTCCTCGCGGAGGCCGGGGTCGCCTCGCGCCGCGCGAGCGAGGCGCTCATCGCCGCCGGCCGCGTCCGCGTCGACGGCCGCGTGGCACGCGTCGGCGACAAGGCCGATCCGATCACGGCCTCGATCGAGGTCGATGGCAAGGCGGTGGGGATCGGGAGCGCCAAGGAGTACCTCGCCCTCCACAAGCCCGCCGGCGTCACCTCGACGACGCGCGATCGCCACGCCGCGACGACTGTCCTCGACCTCGTCCCGACGGCGCTTGCGCCGGACGGCACCCGGCTCTACCCGGTCGGGCGCCTTGATCTCGATTCGGAAGGCCTGCTCCTGCTCACGAACGACGGCGCCTGGGCCGAGGGCGTGCTCCACCCGCGCTACGGCGTCGAGCGCGAGTACGCCGTGGGCCTGCGGGCGCCGCTCGAGCCCGAGCAGATGGAGGCGCTCAACGCAGGCATCCAGCTCGACGAGGGGATGGCGACCCTCGTTCGCCCGATGCGCCGGCTCGGCCGCACCGAGGTCGGCGCGCTGGCGCTGACCGTCGACCCCCGGCCCGAGGAGGGCCTGTCGTGGTACGGCGCGCCGCTCCGCCAGGGCTGGAAGCGCCAGCTGCGCCGAATGTTCGGGTCGGTCGGTGCGCCGATCGAGCGCCTGATCCGGATCCGGATCGGACCGGTCCGCCTGGGCGAGCTGCGATCGGGCTCGGTCCGGCGCCTCAAGGCGCCCGAGATCCGCGGGCTCGTCATCTCGGATCCACCCGATCGTCCGCTCGGAGCGCGGCGGCCGGGAAGCGGCGCCCGCCGATCCGGCGGCCGCGGTTCGCAACACCGTGAGACTTGACCGGACAGAACGTCCTATCTAGGTTCGTGCCATGGCAGCCGTCGCGGCCGATCCGACCATCCGCCGGCAGGTGATGAGCGCCGCAAGGGTGCTCCTGCGGGAGGACCCCGGGGCGCCCGTCGAGCGGATCTCGCGCGCAGCGGGCGTGTCACGGGCGACGTTCTACCGCCACTTCGGCTCGCGCTCGCGACTGCTCTCGAGCATCGCCCACGAGCCCCGCCCGAGCGCAAAGGCCCGGATCCTGGCGGCGGCCCAGGACATGCTCGTCCGCGATTCCCTCGCCGACCTGTCGATGGACGACCTCGCCCGGGCGGCCGGCGTGTCACGCGGGACGCTCTATCGAATCGTGCCCGGCAAGCCGGCCCTGCTCCGCGGCCTCATCGAGGCGTATGCGCCCTTCGATGCCATCCAGGGCATCGTTCGCGACCATCACGACGACCCGCCCGAGGTGGTCCTGCCGCTTATCGCGAACGAGATCGTCGGCGTCGCGGGCGAGCGGCTTGGCCTCATCCGGGCGATCTTCCTCGAGGCGACGCTCGGCTCCGGGACCATGATCGAGGGCGCCCGCCCGGTGCTCACGTCGACGATCGGCTTCCTCTCCGAGTACGTCGCGGGCCAGATGGCGGTGGGTCGCCTCCGCAGGATGCATCCGCTGCTCGCCATCCAGACGGTGCTCGGGCCGGTGTTCTTCCACCTCCTCACCCGGCCCGTCATCGAGGAGATCCTGCCCTTGCCCCTGGGCCCGTCCGACGGGGTCGCGGAGCTCGTGGCGGCGTCCCTCGAGGGCCTGCGGCCATGAGCGCGGCGTCCTCCAGCGTGAACCCGACCCGCGGCGGGGCGGCCGTCGAGGCCATCGACCTCCGGAAGGCGTTCGGGCCGATCCGCGCGGTCGACGGCATCGACCTCGCCTTCGAGCCGGGCCGGATCTACGGCTTCCTGGGTCCGAACGGGTCCGGCAAGACGACGCTCATCCGGCTGCTGGCCGGGCTGGCCCGGCCGACCTCCGGCGAGGCCCGGATCCTCGGCACGAGGATGCCCGACCGACCCATCCTCGGGAAGGTCGGCTACATGCCCCAGAGCGAGGCGCTCTACCCCGACCTCTCGGTCGGCGAGAACATCGGCTTCTTCGCGACGCTCCAGGGTGCGCGCGGCGAAGCGGCGATCGATCGAGCCCTCGATCTCGTCGAACTGGGAGAACGCAAGGGCACCCCCGTGCTCGAGCTCTCCGGCGGGATGCGCCGCCGGCTGTCCCTCGCGATCACCCTGGTCCACGAGCCGCCGGTCGTGTTCCTCGACGAGCCGACGGTCGGCGTCGATCCGGCGCTCCGGGTCCAGTTCTGGAGCCATTTCCGCCAGCTCGCCGACGCCGGCACGACGATCCTCGTCGCAAGCCACGTCATGGACGAGGCCGACCGCTGCGATGAGCTCGTCTTCATCCGGTCGGGCCGGGTGCTGGCCCGCGGCACCGGCGACGAGCTCCGGGCGAAGGCCGCCACGGACAACCTCGAGACCGCCTTCCTCCAATTTGCCGGCCTCGACGACCAGGGCCGGCCGCTCGCCTCGGACGGGCAAGCGGCCGCCGGCACGGTGGCCGAATGAGCCCCCGACGGGTCGCGGCCGTCGCCCGCCGCATCGCCGAGGGCTTCCGCCGCGACCGCCGCTCGCTCGGGCTGCTCCTCGTGGCGCCACTGGCCGTCGTCGCGCTGCTGGGCTGGGTCCTCCGCGACCAGCAGCAGGCCTCCGTCGAGATCCTCGTCGTCAACGACGCGGGCCCGGTCGGCGACCGGATCGTCGCCGCCCTCAAGGACGCCTCGAACCAGGCCAACGACGGGACCGGAATCGGGACGGCGGACAGCCGTGACGCCGCGGTCGCGGCCCTTCGCAACGGCCAGGCCGACCTGGCGCTCATCCTGCCGTCGACCCTGCTCACCGACGTGGCCGCCGGCCAATCACCCGTCATCACGGTCATCAGCGAGGGCACGAACCCGGCCGCCGAGAGCGGCGCATTCGCGAGCCTCCAGGGCCTCCTCCGAACCCTGGCCGGCAGTCTCGCGCCGCCGGGCGCCACGGCGCCCGTCGTCCCCACGATCCAACGCGAGACGGTGTACCTGTCGCCGGACGCCGATCAGCTCGACGTCCTGGCGCCGGTCTTCCTCGGCCTGTTCGCCTACTTCTTCGTCTTCGTGCTCACCGGGATCAGCTTCCTCCGGGAGCGCGTCGGCGGGACCCTCGAGCGGCTCCTCGCCACGCCCGTCACCCGTGGCGAGATCGTGCTCGGCTACAGCATCGGGTTCAGCATCTTCGCCACGCTCCAGGTGCTGATCCTGACCCTGTACGTCCTCGGCCGGGTCGACGTGCCCGCGATCGGGCCGATCGGCGCATTCACCCTCGGCCTCGGGGTCGTGACCGCGGGCAGCCCGATCCTCGCGTTCGCCGTCGCGCTCCTGCTGGCGGTCGGCGCGGTCAACCTCGGGATCTTCCTGTCCACGTTTGCTCGGACCGAGCTCCAGATCGTCCAGTTCATCCCGATCGTCATCGTTCCCCAGATCCTGCTTGGGGGCGTCTTCTGGTCGATCGATCGGCTGCCGACCGTCCTCCAGGCGATCGCCCACGTCCTGCCCGTGACCTATGCGGTGGACGCCCTGCGCGAGGTGATGCTGAAGGGCTCGGACCTGGCGACCACCGCCGTCCAGACCGATCTGCTCGTGCTGGCCGGGATCGCGGTCGTGTTCGTGCTGCTCGCGGCCTTCACGATCAAGCGCGAGGTCGCGTAGGCCGATCGGTATCCTTGCCCGGTGCCCGGACTCGTCGTCGCCCTGGATGGCCCCGCATCGTCGGGTAAGAGCAGCGTCGGGGCGACGGCCGCGACGAGACTCGGCTACCGGTTCTGCGACACGGGGCTGCTCTACCGGGCGGTCACCTGGCTCGCGCTCCGGCGGGGAGTGTCCGCCGAGGATTCCGCCGGCCTCGTCGGGCTCGTGCAGGCGGTGGAGCTGCTCGACGTCGGAGACGGACGCCTCGCCCACGTGAGCGTGGATGGCACGGATGTCACGACCGAGGTCCACGGGGCCGACGTGGATGTCGCCGTCTCTGCCTTCTCACGCGTGGCGGACCTGCGCCAGGCGCTCCTGCAGCGCCAGCGGGCGATCGTCGATGGCGGCCGGATCATCATGGCCGGCCGCGACATCGGCACGGTCGTCCTGCCGGATGCCGATCTCAAGCTCTTCCTCGACGCCTCGGTCGAGGAGCGCGCTCGCCGCCGCGCGACCGAACGGGGGATCGACCCGGACAGCCTGGCCGGTCGGGAGATCCTCGACGAGCTCCGGCGTCGCGACGACCTCGACTCGACCCGGAGCGTCGCCCCGCTGCGGGCGGCAGAGGATGCCGTCGTCATCAGGACCGACGGCAACGAGTTCGAGACAACGGTTGACCTCGTGGTCGATGCCATCGGGACCCGGGAGCGAGAGCTGGCTGCCAAGGCCCACAAGCCGAAGGTCGACGTCGCTTCGGCTCAAGCACCCACGCCGCGCCGCCCGCGGCGACCGCCCGCCAAGCCCACGAAGATCGTCGGCAAGGTCACGTGGTTCCCGTGGCTCGCGGCGGGCATCCTCCGGTTCCTCGCCCGGGTCATCCTCCGGCCCCGCACCGAGGGCGATCCCGACGCCGTGCCCCGGACCGGACCTGTCATCGTGGCCGGCAACCATGCCTCGAGCGCCGATCCAGTCCTCATCGGCGCCTTCCTGAACGCCCGCCTCGCACGCTGCGTGAACTGGTTGGGCAAGCGCGAGCTCGTCGAGACGCCCGTCATCGGGCCGTTCATGCGGATGGTCCCGATCCATCCCGTCGATCGCGAGTCGGCCGATCTCGAGGCGTTCCGAACGGCGATGCGGATCCTCGAGTCCGGCAACATCCTGGGGATCTTTCCCGAGGGCACCCGGAGCCCCGATGGCGCGCTCAAGCCGGTTCGGGAAGGCGCCGGGGTCCTGGCACTCCACAGCGGCGCGCCGGTCATGCCCGTCGCGGTCATCGATTCGGACCTGGCGTGGCCGAAGGGCCATCTCATGCCGCGATTCGGGAAGCCCGTGACCGTCCGATGGGGCAAGCCGTTCCTCGTGCGCGAGGAGGTCCCCGGCATCGCGACGATGTCCCGCCGCGAGGCCAACGCGGCCGCCACGCGCCTGATCATGACCCGCATCGCGGAGCTGCTCCCGCCGCGCCAGCGTGGCGTCTATGCCGCCGACGTCGAGGCTGCCGCGAAGGCGCAAGCCACGTAGGCGAGGCTCCGCCGGGGGTCGGACATCGGCCTCGTGCGATACTCGAACCGACATGGGAACCGTCGAGACGATCCGAATCGCGAAGCGCACCGGCTTCTGCTACGGCGTGCGCGAGGCGATCGACAAGGCCAAGGAAGCGAGCGCCGCCGGCAAGCGGACGAGCACGCTCGGCCAGGTCGTCCACAACGAGGGCGTGATCCAGGACCTCGAGTCGCTCGGGATCCGGACCGTCGCCACGCTCGATGACGTCGATACCGGGGCAGCGGTCGTCATCCGGGCCCACGGCGTCCGGCCCGAGGTGATGGCCCGCGCCGAGAGCCGCGGCCTCGAGGTCATCGACGGGACCTGCACCTGGGTCATCCAGGAGCAGAAGGAGCTCCAGCGCCTCGTCGCCGAGGGCTACACGATCGTGCTGCTCGGTACGCCACAGCACCCCGAGGTGGTCGGCCTCCTCGGCTTCGCGCCGGACGCGATCCTCGTCGACGAGGAGGAGGACTGGGACCGGATCCCGCGCCGCAAGAAGATGGCCCTGATCTCCCAGAGCACCCAGCCGCCGCCATCCAGATCGAGACGGCGGCCGACCTCGACGATGCCGGAGCGTTCAAGGGCGCCCGCGTCGTGGGCGTGACCGGCGGAACCTCGACCCCGATCGAGGACCTCCACGCCGTCGCGAAGCGGATCCTCGAGCTCGCCGGGACGAAGGCCGCGGCAGCCGACGCCGAGCGCCTCGCCGACGAGGCCTTCGCGGAGGCGGCAACACCCGCCGGTCGCACCACCTCGCTCCCGACGACCCACGCCGCCCCGGCGGCCTGAAGGTGCCCGCCCGCTCCACCGTGGCCCGGGCGATCGAGGCGCCGCCGGCCACCCGGCTGCCCGCGACCCGCACGATCTCCGGCGTGCCCGTCGTGGCGATCGTCGGCCGGCCGAACGTCGGCAAGAGCACGCTCTTCAACCGGATCGTGGGCGAGCGGACCGCGATCGTCGAGGACCGCGCCCGGACCACCAGAGACCGGCTATACGCCGATGCCGAGTGGAACGGCCGGCGATTCCTCCTCGTCGACACGGGCGGCCTCGAGCTCGATCCCGACGACCCGATCGAGGCCAAGGTCCAGGAGCAGGCACGCGTGGCGATCGCCGAGGCGGACGTCATCCTCTTCGTCGTCGACGCGATCAGCGGCCCCACCCCGGCCGATCTCGACGCCGTGGACCTCCTTCGCCGGGCGAAGGCCCCTGTCCTGCTCGTCGTGAACAAGAGCGACAACCCACGGCGTGAGCTGGAGGCAGCCGAATTCTGGGAGTTCGGCTTCGCGACGACGATGCCGATCGCGGCCAACCACGGTCGCGGCGTCGCCGACCTGCTCGACGAGATTGTCCTCGCGCTGCCGCCGGCGCTGCCGGAGGCCGTGGCCGCCGCGGGTTCCGAGCGGCGCGATCGCCTGTTCGAGGAGATCGAGCCCGGCGAATCGGGCGGCGAGCCGGAGCTCCCTGAGGACGAGATCCTCGACGAGCAGGCCCAGACCCCGAAGGTCGCGCTCGTGGGCCGGCCGAACGTCGGAAAGTCGAGCCTCCTCAACGCGCTGCTCGGCCAGGAGCGGACGATCGTCTCGGAGACGCCCGGCACGACCCGCGATCGCGCCGACGTCGCGGTGCTCCTCATCGACGGCATCGATGGCCTGACCGCCCAGGACGCCCACATCGCCGGCTACGTCGTCGAGGAGGGTCGGGGCCTCGTCATCGGGGTCAACAAGTGGGATGCGGTCGAGGACAAGACCGGCAAGACGTTCGACCAGTACGTCGAGTGGATCCGGGCCGACGCGCCGTTCCTCGACTTCGCCCCGGTGGTGAGCCTGTCCGCGAAGACCGGCCAGCGGGTCGAGCGGGTGCTCGAGCTGGCGGTCGACGTCTGGTCGGAATGGCGGCGCCGCATCCCGACCGCGGAGCTCAACCGCGTCGTCACCGCGGCGGTGGCGCGCCAGGATCCACCGGTCACGCGGGGCCGCAGGCCCAAGCTCTTCTACGCCACGCAGGCCTCCGCCTCGCCGCCGACGTTCGTGTTCTTCGCGCGGGACGCGGCGTCGGTCCACTTCAGCTACCAGCGCTTCCTCGAGAACCAGCTGCGCGAGGCCTGCGGGTTCCTCGGGACGCCGCTCCGGCTCGTGTTCCGGGAGCGATCGTCGTTCGACGACGGTCGGCCGAGGAAGCGCCGGACGGGACGCGGCGCCGCCAAGGCAGCCAAGGCCGGGACCAGGGCCGGGGCGCGACGGTAGCGGGCCGGCGATGACACAGCCGAGCGACGGGGGAGGGGAGACACCGCGGGTCGCCGTCGTCGGGACCGGCGCCTGGGGCACGACGCTCGCCGTGGTCGTGGCTCGCACCGAGCCCGTGCTCCTCCTCGCACGATCCGAGGAGTCAGCCGATCCGATCGCGCGGGAGCGGCGGAGCCCGCACCTCGCCGGCATCGATCTCGGCCCGGCGATCCGCGTGATCGCCGATCCGTTGCTGCTCGCCGCGGCAGAGCTCGTCATCGTCGCCGTGCCGTCGGCCCACGTGCGGGAAACGATGGCGCGCATCGGCCCCCGGATCGCCCGCGGCGCGGCCGTGCTGTCCGTGGTCAAGGGCCTCGAGGCGGAGACGCTCCTCCGGATGACCGAGGTCATCGCCAGCGTCGGGGACATCGATCCGGACCGGATCGCCGCGCTCTCCGGCCCGAACCTCTCGATGGAGATCGCGCGGGGCCTGCCGGCCTCGGCGGTCGTGGCCTCGACGTCGACCGAGCTGGCAGAGCGTGTCGTCGCGCGCCTGGCCCGGCGCGAGTTCCGGCTCTACACGAACAGCGACGTCCTGGGCGTCGAGCTGTGCGGCGCGCTCAAGAACATCGTCGCGATCGCGGCCGGCGCCGCGGATGGCCTCGGCTTCGGCGACAACGGCAAGGCCGGGCTCATCACCCGCGGGCTCGCCGAGATGACCCGCCTCGGCATCGCGGTCGGGGCCAACCCGCTGACCTTCGCGGGCCTGGCCGGGATCGGCGACGTCGTGGCGACCTGCGGGTCGGTCCTGTCGCGCAACCACCGCCTCGGTGACTACCTCGCCCAGGGCCGGACCTGGAAGGACGTCGAGCCGCACCTCGGCGGCGTGGCCGAGGGCGCCCACACGGTCAATGCCGCGCTGGCGCTGGCCGCGCGCCACGGCGTCGAGATGCCGATCGCCCAGGAGGTCCACAACGCCCTCTTCGAGGGCAAGAGCGTCCAGCGCTGCCTGATCGACCTCCTCGCGCGCGAATCGAAGGACGAGCTGGCCGACTTCCAGCGCTGGATCGATCGCCTCGGGACGGAGGGCCGGCCCGCGAGCTGACCCCGGCGGTGGGCCGATCGCCGGGTCGGGGCGTAGACTTCCGCCCTGGCGGGGCGTGGCGCAGCCTGGTAGCGCACCAGTCTGGGGGACTGGTGGTCGCCGGTTCAAATCCGGCCGCCCCGACCAAATCTCACGCAAAGTCGACAGGGTCCCGAAGGTCGATGAGGAATCCAAGGGCGACCCAGACCAACGCCAGGGCGCCCATGGTGAGTTCCCAGGCGACCTCGTGGCGCTCCACGAACGCCGAGTACGACGCACGAGACATCTGGCTCCCCTCCGTGGCGGCCTTGGCTCACAGGACCTCGAGGTACTTGGTCACCGATTTGTGCAGCCCGCTCTTCGAACAGGTCACCGTCACGGGCCAGCTCCCGGCGGTCGTCCTCGTGCCGACCTTCCAGGTCCACCAGGCAACGCCCGAGCTGCTCGCGTACTTCGGCCCGAGACCCGAAGCCGTCGATGGCCCGGATTTGTACTCGACGACGATGGAGCAGTAGGCGCCGCCGCTCGTTTTGACCGTTGCCGTCGCGAATGACCCAGGGTTCACCGGCGACGTCAGCGAGGTGAACGTCAACGTCAGGCTCGGAGCAGGGGTGGGTTTCGGGGTGGGTTTCGGTGTTGGGCCGGGCGTTGCGGCGGGGGTCGGCGCGGTGGTGGGTCCGGGGCTCGGTGTCGCGCCAACGCTTGTTGGAGACGTCGGCGGCCCCGCCGAAGGAGCAACCGCGACTTCACTCGCGATGCCCGAGGAGATGCCTTCCGTGAGGGTCGCGCCAGGCGCCGCCGCGCCCAGAGGAGCCGGCGTCAGCGCGCTGCCGATCGCCACCAGCACTGCGATGACGATGGTGATCTTCTGGTTGCGTGATGCCGTCCGCCAGGCATTGACCAGCCAGGCCATCGAACCCTCCGTGCCCTAGAGATCGCCCCAGCGATAGAGCGGGTGCAGCTCGGCCCAGCCCCCGTGGTCGAGGTCGAAGACGTAGCGCCCCTCCATCCAGACTCGCTCGCCCACGCCCGGAAACGGCGGTGCCAGCGGGTCAGGATCGGCCGCGCAGGACGCCTCCGCGTCGGGCTGGGTCACGGCCTTGACGCAGACCGGCTCCACCACGAGGTCGCCCAGCTCCTCGCCCTGGTTGGCCGGCGTCAGGAAGTGCGCATATGCGGGGTCGAGGTGCAGCAGCAGATGCAGGTCCCCGTCTGCTTCTTTGCGGGACTGCGTCGATGGTGCCGGCCACGTAGATACAGGCCGCCGCGACCTCGAGACGGTCAGGGTTGTAGACGTACTTGTCCTGATCGGTCGACTGGCAGGCGACAGGTTTGGGCGTCGCCTGGCTGGTTGGTTTCGGGGTCCTGGTTGAGGCGGGCGACGGCGTTGCCGGTGTCCCTGTGTCCGGCGCCTCGGTGCCAATCGGCGCGAGGAGCGTCGCGGCGGCGACCTGCGGTTCCGTGGGAGTCGGACCGGTGGTCCCGACCTGTGCCCTGCCCGTCAAGGTCAGCGCCAGGATGGCGACAACGACGGCTATGAGAACGAGGCGGCTCGACGGCGAGAGGAATCGCACGCGTTTAGGTCACTCGGAACATCGCTCGGGGGAGCATACGGCGACGTTGGCGGGCGTCTATGTGCCGAGGGACCCTAAGTCGATCATCGTCGTCCGGTCCAAGTCTGGCCGCCCCGACCAATTCCCGATCGCTTAGGAGGGGCCAAACGCCGGGCGGCGACCTCCGAGGGTGCGCGGGCGCGCGTCGAGCTCAGCGAAGACCGCGTCGATGGCGCGGCGGTGGCCCCGGCCCACGGGAACGTTGCGCAACCAGCGCAGGAACTCCGGGTCCTGCTGGGCGACCTCGCCGATCGACCAGCCCTCGTAGCGACCGAACGTGAGAACCGCTCCGAAGCCACGGCCGGGCGGCGGGCCCGCTCGGACCGGCACCGCCGTCGAGAGGTCGACCTCGTGGCCAGTCAACGCGGCGGTGCGCTCCCGGTCGTAGGCCGCGCGGCGCTCGGGATCACGCAGGACGTCCCACGCCTCGTTCAGCCGCTTCATCGCCGATTCGTCACCGACGACATCGGGATGGGCACTGCGGGCCTGCGCGCGATAGGCGCGGTGAAGCGTGGCGTACGTCGCCGTCTCGAGGACATTCAACTCGCCGTAGTAGTCGAAGCTCGGGTCGTACATCAGGTCGCCTATGGGCAGGAGCTCCCCGGAGCGTCGACGGTACCCAGCCCTCGGCCGAGTTGTCACTAACCCATAGGTACCGGCCCTGGCCGATTCATGAAGCGGGCCATCGACCCGCGGCACACCGCATTGCACGGGCATTGCAAGCAAACCGGTACGGAGGTCCCACGATCGGTGCGCCAGCGCCATCGACCATCGCCGGGTCGGGTTGACCCCCTTCCGGCCATTGCCGCGCGGGAGACGTGAGACCTATGGTTCTGGCACGCCAGACGCGGCGAACCGGGGGCAATCGGGGCGTCGGCCACGGACCATCGAGAAGACGCCGGTGCTGAGGAAACGGGGGCACCGGAGATCCCGATCGAAGGTCACGAACCGAGCAACCATGATCCATCGGCCTCGATCCGGATCGCGTCCGGCGGGACTTATCTCCCGTCATCGGGAAGCATCGATCACCACCGCTCGGCTGGTCCTCCAGCCGATTCCTCCAGGCGCCGCGACGGCGCTGCCGGCGGACCGCCAGACCGCCGCGAAGGTCATCAGCGCTACGCTCGCGCCGGAGTGGCCCCCTTCTCCATCTTCTCGACATCCTGTCGCTGCACGCGACGGCCCGTATGATGCCGCCGTGCCTCCGATCGACGAGCTGACCCGGATCGCCCCGACCCATCTCGAGCGCCTGGAGCGCCAGGGGATCTTCACGACCGGGCTCCTGCTCGAGGTCCGCGACGTGCTGGCGGTCGATGTCGACACCTTCAAGGCCCGCCTCGCCCGGGGAGCTCGGGAGCTCAACCTGGAGCCACCGTCCGATCTCACGCTTCGGGGCTGGTGGGAGCAGGCCCGGACGCTCGAGGAGGAATAAGGCCCGTGGCGTCCCCGACGGCGCGGCCTTCGACGGCCGGCCAGCTCGGCGCAGTCATCGTCTCGGTGGCCGCCGCCCTGGTCATCCTCGGGGCCTCGATCGTGCCGTTCCTGACCCCGGCCTGGATCCACGGCGAGCAGGATCGCGCAGGAGCCGCCTCGCTCTTCGGATCCGATCCGGAGACTGTCCATCTCTACACGGATGCGATCGTCCAGGATCTCGTCTTCGGCGGCGCCTTCAATGTCGGCTCCGCCCGGCTCATGCCGGTCCTCGATCCGAAGGAGCAAGCGCACATGCGCGACGTTCGCGCCGTGTTCGATGAGCTGGCGCTCATCGTCCTCGCGAGTGTCGCGGTGCTCGTGGTTGCCGCACGCCGCAGCCGCACGAATGCCGATGGGCGGCAGGCGCTGTGGGGCGCCGTGAGGCGCGGGGCGCGATGGCTGGCCGTGCTGATGGCCGCGATCGGCGTCGTGTCGATCGTTGCGTTCGATGCCGCCTTCGAGGCCTTCCACGAGCTCCTGTTCCCGGCCGGTAGCTTCTCCTTCGACCCCGCCACCGAGCATCTCGTGCAGCTCTTCCCGGACCAGTTCTGGTCCGACACGGCACTCGCCCTCGGCGTCGTCGCGCTCGTCCTGTCGATCGGCGTCGCGTGGGTTGCGAGCCGCCGCGCCGCGCGCGCAGGCGTGGATGCCGCGATGCCCGCCGGCGCATCGGCGCTCGCGCCCCGGAGCGTCCCGTGATCGGCGTGCCGGTCGCCCGGCTGTTCGGCATCGAGATTCGCGTCCAGGTGGCCTGGATCCTGCCGCTCGCGCTCGTGGCCGTGCTGGCCGTCGACGAGATCCAGACGTCCTCGCCGACCCTCGAGCCCGTCACGGCGTGGGGCCTCGGGGCCATGGTCGCCGCGGCGTTCTTCCTGTCCTCGCTCGTCCACGACCTCGTCCATGCGATCGTGGCGCGATCCCGCGGCATTCCCGTGACGGCGATCGCGGTGTCCTTCTTCGGCGGCTCGACGCCCCTCGATCCCACCGCGCCGAGCCCAAGCGACGACCTCGCCATCGCAGCGTCCGGACCCCTTGCGAGCCTCGCCATCGCGGGGGCGTGCGGGATCCTGGCTGCGGCCACCGCGAGCCTGGGCGGCGACCTTGGCCTGCTCGCCGTGCCGCTCGTCGCGCTTCTCGTGCTGAACGGCCTCCTCGGCGGCATCAATCTCGTGCCGGCGTACCCGCTCGATGGCGGACGGATCGTCCGGGCGATCGCCTGGCGTCGAACCGGATCGGAGCAGTCGGGCTGGAAGGCCGCGGCGCTCAGCGGCCGGATCTCTGGGTTCGTGGGTGTCGTGGTCGGGATCGGGGTCCTGCTGCTCGGCTACACGACGAACGGCGCGATGATCGCCCTGAGCGGCTGGTTCCTGATCCTGTCGTCCCGCACGATCCGGGATCGCCTGCGGGTCGACGAGCTGATCGGGGACCTCCACGTCCGCGACGCGATGGAGCCCGCAACGATCACCGTTCACCCCGGCCTCACGCTCGACACGTTCGCGAACCAGCTGCTCGACGGCGAGAACGGCACGACGGCCGTTCCGGTCACCGAGGACGACAAGGTCGTCGGGCTCGTCGGGCTCCGCCAGGTCAACCGGACGCGCCGCGACAAATGGCCGCTCACGCGGGTGGCCGACGTCATGATCAAGCCGCCGCGACTCCCGTTCCTCAAGCCGGACGACCCGCTCCCCGGCGCCGTCGCGAGCCTCCAGCGGGCGAACATCGACGGCCTGCCGGTCCTCGAGGACGGCGCGCTCGTGGGCTTGGTGACCCGGCCCGGGATCGGCAAGCTCGTCGCCGGGCGGATGCCGAAGCTGGAGCCCGGGCGGAAGCTGTGAGCGCGGGTCCGGGCGGCCGGGCCGGAGCCGGCACGGAGGAGGGAGCCGTCGCGCTCGTCCCGGTCGAGGTCGACCGTCCCGGTCGAGGTCGCCCAGACACGGATCCTGGAGCTCTTAGGGGGCAGCGCAGTCGGTGGCCCCGGAGTGGCGACCGAGACGGTCCCGATCGGCGAGGCGCTCGGGCGCATCCTCGCCGAGCCGGTTGTCGCCGCCACGAGCCTCCCGCCGTGGGACAACTCGGCGATGGACGGGTACGCGGTTCGGGCGGCGGATGTCGCCGGTGCGACCGAGGTCGAGCCCGTACGCCTCGTGGTGGTAGGCGAAGTCGCAGCCGGGGCCGCGCCGGAGCGCTCCGTCGCTCCGGGTGAAGCAATCCGGATCGCCACGGGCGCGCCGATGCCACCAGGCGCCGACTCCGTCGTCGTCGTCGAGATGACGACCCCGCTCGATGCAACCGGGTCGCGAGGTACGCGCGGCCGCGACGCCGTCGGCCCGCTGCCGTCGGCGGTCCTCGTCCACGGCGGCGTCCCCGCGGGCGCAAACATCCGCCGAGCCGCCGATGACCTCGTCGCCGGCGAGCCGTTGCTGGAATCCGGAACAGCAGTTGGTCCGGCCCAGGTCGCGCTGGTCGCGGGCGCCGGCGTTGGCACGGTGGTCGTCCATCGACGTCCCAGGATCGGCGTCCTCGCGACCGGCGACGAGCTCCGGGCGGCAGGTGAGCCCCTCGGTCCAGCCGGCATCCCGAACTCCAATGGGCCCGGCCTGCGGGCGCTCGTTACACGTGCCGGCGCCGATGCCGTCGACCTCGGGATCGCGCGCGACAACCTCGATGACGTGCTGGAGCGTCTCCGTCGTGGGCTTGCCGAGGGCTGTTACGCGATCGTCGTATCGGGTGGCGTCTCGGTCGGACCGTATGACGTCGTCAAGACGGCGTTCGAGGAGCTCGGGACCGTCGACCTCTGGCGCGTGGCAGTCCAGCCCGGCAAGCCATTTGCGCTCGGCGTCGTGCCCCGCGAGGGTGGCCTCGGGCCGGCACCCCTCTTCGGGCTGCCAGGCAACCCCGTCTCGAGTTTCGTCACGTTCGAGCTGTTCGTCCGGCCTGCCATTCGGGCCCTCGCCGGTCGCCGCGACCGATTCCGGCCCCTGGACCGCGGCGTGCTCCTCCAGAGTGCACGAACGAGTCTCGGTCGGCGCGCCTACCTCCGCGTCACCGCCGAGCGGGACGAGGACGGCGCCGTCACGCGCGACGGGACGGGTCGCGCTCGCGTTCGCCTCGCCGGTGGATCGGCGGGGCAGGGGAGCCACGTGCTGTCGGCGCTGGCGACCGCGGAAGCCCTGGCGATCGTGCCGGAAGCCGTCGAGACTCACGCCGCGGGACCCACGTCGATCGATCCGGCCGGCCGCGAATGGTCGACGTCGGCAGCAAGCCGATGACCGAGCGGCGGGCCGTCGCCGAGGCCTTCGTCGCGATGAGCCCCGAGACGCTGAGCTTGGTCATCGATGGCTCGACCCCGAAGGGCGACGTCCTGGGGGTCGCCGAGCTCGCCGGCGTCATGGCCGGCAAGCGGACCTCGGATCTCATCCCGCTCTGCCACCCGATTGCGCTCACCAGCCTCGTCGTGACCGCCACCCCGGATCGCGCCGGCGGCGGGCTCCGGATCCGCGCCGAGGCCGCGACGGTCGGCCAGACCGGCGTCGAGATGGAGGCGTTGACGGCGGCCTCGGTCGCCGCGCTGACGGCCTACGACATGGTCAAGGGCGTGGAGCGA
>Ga0193751_1000166_pt1 | contig 59232 bp, 62 predicted proteins | sample L1c2metaG_FD_143050 | JGI IMG/M metagenome (GOLD analysis project Ga0193751, IMG submission 143050) | Soil microbial communities from a riparian zone of the East river system, Colorado, United States - L1c2 | ecosystem: Environmental > Terrestrial > Soil > Riparian zone | place: USA: East River...
TTGCTTCACGTATGCTTCTTCTCGGTCGCCGACGGTTATTCCGACCTCCGGGTGCAAACTGCACATTCCGAGAAAACATAGATCAGCGCGAATGGATTCGACTCGACGAATGGTCTCGATGCCTGTCGTGACCCGCGCCTCTTTAAGAAAATTTCCTCCGAGCATCAGCACGCTCAACTTCGGATGATCCGCCAACGCCAGCGCAAGCGGTGGGCTGTTGGTAACAATCGTCGCCGAACGCTCTCTTGAAAGGTAGGAAGCAATTCTTAGATTAGTGGTACCTCCATCAATCAGCACCACCTGACCGTCGCGGATCATGTCAGCCGCCGCTCGAGCAATTCCGATCTTGCTCTCCATGTCGATTTGTTGGCGAGACACGAAAGGAACGGCCTCGGCACGGCGAGGCAGGGCGCCGCCGTGTACCCGTTGGATCTTTCCCGAACTCGCCAATTCGCGCAGATCTCGACGAATCGTGTCTTCAGAGACCCTGTATCGACCGCTAAGGTCCGCGGCGAGGACTCGGCCCTCACTGCCAAGCAGCTCCAGGATGTACTGGTGGCGCTCTTCCTTTAGGGCGATTTGGCCTGCTTCCGCTTCTGGATTCATTCTGCCCATTTTGCACGAAAACACTTGGTTATGCACGTATATACGTTTATTATCCGATTTATGCATGATATTGCCAAACGTAGCGCCATTCAAGGTCTTTCGCAAAAGCGCTCGGTTCGGCAGTCGTCTTCGATTACGGAGACGTTCTTTGCCTTGAGCAAACGATGGAGGATATGAAAGGTATGGCGCTCATGTGCGGCATTCCCCATGAGCGATTCTCGGAACTTTACTGGAAGCTGCGGCCGCCCTACGACCGGGGTGATATCGATGGACCTGCTTACTGGACAGCTGTTGTTGGTCAGCAAGAACTGGGTTTGAGCAGAGATCAGATAGCAACGCTAATCAGGCTCGATAGCGAAAGTATCACTCGACCAAATCAAGGCGCTGTGCAATGGGCAAAGTGTTGCACCATGAAGGCTTCCTCTTAACCCTCCTCTCAAACATGCCGCTCGAACTCAGTCGCAATGTGACCAAGTCCTTTCCGAGCCTCTCTACATTTGAATACCTGATTTATTCCTGCGACTACGGGTCCATAAAGCCGGAGCTGGCGATCTATCGAAATTGTCTCGAACTACTCAAAGCGGCCCCGCAAGACATCTTGTACCTGGATGATCGCGCCGAAAACGTCGAGGCGGCAGCTCGCTTAGGAATTAACTCTGTACTGTTTGACACGGTCGAAAAGACTGCATCAAGAGTCGAAAGCCGATTCGACATCCCTGTCCCGAGTTATGGCCGCTGTCGCCAATCAAGTTCACAGTACAGCTCAACAAATCGGCGCCCGGATCGGATGGAATCCGATTGATGCAGCAACGCAGCCTCCAACAGGTACGCGTGAGCGTGTCCTTAATCTTTCTGATCCACGGACTGATCATCGCAACCTGGGCTTCGAGGATTCCTGCCTTTCAGGCGCACCTCCATCTTTCTCCCGCCGTTTTGGGCAGGTCGTTGATGATGGCGGCAATCGGTTCCGTTCTCGCCATGCCTACCGCTGGATGGCTCATTAACAAATTCGGCAGTCTGAGCATCGTGATTGGGTCGACATTGGGGTTTGGCCTCGCACCGCCCTTGATTGCCGAATCCAATACGGTCCTAACACTGTCGGTCGCTCTTCTTTTCTATGGGGCGATGGCTGGTTCGATGGATGTAGCGATGAATACTCACGCCGTGATGCTCGAGAAGCGATACCAGCGTCACATCATGTTTTGGGTCAGCGGTATAGCACTTGCCGCAATGTCCATACTCGCATTCAGGTGGCTTCCGATTCCTTCAGCACCTGAGGACGCCGAGAAAGTGGCATCCGGAGTTTGTGGACCGGCTCCATGCGAATGACCATGTGTTGCTCGTGGGTGACCGGGCGGCAACATGAGGCCGTTGAAGCCGGGCGGCCTTTCGCGCAGCTCCAGGACGCCGGCATGAAGACGGTGAAGCTGGAAGAGATCGTGCGCCAGAAAGACCCGGAACTAAGACAAGTGGTCGAACAGCTCGCGCGAGGCGAGGTGCGCGAAGCAATACAGAATCTTGATCGCCAAGGCCGAGTCCACGAGATTCACAGCCATGACGAACGCATCGCTGCCATCGCGAAGGAGTAGGCAAAATCGCCGGAGAACACGCTGGTCATTTCTCCTGACAACCGCTCCCGTGCGGAGATCAACGAGCGCATCCATACGGAGCTGCAGCGGGGTGGCCTCGTGAGCGGCGAGGAGCACCGCATCAGAACGCTGGTGCCACGTCAAGACCTCACCGGCGCGGACCGCACCTGGGCCGAGCGGTACGAGGTGGGCGATGTGCTGCGCTACTCGCGCGCCTCGATGGAGACCGGCATTGGGAAAGGCGAGTACGCGCAGGTGAAGAGTATCGATGCTCGGAACAACCGGCTGACGGTCGGACTGCAGGACGGCACCGAGCGCACCTACGATCCACGCCGACAGCAGGGGGTCTCGGTCTTCCGGGAGGAGATGCGGAATTTTTCAGTGGGCGACCGCATCCAGTTCACCGCGCCGGCCAACGAACTGAAAGTTGCGAACCGCGAGTTGGGAACCATCGAGAGCATCGGACAGGGCGGGCGGCTGAGTCTAAAGACGGACAGTGGTCGCGCGGTCGAACTCGATCTGCGCAAGCATCTGCATCTCGACCATGGCTATGCTATGACCAGCCACTCCAGCCAGGGACAGACTGCCGACCGTGTCCTGATTCACGTGGACACCGAGTTGGGCGCTAAGGATTTGCTCAACAGCCGGATGGCCTATGTCTCCGTCTCGCGTGGACGCTATGACGCGCAGATTTATACGAACCACGCAGCGACGCTGGGGCAGGAACTCGCGCGCGATGTGTCCCATTCGCCCGCGATTCAGCAGGAGCAAGCGGCGCACAAGATAGAACCACAAACCATGCACACGAATCAGATCGGTCAGGGTTTCGGTCTCGGTCTGTAGTGTTGCAATTCGGAAATGATATTCCCCGGATGGCCACAGCGTAGCCGAGGCCCGGTCTGTGTCAAGACTCTGCGACCGCGTTACGCGGCGGGCTTCGCCCGGTCTTGACACAGACCTCAGCGGCCTCGGCTTAGGCTTCATCTATCCAGGGAATGTCAGATTGTTTCTGTAACACCCTTTCCGATCTCTTCGATTCTGGCATGCTCGACGCGGCAAATTCATCTGAGCTCAATCACAGGTAGCGCCCGAAATCCACTCGGAAGCGGAAAGCTATCTGGTGTGCGGCAGACGATTGAACAAGCGACTAGCCGTGATTTGCCAGGCCGAAATTTCGACGATTGTTGGTGTAGTGGCTATCTTAGCGAGTCCAAATCGCTGGAGAAGTACGGGTTTGATAATCGACGTCCACAACGCATAACACTTCCGAGTTGGATGCAGTCCGTCTTCGACCAAAAGGTCAGTGCGGAGGTTACCTTGGGTGTCGAACATAGCAGACGCGACATCGATGTACTGGACACGTTCCTGCGTGCGCGCGAAATACCGAATCATATGGTTTGCTGCCTTCATTCTGGGCCACTCGTTCAACCTCGACTTGGATGGCTTGATGGAAATAATGTAGATCCAAGTTTCCGGCAACGCGGAATGAATGATTTGGACGAATACCCGGGCGTCATTGGCAACTGATTCCGGCGTCTTGGAAGATCCAGCCGCGAGGTCGTTGTCACCCTCATAAACCACGACCGCACGAGGGTGATAGGCAATGACGATTCGCTTCGCATATTGGTTGAGGTCAGAATACTGCGAGCCGCCAAAGCCTCGATTGATGACATCCAGTGGCTTCATTTCATTAACGAGCGTCTCCCAGCGAGCGATACTCGAGGAGCCTGTGAAAACGATGCTCCCCAATTTAGGAGGATTGACCTTGTCTTGCTCTTCAAACTTGCGGATCGAAGATTCCCAATCCTGAGCCTGGGCAAGTGCCGTCGAGACAAAATAATATTCGCGGCCGCCCACGCCAAGACACACCGCAAGGACAATTAAGCCCGCGAGGGTTCTTCGTATTAGCTGGCTGATTGGTTGGGCCACGAACAGTAGGCTATACCGGGAAAGCTAGAAACATCAACGTCCAGAACGATTTCATCCGGAGCGCAAAACCATTTCGCCGTATATTTCGGCGATTTTCTTGGAGGTGAGTTTTTCAACAGCCACGCCTGATTACAACAGTCTCACTCCTCGGAGCTCGAGCTAAAATGGGTTCGATCGGAGATGTCGCTGGATAAAAGCCGGCGTAGACTCAACTCGATCCTTCCGTTTGGATCAGCTCGGACTCAGCTCATGGCTCCGAAGGGCCAATGAATATCCTGCCGTAAGAGTGTGTGCCGGCCGCTACCGCTGTCGGCAAGAACATGTCGAGACGGAGGTTCATGAAACTCTGGAAATACAATTTTCTCGCCACCGGAGGCCTGCAGCGGCTCGTGCTGCTGGTCTTATATTGCCTGCTCCCTTCCATCGTGCTCGCGAACACGGACTACTATCGCCACGTGGTTTTTGACAACAGTCTCCCGTCTGACACCTACTTCTACAGCGAAGGCTCGGCGAACGGGCCCAGCTTTCTTGAGCAGAAGAATTGGCACCTGCCCGTCGAGACCAAGACTTTCCTGACTCCTCCAAATGCCATCCGGCTGCAGTGGGAGTCGCAACCCGGCGGCGGATGGGAAGCCGAAGTGCGGGTCGTCAACTTCCGCAATCGCCTCCCGGAATTTTCCGGACACAATCTCTACCTGTGGTGTTTTGCTCCACAGGCGATTTCCGCGAATGATCTTCCTTCTCTAGTGCTTTCCAACACGAGCGAGGGTCTGCAGGTGGCAGAAATCCCGGGAGCATTCAGCGAGCCTTTGCCCATGGGCAAGTTTGCGGGCGATCTCCCATCCGGGCGCTGGGTACAGGTACGCATCCCGCTTTCTGCATTCCACACGGGCTCTATCTACGAATTCCGGCCTGAGTATTTGCGGAACGTTGTCTTTCATCAGGGGCGGGCGGATGGCGTGCGGCACACGCTCATCATCGACGAGATACGGATTGACGACGACCCGCCAGCGAACATTGGGGGAGCGAGTCTTCCGGCTCCTGCGAACGTTCACGCGATTGGCTACGATCGGCACGTGGAAGTCAGATGGAATCCGGTAAACAGCTCCGCGCTCGGCCGCTATGTGATCTACCGTTCGCTGGATGGCAAGGACTTCGAACCAGTCGGCATTCAGTGGCCTGGAACCAACCGTTACTCGGACTTCCTGGGCAAGCCTGGAGTTACGGCTCAATACAAAGTTGCTGCCTCGGACGCGCAGTATCGCCTCTCTTCGATGTCGAGCGCGGCCAGTGCCTCTACCCGCGAATTCAGCGACGACGAACTGCTCAATATGCTGCAGGAAGCGTGCTTTCGCTATTACTGGGAAGGGGCAGATCCGCATTCCGGCATGGCCCGCGAGAACATTCCCGGCGACGACCGCATCGTGGCCACTGGGGCGAGCGGGTTTGGGGTTGCTGCGCTGGTGGTTGGCGTAGACCGCGGGTTCATCACGCGAGAAGAAGGAGTTGAGCGCCTCACCCGGATCGTCGGCTTCCTGGAACACGCGCAGCGGTATCACGGAGCCTGGTCCCATTACATGGACGGAAGCACCGGGAAAACGATGCCAGTGTTTGGCATGTTCGACAACGGTGGAGACCTCGTGGAGACTTCGTTTCTGATGCAAGGGCTCCTGGCCGCCCGGCAGTACTTCCACGGCAAGGCAGAAGCCGAGCAGGACCTTTACCGGCGGATTTCCCAGCTCTGGGAGACGGTCGAATGGGACTGGTACTGCGGAGATCCGAAGAGTGACTTCATCTATTGGCACTGGTCAGCCGAGTGGGCCCGGCAAATTCATCATCCGCTCATCGGGTTCAACGAGGTCATGATTACGTATCTGCTTGCCATGTCGTCGCCAACGCATGGCGTGCCTGCTGAGATGTACTACTCCGGGTGGGCAGGACAATCCTCGACGGCTCTCGAATATCGCAGAGGCTGGTCCGGCACTACCGATGGTGATCACTACTCCAACGGACACACATATTACGGGATCAAACTCGACGTGGGTGTCGGTACGGGCGGCCCGCTTTTTTTCACGCACTACTCTTATATTGGCTTCGATCCGCATGCCCTGCACGCCCGCTGTACGTCGTCCTATTTTCAGAACAACCGCAACATCGCGCTGATCAACCGGGCATATTCGATTGCCAACCCGAAACACTTCGAAGGCTACGGTCCAGATGCGTGGGGCCTCACTGCCAGTGACGGGCCGGCCGGCTACGTGCCGCATGCGCCCGACGACGGCAGCGACAAGGGGACGCTTACGCCCACCGGTGCGCTTGCTTCTTTTCCCTACACACCCGAAGCCTCGATGGCGGCCTTCAAGCACTATTACCGTGACCTGGGTGCTCAACTTTGGGATATCTACGGGCCGCGTGACGCCTACAATCCGGGGCAGGGCTGGACTTCGACGATCTACATGGGACTGAACCAGGCTCCCATCGCGGTCATGGTTGAAAACTACCGCACGGGCCTGGTCTGGAAGAACTTCATGGCAAATCCCGAAATCGGCGTTATGCTACGCAAGCTCGACGCCGTGACGGGAAAATGACGAGACGCGGTAAACTCTCCGCTGCGAGGTAACTGATGGCAGGACAAGATATTCAACGCCGGGAAATCTTGCGGGTCATGGCCATGGCCGCGGCGGCAGCAACTTTTCCTGGTTTCACCAGGTGGGCGTTTGCGGGCTCACACCCTCCCGCCGGCGCGCTGCAGATCAAACCCGCCACCTACAAGCTCCAGTTTTTTTCGCCCGACGAATACGCTCTGGTGGAGCGGCTGACAGACCTCATTATTCCCAGTGATGAAACTCCGGGCGCGCGCGAAGCCGGAGTCGCCGAGTTCGTCGATCACATGATCGCCCACGATCATGACCAGCAATACAAATACCGCACGGGGCTCACGTGGATGAACGCGCACTCCGAACGAACATTGGGACAGCCATTCCTCAAGCTTTCACAGGAACAACAGATTTCGCTTCTGGAGCCGCTGGCCTATAAAACCAAGTACCACCCTGGCGAAGAAGACGGCCGCGAGTTTTTCCACGCCATTCGTGAACTGACGGCCATGGGTTTCTATAGCAGCGAGATCGGATACAAGGAGCTGGACAATCCGGCACTGAAGTTCTACGCCGAGTCGCCCGCGTGTCCACATACGGACGACCGGGAGCACAAGCATCTTCGCCCAGCGAAATGGTGAGCCATGCCAAAACAAATCTATGACGTGATCGTTATCGGGACGGGCGCAGGCGGCGGCATGGCGATGAAAACGCTGTGCGAAGCGGGCCTCACGGTCTGCGCGCTGAATGCCGGACGGCGGCTCGATCCGGAAAAAGACTTTCGCAATCACCGCAAGCCCTGGGAGATGAAGTTCCGCGGCTTCGGCAATCCGGACAAATGGGCCGAGTCGTACGGGTACATGGACAGCGAGTGGGTGGAAGGGGTTTGGGAGCACGAGATTCCCTTCACCACGGCTCCCGGCACAAAGTGGATGTGGCCGCGATGTTTTGCCGTCGGTGGCAAGACGAACTTCTGGGGAAGGTCGTCGGCGCGCTTTGGCGATATCGATTTCCGGGCGGCAACTCTCGATGGTTATGACGTGGATTGGCCAATCACCTACGCCGAGATCGCTCCTTACTACAGCCGGACCGAGCGCATGGTGGGCGTGTCCAGCACCGTCCAGAATCGGACGAGCAACCCGGATGGTGAGTATCTGCCGCCGTTCAACTTTCGGTGTCTGGATCATATTCTGCACGCTGGCGCGGAGAAGCTCGGCGTTCCTTATCTACCAGATCGCATTTCTCAGTTGACGCGAGACCACGAGGGTCACCCGTCATGCCATTATTGCGGCGGATGCACAACGGGTTGCGATACGGGATCGTTCTTTTCGACGCCGTGGCGCTTCCTTCCCAAGGCCGAGGCTACGAACAATCTGGAGCTGCGGACCAATGCCGTGGCCAAGAACATTCTGGTCGACGGAAACGGGATGGCCAAAGGCGTGGCGTATATCGACCGCAAAACAAATCAGGAAGTAGAAGTATTCTCACGCGCGGTAGTGGTCGCCGCGTCGTGCCTGGAGTCTGCGCGCATCATGCTCAATTCGAAGTCGCGCCACTGGCCGAATGGAATCGCGAATTCCAGCGGACAGCTTGGCCGAAACCTTTGTGACCACCTCTACGGCGAATCCGCCAGCGGATATTTGCCGCAGTTGCTAGGGCAGCCTAGTTTTCCCGACAACGTCGGTGACAACACTGTGGCATGGATGCCCCGCTGGCAGAACCTGAACAATCCTCACGAAGAAAAATTTGTCCGCGGGTATTCGGTCTATCCCGGAGGCGGTTGTACTGAGTTTCCATGGTATGCCAGCCAGGCGGAGGGATTCGGTTCCGACTACAAGCGCGCAGTCAAGCGCCGCTACCCGACGCCGGTGAGTTTCACGGTCCAGGCGCCGACGCTGCCGCTGGCTTCGAACTACGTTGACCTCGACCCTGACGTCAAGGACAAGTATGGGATTCCGGTGGCGCGTATACATTTCCAGTGGGGTGAGAACGAGCTCAACATGTGGGAACACTCGAAGCAGGTATGCGCCGACCTGATTCGCGCAGCAGGCGGTGAATTCGAGAGCTCAGCCAAGGAGCCGTTAATGCCAGGATGGAGTCTGCACGAGACCGGAACCTGCCGCATGGGCAGCGATCCGAAGCAGTCGGTGACCAACAGCTTCGGCCAGACCCACGACGTGCCCAACCTTCATGTGTGTGACGCGAGCGTCTTCGTGACGCCCACCGATAAGACGACCACGATCAGCATCATGGCGTTCACACTCCGGTCGTGTGAACGCATTGTCGAGAACCTTCGCCGCGGCGACCAGTTGAAAAGAACCTAAAACTCAATCCTTAGCGCGAATTGCCCGACGCGATTGCCTCCGGCGTCGCCTACCCGAGATTCCTGAACCTGTCCGAATGTGCCTTGGCCGTTAACACCCTCAGTCAGATTGTTGCGCGGATCATCGAAGTTGGGGTGGTTGGGGAGATTGGTAAAGCTGCTCTCGACCTTCAACCTGAACCTCTCCGTGAGCCGGAAATCCTTAGCGAGCCCCAGGGAGAGGTTAATTGTGCCGGGGCCAACCATCGACCCTACGCCGGCGTTGCCAAAGCGGCCAACGACGCCGCCGTTGGGGAGGCTTGAGCAATTAAGCATGTTGTTAGAGAAGCCAGTTCCTGGGGCAAAGCCGGGACAGGAGAATACGTCCGGGTTCCACCACTGCTCGCGAGTGTGGTGAAAGTCGTTGGGATTGCCTCCAAGGTCAGGCCGATTAAAGCCATTATTGGCGTTTCCCGAGGAATCAAATTGAATGAACGGAGTGTCGAAGGGGCCAGTCTCCACTAACAGAATCGTGCTCAGTCGCCAACCGCCGACGATCCCGTTCAGCACTCCAGTGGCATTGCCCAACAGGAAGCGGCCTTTCCCGATCGGAAGCTCGTCCACCATGGTCGTGATCCAACGGTGCTTGCGGGTACCGCCGACGTTGCCATAGTCCCCTCTCAGGTTGTATTGGTTCATCGCGTCGCCTGTAATTTCCCCGTCAAAGCTCGAGCGGGGCCACGACTCGGTATCAGACAGGTTGCGCGCCCAGGTCCAGGTAGATTGGAAAGTGAGCCCGTGGGAATACTTATGGATCAACTCGGTCTGCATCGACTCATAGGTGCTGAACGCGCCGGCGCAACGGCACCTGACATGATTCCAGGCTGGAAACGGTACCGAGCCCCCTGGAAGCGGCTGATTCAGATTCGGGCTCCAAGTCAGCTGATCTCCGCGGTTGGCAATATACGACACGCGCAGGGCGGTGTTGCCGTGGATCGCCCTTTCGACCGACAAGTTCCACTGGATGCTGTACGGGTCCTTTTTTTTCATCTGATTCGCAGTGAAGAATGATTGCGAACCATAGCCGGTGTTGGTGGGGTCGGGACTTAGAACATTGGGGAACTGGAAGAAGTTCGGGTCGCCAAACCCAGCATTTGAAAAATTCCCCTGGAAGCCGTCATGGATACCTGCCACGGAGAAAAACACGGCTCCCAACGTCGTAACGTCGTAGAGGCCGATGCCGCCGCGAATCACCGTTTTATTATCGGCAAATGGTCGATAGGCAAAACCGACGCGAGGAGCAAAGTTGGTGTAAGTCTCGCGCAATTGTTTCGGCCATCCCGCCTGTTTTGAGGTCAGGAAGGGAGTGCAGGGATGACTCGGGTCCGGCCCGGCGTAGCCAGGGATGGCGTTTACGTCGTTGCAGGCGTTGACAGCCCTTGCCCACAGAGGCTGCGTTGCTGCCAGGGACCTTGGATCCGCGGAAATGATCACGCGCCCCGTGCCCGGAACGCTGGGATCGAAGTTGGTGAGATTAATGGGATCGTATAAGGGCGGCATCCTCGAAATCCTCAGGCCGGCATCCAACGTCAGCTTTTGAGTGACCCTGAATGTATCCGCGGCGTAACCGTAGATATGAGTGGTCGTGCCATCGATGTTTCTCGGTGGAGTATGGGTGACGTAGGTGTAGTAGGGAACTCCAAGCAGGAAGTCGGCAAAGTTGTTCCCGGTGTACTGGCCATTAAAGAAAAAGTCTCCATAGTCGTCCGCCGCCGACGACCCAGAGTACCAGGCAGTGATCAGGTGCAGCCTGCGGAGATCGAAGCCAAACTTCATGGTGTGCTTCCCTTTGGTCCAGGTCAGGTTCTCATTGATCTGGAAGTTCTGGGAACGCTCCGGATTGGGCCGGGTGTGAACAATGTTGGTGATGTTGCCACTCCTGGGTTCGAAGACAAAGTCGGGGAAACCGCCGGGAGGGAAAGGTCCCAGTTGATCGGGATTCAACCCTAATTTTTGCATGAAGGCCGGTCCATCGATCGGAAATGTCCCGCCATTCTGCCTGCGACTGATTCCTCCGCGCAACTCATTGATCAGGTTTGGTGTGATGGCATAGTTGTAAGCGAGCACGATCTGATTGTCATGCTCGAAATCCTGCTCCGCAGGAAGGCCCAGGTCATTTTGGGAAGGGCTCACGAACCTTTTGTTCTTGTAGGTCCAGCGTCCGAAAACATTCTGCTTGGAATTAATGGTGTGGTCGATGCGAATATCGAACTGATCGGAAAGGATAGGATTGGGAACGTTGAGTGTGTGGTTGTTGTTCGCAAAATTGTCCGGGCCCCCCTGGATTGGCAGCGGATAAAACTGGAGAATCGCGGTGGCTCTCGGATCGAACGGATCGGTGATCTTATTCAGGGGATAGGGCTGGCCGGCAAGATTGTGCAGTTGGAGGTGGGGGCGATTTGGATCCGTTTCGTCGCAAATCTGGTTGGCATCGTAGTGGTCGCAAAATGCCGAGAAATTGCCGTTCCGCATATCCTGATTGGGTACCGTCTGCAGGAAGGCCTCTTGAGTCCGGTAGCGCATGCCTTCGTAGTCGCCAAAAATGAAGGTGTGATTTTTAAAGATGGGTCCGCCGAGGGACCCTCCGAATGTGTTTGCGCTTTTAGCAGCCTTACCCGGAGTCCCAACAACGAATCGCGTAGCATCCAGGGCGGCGTTCTGAAAATACTCAAATACGGATCCATGAAATACGTTGGTGCCCGACTTGCTGGTCGTCGTAATGTCGGCCGGGTTGCCATATTCTGCTCCGCCGCCCGACCCCTGCACCTTCATTTCTGCAATGCTCTCAGCAGAGGGGAACATTTCTCTTTGCGGCCCCGCAAAGCGGATATCGGTTGTACTAATACCATCCACCGAATATTCGGCTTGATTGGTCCCTGTTCCCTGGACCGAGATGTTGCCATCGTTGTCGCCGGCGACGCCGGGGAGAAAGGCCAACAGGTTATACGGGCTTGTGCTTCCATTCCCGCGGTAGTTGGCCGGCAACCCCAACACCTCGGTGCTGGTGACGCTGGCGGAGATCACCTGGCTCTCCGTGTTGATCAGCTCGGCGTTCGCTTCTACCGTGACTTTTTCTGCCGCGCTGCCCATCGTCAGCTTTATATCGGCGCGCACAGTCTGCCTCGCGTCAAGGCGGACGTCGGTCAAAACCATATCCTTGAAACCGGTGGCCATCGCCGAAACCGTGTAAAGCCCCGCCTTCATGTTTTCCGCCTGGTAATTTCCCTGGGCGTCACTGCGAACTTCGCGCGAGATGTTTTCGCCCTGGTTGGTGACGGTGATCACGGCGTTGGGCACGACAGCGCCAGAGGGATCGGTCACGGTACCGAGGATAGTTCCGAAGGTGGACTGCGCTTGTCCGAGCGGCGCGAGACACACAGCAACCACCGCGATGAATGCAATGACGAAAGGCTTGAGTTTCATTGGAAGTCTCCCGCCCCGGGTCGACGCGATATCCGCAGTTTTTCCCGAGGAAACCGGTTTCATGGGCGAATCGCGCGAAGCATATTCCAAAAATGTGTGGATAGTCAAGACCAAAAAAACGTGCTGCTCCCATCAGATGTAAACTGGCACTCTTTATGGAAGTGAAGAGAAGAGCGTTATCGTGGGTCGTGGTGCTGGCAGGCTGTGCCACAATGGCGTCACCGGCGGCTGGACCTGCCGTTTCGCCCCGTCCCAACATAGTACTGATCACTCTGGACACTACCCGCGCCGACCGCATGGGTTTCCTGGGATCTGAACGTGGGCTGACTCCGAATCTGGACGCATTGGCCCGCCAGGCTGCGGTCTTCTCGCGCGCCTATGCCCAGGTGCCGCTGACTACCCCCTCCCACGCTACCATCCTCACCGGAACCTACCCGCAGTTTAGTCACGTGAACTACATGGGAGATTCCCTCGACAAGGCTCTGCCGTATCTGCCGGACATCCTCCACAAGAATGGCTACCGGACCGCCGCATTTGTCGGGGCGCTGGTACTCGACCCGAAGAAATTGGCTCCGGGATTCGACCGCGGCTTTGACGTCTACGACGCCGGATTCCATCGGCGACGATCGGGCGAAGACCACTACCACAGCCTGGAGCGACGCGGCGAAGAGGTGGTGAGTCGCGCTCTGGCGTGGCTGAGCAAACGCCCGGCTGGACCGTTCTTTCTTTGGGTTCATCTCTACGATCCTCATGATCCCTACAGTCCTCCGGAGCCGTACAAGACGCGTTATCAGGCGCAGCCTTACGACGGAGAGATTGCATATACAGACGCGGCGGTGGCGAAACTAATCGCCGGGTTGCGGACGCGCGCTCTATTCGAAGGCGCATTGGTCGCTGTCATGGCAGACCACGGCGAGGCGTTCGGAGAGCATGGGGAGAACCATCACGGCATTTTTCTTTACGATGAGACCATCCACGTTCCCCTGCTGATTAAGGTGCCAAAGCAACACTCTGCGAGGAGAGTTGAAACCAGGGTCGGGTTGGTAGACGTCGCGCCCACCATCCTGCGAGCTGCACATCTGGTGGTCCCCGCCGCCATGCAGGGTGAGTCTCTCTTGAACCTCATCACATCGGACCAGAATGGACCTGCTGACCAAGCGAACGGTTCGAATCTGCCCCGTCCCGTTTATGCAGAAAGCGAATATGGCCACCTTTCTTTTGGCTGGAGCACGTTGCGAGCGTGGCGGACGGAAAAGTACCTGTACGTCGCGGCGCCGGAACGCGAGTTGTACGATCAATCGGCGGATCCGCTCGCGGCTCATAACCTGGCCCCCGAATCCAAGGCCGCAGCCGACACAGCGGCAGCTATGCTGGCGGAGTTCTACCGCAAAACGAAAGGGGCGACCGCAGAGAAGACGGAGTTGAATATGGAGCAAAACGAGAGTCTGCACGCTCTCGGGTATATGAGCTCCAGTTCGGGGATTTCCAGCGATACCGACAATCAGGGCGGGCCCGATCCCAAGCAAGAAATTGCTGCCGCCAATCTTTTCTATGAAGCGCTGGTCGATGTCGAGAATGAACGATATGAGGAGGCTGTGCCCGTCCTGGAACAGGTGTTAAAACAGGAACCGAATACTCCCACAGCCTATCTGCAACTTGGCCGCTCCTACATGGCTTTAAAGGAGTATCAGAAGGCGGTAACGCCGTTGCGGAATTTGGTTGAAAGGAAGCCGGATGACGCTTTCGCCCACTATGAATTCGGATGTGCGCTGGTGAAAACCGGCCAATGGGTTGAGGCAGCGCCACATTTTGAAGCCGCTGTTTCCCAGATGACCGGCTCGTCCATGATGCATTTTTATTTGGCTCTCGTGTATGAACGGACTTCACGAAACACCGAAGCCATGGCAGAGTTTCAGAGCGCGCTGCGTCTGGATCCGAACCAGTTTCCGGCCAACCTTCTTCTGGGCCGCATGTTTGTCATGCAACAGAAGGCAACGGACGCCCTGCCCTATCTGCGTCAAGCAGTCAAGCTGCGTCCAGACTCGATTGACGCTCACCGTTTTCTTTCGGACGCCTACTCTCAGTTAGGGCAGCAGGCGAACGCCGGGCGTGAGCTCGCCGAAGCTGAGCGCATCAGGTCGCAAGGTGGTTCCAGACTCGGAACACCACTCGATGATTCCGGTGAAGGCGTGAAGCGGAGATGATCGAGCCCAGGGACTTTGCGCTCTGGATGAAATCGTTCCTACAAAATAGGAGCTGGCGATTGGGACGTATAATGTCTCCCGTTTTCGAAGTCAAAAAGGAAATTCGGCTCTGATACAACACGAGTGCGAGTGAGGCACATGATGAAAACGCGCCGACAATTCCTGTCCCAATCCGTGGTGCTGACCGCTGGTCTACTGCTACCTTCGTTGGACGCCACAGCATATCCAACTCAACCGAACATCGCCTTTCCCGCCAACCCGCGCGACCGCCTGGCCGTGGCCTCTTATCCCTTTCGCGACTTCATTCTCCCAGCAGAGTATGTGAGCTCTTCGGCCTCCCCTACTGCGCCAAAAATGGAGCTCACCGAATTCGCCGCGCAAGTAAAGTCCCGATTCAACATCAACAAGGTCGAACTCTGGAGCAGTCATTTCCGGTCACTCGAACCGAAGTATCTGGACGATTTCCGCACGGCACTCGAGAGGGCAAAATCCGTGGTCGTCAACATCGCGTTCGATGGACGGCACAGCTTCTACGCCGCCGACCGCGCCGAGCGCGAGCGGGCCGTCGCTGACAACAAGCTGTGGATTAACGCCGCCGCCGCCCTCGGCTCTCCCAGCATCCGCACACACATCGCCTCGGCTGATAACCAACCACCCGATCTCGACCGGTCCACCGACACGCTCCTCCGGATCGTGGAACACGCCGTCACGCGCAACGTCGTCATCCATCTGGAAAACGACGACGGAGTCACCGAAGACCCGGTGTTTCTGGTGAAGCTGATTGAAAAGGTGAACAATCCGTGGCTGCGTGGACTGCCTGATTTTGGAAATTCACTAATGCACAAGGCTCCCGAAGATGCCTACGCGGGGGTCGAAGCCATGTTTAACCACGCCTACGGCATCTGCCATGTCAAACAATCGGAGGCAACCGAAAAAGGGGCCAACGTGCAGGTGGATCTGGCGTATGTTTTCGCAATCCTCAAGAGGACCGGATTCAACGGCTATCTTTCGATGGAGTACGACGCCTCCGGCGACCCTTACAAGGAAACCGAGGAACTGATCGCCAAGTCGCTGCAGTTTCTGTGTTAGACCTGGAAAACTGCGGAAACTCGCGACTGTATGAATCCCCGTTTAAGGTTCTGACCTCATGCGCGGTCGTCGCCGACGCCGTAGCTCTACGGTGAGGGTGACATCCCTATAGAGCGACAAGAGGTCGAACTTCCAGAAATCGCTTCTGGTAGTGAAACCAAAGTTGATCTCACTTTTGGCCAAGCGGCTGCGCCGCTCCACATCCGGTTTGATAGTCTTGCGACCTACTGGCTTTTTTCCGCCTATTCCACGGACTGGAACCTGTAAATTACGGGCTGGACGGCTTTTGTGCCTCACCCGCGCTGGCTTCAATCAACTGCTGCACCGGCACAACCACCATGAGCAGTAGGTCGGCTTCGGGAGTTTTTGCTCGCTCGAGTAATGCGAGTTGTTGCGCCCTCCACGACTCCGGGGAGGGTGCGGATTTATCGAGATAATCGAGCGCAAACGAGCCAGCCACTCCGAGGGTCGCAAGGTATTCGGAAAGGGGCACGAGTTCATGCAGCAGAGAAGATTGCTCCAGAAGAGGGCGTAGTTTGGCATCATTGTCGCGCCAAGCGGCGAGAAGTGTCCGAATCTCTCCCTCAGCGGCCCGGTTCGTATAGCCGCTTCCGATATATGCCTGCACGGAATCCCGAAAATGCCGCGCCTGATCGCTCTCCGGACGAGCTACGTCCACCAGTCGGTTCAGAGGATCTCGGAAGTCCCACGTAGTTTTTAGACTATTCATGCGTGTGTAGTCCTTCACCGGCTCGACGATTTCCGCAAGGGTGCGAAGCGCAGCAACTTCGTCCGTTCCCGCCATGCGGTGCAACGCGGGAATCAGGGCGGATCTGTGCGTCAGGCCAAGCCATTCGAGACGCCAACTTAACTCAGCAAGTCTGCTGTACATCGAGCCCGGATCTTGCACTTCGGCCGGAGACCACAGGCGTTCTGCAATCGCGGCATTACGCGGCCAGATCCTAGAATCGATGTTCTCTGGAGTAACCCACTCCGACCACATACAAGCCTCGCCGCCAAGGATGCGGCTCTTCTCCTCTGGATTCAGTGGAGCAGCCGCGCCGCTCATTGGGTCCACGGCATAGTGCCGCGAAGCCGGCCACATCAAGTCGAGGTAATAACCGAAAGAGAGCAGGCCGCTATAGCCTTGCTGGGCCGCGGTTGCCAATGACTGCTGCCCGCGCCAGGACTGCACGACGACAGTCTTGGGTAAATCAGGATGCAGCACCTCATCCCATCCCATCATGATTTTGTGATGCTTGCTCAAGATCTTCTGCAGGCGTTGATTGAAGTAGGCTTGCAGGTCCTGGTTGTTTTTCATCCCATGAGCGTGGATGAAAGCCTGGATTTTTGGATTGGCGTCCCATTGTTGGCCGTTGACCTCGTCTCCGCCAATATGAAAATAGTCGTCCGGGAAAAGCTTGGCCATCTCATCAATGAACTTGTCGATGAACGTGTACGTTTCCTCCCGCGTCGGGTCCATGACGGCATCAGCCCCGCCGGGCTCGACCGTATAGGGCCCCGGCCCGCTCGCCAGTTCTGGATATCCGGCAAACAATGAACGGCTGTGGCCCGGCATCTCGAACTCCGGGACCACGCGAATGCCACGATCACGGGCGTAGGCCACGAATTCGCGAATTTCGTCTTGTGTGTAATACAGCCCGTCGGACCCTGCTTCCTGCAGCTTGGGGAAACGCTTGCTCTCAACGCGGAAACCTTCGTTGTCATACAGGTGCCAGTGCAGCACATTCATCTTGACTGCTGCCATTCCATCGAGGTTGCGCCTGAGCACGTCCAGCGGAATGAAGTGGCGGCCAACGTCAATGAGCAGGCCGCGCCAGGGGAACCGGGGCTGATCCTTAATCGTCACGACTGGCACTGCAAATCCGTTTGTGGTGGTTTCGACGAGTTGAAGGAAGGTCTGAAGGCCATGCAGAACGCCCAGAGGAGTGGGTGCGGTCAGCTTCGCGCCTGACGGGTTGATTACCAGCTCATAGGATTCATCCTCACCGAGTCTTTGCACTTTCTCGCTGCCGTGAACGGCATGGATCAGCAGAGTCGGATTGGCCGAGCCGGCAGGTTGTTGCTTGAGGAACATTCCTGTTTGGCGCGAGAGGTCGGCCAAAAACCTGCGTACTCCGCGCTCCAGCGTCGCATCCCTAGAACCCGTGATCGCAACGGAGAAAGATCGATCAACCGGCAGCGGCCCAACTCCAGCTTGAACAGAGGACGGCATGGGCATGAGGTTGAGGCCATGCTGGGGTTGTGCCGCAGCAAGAGATGCAAGTACAAGTGCCGAACTGACAATCAGCCGAATTCGCATAGTGTTCAAAAGCATTTCCGAATTTACCCACAGTGTTTCCTCAGAGTATGCTGGGTTGGTTACCTGCGCGTCTACCGGCAGCCGGAACCCGCAAAATAAGAGAACCTCTTGACAGCGATTGCCTCAGACCCTAATACTAAATCGCTTTTGTGCTTAACTGATTGGCGTTCACAAACCCTTCCAGCCCGCGGCTTCGGCCGCGGGCTCCTTTTAGGAAGCGCCTTACAGTTCATGCCGAGGTTACTAATGATACGCAAGTTGGAACTCAGTCCTCATTCTTGTTGTTGCTTCTTCCTCTCCTGCATAGGCACAAGCATCCTCCGTGCAACTCCCCCTGTCGACGTGCCTGCGGGTTTCGCAGCCGCACACACCCAGCGCAGAATTGCAATTAGATCGGCCGTAAGCAGTACCCGTAGTAAGCTGTGCCCGAGGAGATCACATTCATGAAAAAGGATCGTTTCTCGCGCCGTGAATTCTTACAAACAACCGCTGGAGCGGCAGGCGCTACGCTTGCCGCAAATGCCATACTCCTGAATTCCGAGCCGCTGTTTGCGTCGCTTCCCCCGATGGCCGCGAGTGACCGCGTTCGTTTCGGAATCGTCGGCGTGGGGATGGAAGGCAGTAATCTGCTCACAACGGCAATTCAGCTTCCTGGAGTCGAGTGCGCCGCTGCTTGCGATCTTTACGACGGCCGCCATGAGTTGGCACGGGAAATTGTCGGCAAGCCCATCCCGACTACGCGCCGGTACAAGGAGCTGCTCGACAACAAAGAGATTGACGCGATCGTTGTAGCGGTGCCGGACCACTGGCACAAGCAGGTCGTCGTCGACGCGGTGGCGGCCGGCAAGGATGTGTATTGCGAGAAGCCGTTTTCGCATACTCCAGCGGATGGCTTGGCTCTGGTCGCAGCCGCGAAAAAGTCTGACCGCATCGTCATGGTGGGAGCGCAGCGGACGAGTTCGGTCCTATGCGCCAAAGCGAAAGAACTCTACGACCAGGGCGCGATCGGCGCGTTGAGCCTGGTGGAAGCTACCTTGGGACGGAATGATCCCACCGGCGCGTGGGAATATCCGCCGCCCGCCGACTTGTCGCCGGAAAATCTGGATTGGGAGACTTGGCTCGGAACGGCGCCGAAAAAGCCTTTCGACCCGCTTGCCTTCGCGCGTTGGCGTTGCTGGAAGGAATACGGAACCGGGGTTGCGGGTGACTTGCTCGTGCACCTGATTAGCGGAATGCAAACCGTTCTCGGAATCAACGAGATCCCCAAACGCGTCTTGGCCTTCGGAGGCATTTATCGCTGGAAGGACGGACGCAATATGCCCGATGTGCATGCCGCTCTCTTCGAGTACGCCAATGTTCCGGTCTACATGCGTTTGAGCTTGGACACGGAGTCCACCGAAATTACTCGCTTCATGGGCTCCAAGGGCATTATCGAGCTCACGGAGTTTGGGGTCAGCTATTCTCCGCAAGCCGGGGTGGATCTCTCTCCCAGCTATTACTCCGCTTCTTTTCCTGCTCGCCTGAAGACCGCCTATCTCGCGCAGTGGCATCAGGAACACGATCCTAAGCCCGGACAGGAGCCGGCTCCGGAGAGCTTGAGCTTTAAGGGAAACGACTACGACGATTTGCGTCCCCACATGTGGAATTTCTTCGAAGCCGTCCGGTCGCGCAAACCGGTGTTGCAAGACGCATTGTTCGGTCACAACGCGGCGCTCGGCTGCCACATGGCCAATGAATCCTACTTCAGGAAAAAACCGGTCTATTGGGATGCAACTTCGCTAAGTATCAAGTCGTAGGAGCAAGGGAGTTCTCGGCTGAAATATTCGGGCTGTAGCGCAGCAGGGCGAAAGGGAGTCGTAGCAATATGAATATTCGGCAGCGCGCCGCGACGCTAACCGCGGTACTACTGGCATTGTCTATACTGGTGTTTTGCGGACAAAACAGCTTCGCGGAGACAAGTGCGTCAGCTCAACCTTTTCTGGGTCGTTGGGATCTCACCCTTAAGACTCCGGTTCGCGAGTCTCCCTCGTGGCTGGAAATAACCCTGGAAGGGGGACAGCTTAAAGCGCGACTGGTGAGCCGTTGGGGACACGCGCGTCCCCTGCCGAAAGTCGAGGTTTCGAACGGCCGTATCACGTTTGTTTCTCCTAAAGAGGACGAAGAAAGAAAAGACGACATGGTTTTCGAGGGCAAGTTGTCTGGGTCGACGTTGGTCGGGACCACTACAGGTCCCGATGGAACTCGGTGGCAATGGACGGGCGAGAAGGCTCCGGACCTGAAGAGAAAGACCGAGCCGAAGTGGGGCGAGCCGAAGCAGTTATTCAATGGCAAGGACCTGAGCGGGTGGAGGCCGAGCGATTCGAATGCAACGGCTACCTGGAAGGTCGAAAACGGCACGCTGGTGAGTCCCGGGCATGGCCCTGAACTTATCACCGATGCCAAGTTTGAAGATTTCAAGTTACACATCGAATTCAATTGCGCGCCGAAATCGAATAGCGGCGTCTACCTACGCGGCCGGTACGAAGTCCAGATCGAAGATGATCCTGAGCCAGAAGGACCGAGTATGCGGACCGGGGGCGTGTATGGCTTCCTGCCTCCTTCGCCGGAACAGCCGCGCAAGCCGGAAACGTGGCAGAGCTACGACATCACGCTCGTCGGACGAGTGGTCACCATCGTGCAGAATGGTCAAACCATTATTGACAAACAGGAAATTCCGGGTATCACCGGCGGTGCTTTGGATAGTCACGAAGGACTACCCGGCCCGATCTATCTGCAGGGCAGTGAGGCCGGACACGTGGCTTTTCGGAACATCACGATTACGGAGAATTCTGCCGCCGGGCCGAAGCGGTAGACCTGCGAACTACCAACTCAGTTTCCAAATAGTAGTCGGCGCCCCTTCGCCGCTTCAGTTTCAGTACTTTCTCCAGCGCCTCAAATGCAATTATCCCCAGACGTTCCCGGGGAACACTGATGGTGGTCAGCGGCGGGCGAGCGAGGAAAGCAAAAGAGATATCGTCGATACCCACCACAGAGACGTCGTCGGGAACCTGGACGCCTTCTTCTTCGAGTGTCTTCATGGCTCCCATCGCAATGAGGTCGCTTCCGCAGAAGATCACAGTGGGTCTCTCTGGCTGGGAAAGAACGGCGCGCACGGCCGAGGCCCCGGAGTCGACGCGATAGTTGCACTCGATGACCGGGAAAGGATTCAGCTTTCGTTCGTTCAATCCTGTGACCAGCGCATGCCGGATGGTAATAGCGGTGCGATTGTTACCTGGCCCGGCAATGATAGCCGCCCGGCGATGACCAAGTGCGACCACGTGTTCAATGGCCTGTGAGATACCACGCTGGTAATCGATCGAGATGTTGCTGATCAGCCGCTCGGGGGCGCCGAGGTTGCAGAATACTATGCCAACTCCAGCGGCGGTCAGTTCGGAAGTCGTGCTCTTGTCAACCGACGAAGTCATGATCGCGACCCCGCGGACATCACTTTCGATCAGCTTCCGAATTACGGATTTGGTGCGTGACTCCTGGTACTCGGTATTAAAAAGTAGAACATCGAATCCCCGGTCCCAGGCAGCGGCTTGGAACCCACGGATGATTTCCGGAAAATAGGGATTGGCTATCTCCGAAATCACAAGTCCGAACAAATCGCTCTGGCCGGTTGCCAACCGCCGCGCATGAACGTTCTTGTAATAGTTGAGCTTGCGCACCACTTCAAGCACGCGCTGCTCGGTCTCGGGAGAGATATACTGGGTCTTGTTGAGCACGCGGGATACGGTGGCAGGGGAGACACCAGCCTTCTCAGCCACCTCCCGCATGGTGTGGCTCATCAACTGTCCTTTCCATCGAGGCGAAGTTCCTCAGTGCAAGAAGGCAGCAAGAATTGTTCATGCTGCGATCAAACCTGCGGACAAGCTTTTGCAAAACGCACTGTTCGCGCGTACTGGGAAAGCGCTTTCCGATGCCGTTTGTTATCCTCCGGTTGAACGTATCATGAGTACAGCGGCGAAGGCCACGGGGAGAGAATAGCTTGCACACGCCGTTGCTGCAATAAAAAGCTTGACAAGCTGGCGGGGTGTGCTAAAAAGGGCAGCCATGAAAGCGGTTTCGGAAACCGGTTCTTCTGGGGCGAACCCAACCCATGACGCACTTCCTGCAAGACATACTCCGCCAGCCCCTCGAACTCCAGCGGGCAATTAATTATCTACGTGGAGCTGGTCACAGCCGGTTGGCCGATGCAGCGGCGGCCATCCGGAGCGCCCGCCATGTCTATCTGACCGGAATCGGCAGCAGTTGGCATGCCGCGTTAACAGCAGCACCTCTGCTCTCCCTAGGCGGTCGTCCAGCGTATGTGCAGGATGCCTCTGAGCTCGTGCAGTTTGCCACTATTCCATCCGATGCCGTAATTATCGTCATCTCGCGCACGGGCCGCAGTGTAGAGGTCGTGCATCTGTTGGCCAAAGCCCGCGAGTGCGGCGCCGTCGTCATCGGCGTGACGAATTCAGAGGACGGTCCGCTCGCCCAAGAGGCGCAGATCCCGATTGTGGTAGCGACTACGTTCGATCATGGAATCTCGGTCAACACCTATTCCACTCTAGCGGCTGCCGCTGGTGCTCTGGCCGGTGCCACCGTTGGTTTTTTTGATGACGCCCTCACAACTTCACTGTCACGCGCGGTCGCCGAGACGGCTCGATCCATCATAGGCTGGCAGGAGCAGGTTGCAGACTCAGCGTGGCTTTTGCCCGGCAGCGTTTGTTATTTTCTGGCGCGTGGTTCGAGTCTGGGAAGCTGCCATGAGGCCAGACTCCTGTGGGAGGAAGGCGTCAAGTCGCCGGCCACGGCCATGGGGACGGGCGGCTTTCGGCATGGCCCCCAGGAGATGGTCGCTGAAGGTTCACGTTTCGGTATATGGATTGATGGGCGGAGCATGCGCGGCCAAGATCTTGCGGTGGCACGGGATCTGAGACGGCTGGGCGCTTCCGTCATGCTGATCGGCCAGGACATCCCTGACGACGCCGGAGACCTGGTCTTCCGTCTTCCTGAAGTGCCATCCGAGTGGCAATTCCTGATTGATGTCATTCCGGCCCAGCTCGCGGCGGAGCGTATGGCGCGGCTGTCAGGGGTGGACTGTGATTCTTTTCGCTTGTGTTCGTACATCGTCGAAGACGAATGGGGTCTGTTGCACGAGAAAGTGGGAGTGCCGAAAGAGGAGACGTAGCCTCCGTTTGTGAGCTTGCTGGGCAACTCATGGCCAAGGACGGAAAAGTGAAGGTTGGCATCATCGGATCGCAGCTTGCGGCGGATCTTCACGCGGGGGCTCGACCTTCGGAAACTCGGGCCCGGAATAGTCTCAATATGCCTCATCGCAGCAACTTCGATATGTCGGTGCTCCAATTTCGAGAGGAAGGGTTCAATATCTTCAATCACACGCAGTGGTCGACGATAAATAACTACGTTGGGTACGCAGAATTTCCTCTACTCCACCCGAACGCACATGCCGCGGGTGTTGCAGTTTGCACTTCGAATTACATTTTGATGGTTTCCTCGGTGAAGCTGATTTTGGGTGGTAAGGAACTTGCAAGGAATGTCTCATGATCGGGGCCGTTGACATCGGAGGAACAAAACTAGCGGTTGGTATGGTGACTGAGAGTGGGCAAGTATTGTCCCGGAAGGAGTCGCCGACTGATGCCGGCCGCTACGTGAACGGCTTGGCTACGATTGCTGGCCTGCTGCGAGAGACGGCACAAATTGCCGGTGTTGAAATCACCGGCATAGGGATTGGGTCCACCGGTCCGGTTGACCCATTCACCGGAAAGTTTGGCGAAGTTGATTTTCTTCCCGGGTGGCGCGGGCAGAACCCGGCGGAAGACCTAGCTCGCATGTTCCATGTGCAGGTGGCCCTGGAAAACGACGCCGATGCCGCCGCGATGGCGGAGGCAGGTTGGGGAGCCGGAAAGAATAAGTCGCGACTCATCTATGTGACGGTTGGGACCGGGATCGGCGGCGGAATTGTCTTCGACGGACACCTTTACCGCGGCGTCGATGGATCTCATCCCGAACTTGGCCACCAGGTCATCGACCCATCTGGACCGCTCTGTTCTTGCGGTTTCCGGGGCTGCTGGGAATCGTTGGCCGCAGGGCCCGCGATGGTCGCATGGCTTGATGACAATGCGCCGGCTGACTATCCGTATCGCGAACATCTCAGCGCCAAGCGCATCTGCGAGCTCGCAAAGAATGGCGATGTTCTGGCTCGCCAGGCCGTCGAACGAGAGGCCTACTACCTGGGTCTTGGTGTGGCCAATCTCATCAATCTGTTCACGCCCGACGTGATCGTCTTGAGTGGCAGCGTAATGAAGAGCGCCATCCTGTTTCTCGACGGCATCCGCAAGGTGATTTGCCGCGGCTGCCGTTTTGTCCCATTCGAAAAGACCGAGCTTGCCCTGGCTTCGCTCGGAGAAGACGCCAATCTTATCGGCGCGGCAAGGGTCTGGCACGATCGCATCCAGCAGGGGACTGCGCGTGCTTCCTGACCGCCCCACCACGGGCGGACGCCGGCAAAGGCCTAAGGGATACTAATGGCAAGAAATCGCTACATGGTCAGTCTGGTCTTTCTCACGTTTTTCGTGATGTCCTTGTTGACCAATATTCTTGGCCCAATTGTGCCGGACATCATCAGCAGCTTTCATGTAAGTCTGACCGCCGCCGGGTTTCTGGCCTTTGCTTTCTTCATTGCATATGGGGTGATGTCGATTCCCGCAGGTTTTCTGGTGGAACGATATACCGAGAAGCCTGTAATGATAATGGCGTTTCTGTTGGGCACGCTGGGATCGCTGAGTTTCGCTCTGTTTCCGCAATATCGCGTTGCCATTGTTTCATTGTTCGTGATGGGGGCCGGGATGGCCACGCTGCAAGTAGCGGTTAACCCTTTGCTGCGCGTGGCGGGCGGTGAGGAACACTACGCTTTCAATTCAACTCTGGCCCAACTGGTTTTCGGCAGCGCATCCTTTCTTAGCCCGCGAATCTATTCTTATCTCGTCCTCAACCTAAATGGGTTTTTGCCGGGGCAAAATGCCTTTCTGCGGATTCTAGGGAGATTAACCCCCGCCGGGCTGCCGTGGGCCTCGATGTATTGGATCTTCGCGGCTTCCACATTGCTGATGGTCGCTGTTCTATCTTTCTCCAGGTTCCCACGCGTTCAGCACACAGCCGAAGAACGGGCTGGATCGTGGGAGATGTATCGCAGCCTGGCGCGGCAGCGAGTAGTCTGGATGTACTTTGTCGCTATGTTCGCCTACCTTGGGTGTGAGCAAGGCACTGCTGACTGGATTTCAAAATTTCTTTATCAGTACCATGGTTTCGATCCTCATACCACAGGCGCGACGGCGGTCTCCTGGTTTTGGGGCCTGCTCACCGCAGGATGTTCCATCGGCATGTTGCTACTGAAAATATTTGACAGCCGCAAGGTGTTAATTGGCGCGTGCGTCGGCGCGCTCCTCTGTCTCTCTGCGGCTTTGTTTGGACCGGCGAATGTCTCGGTGATTGCCTTCCCCGCGATCGGCCTGTTCACTTCGGTGATGTGGCCGATTGTCATTTCGCTAGCGCTTAATTCCGTCGCTGAGCACCACGGTTCTTTTTCGGGGATCTTGAGCACTGCCATTGTGGGCGGGGCTGTAGTCCCTGTGATTATCGGGGGTATCGGCGACCGTCTGGGGCTGCGCACCGGCGTGGCTTTTCTTTATGTCACATTTGGCTTAGTTCTCAGCGTCGGCTTCTGGGCCAAGCCATTGATCAGCAATGCCACGATCAGTCTGAAGAGAACTACAGCTGAGGCTGCAGTTTGATGGAGCACCGCTTGAAAGACGACCTTCCTGTGCAGATTGCGCGTCGCAAGTTTCTCGCCGGTATCGGAGCCGCGGCAGCCGCCACAGCGGCGGCGTCCCTTCCCGGCCAAGCCCTTATGACGGCTACTCCACCGCGCATTCTTGCCTTCACCCTTCGCACCAGCGAATATCTTGTGGAACAGTTCGGCCGGGGAGACCACTAAATGACTAGAAACAACGGAAGGTTGGCGGTCGCTATTGTTCTTCTCTCTTTTGTGCAGTGTGTCATCGCACAGTCCACGCCATCGAAAGTGGATGTGGAGAAGCGCGTTGATTCGATTCTCAGCAAAATGACGCTGGCGGAGAAGATCGAGATCATCGGCGGCATCAATGACTTTTACACTCGGCCGATCCCCCGGCTCGGTATTCCCTCGCTGAGAATGTCTGATGGACCACTCGGCGTTCATGATTACGGTCTCACCACAGCGTATCCGGCCGGCATCGCCCTGGCCGCTTCCTGGGATACCGCGCTCGCCGAGCGATTCGGTGCAGCGATGGGCAAAGACGCACGCGCACGCGGCGTACATTTCATTCTCGCTCCCGGCATGAACATCTATCGCGCTCCGATGAATGGCCGCAACTTCGAATACTTCGGAGAAGATCCTTTTCTCGCGTCCAGAATTGCCGTTCCCGTCATCGAAGGAATCCAGTCAAAACGCGTCATCGCGACCACAAAACACTTTGCCGGGAATAACTCGGAATTTGCGCGCACGACTCTCAGCTCCGACATTGATGAAAGGACCTTGCGCGAAATCTATTTGCCGGCATTCGAAGCTTCGGTCAGAGAAGCAAAGGTGGGCGCGGTCATGGATGCCTACAACCCGGTAAATGGCGTTTACATGACTCAGAATAATCATCTAAACAACGAAATCCTCAAGAAGGAGTGGGGTTTCAATGGCATCCTCATGTCAGATTGGGGGGCGACGCACGACGGTGTTGCTGCTGCAAACGGTGGCCTTGATCTTGAGATGCCCTCGCCAACCTTCATGAACAGCGACACTCTACTTCCAGCTCTCAAGGAAGGAAAGGTCTCGCAGGCGACCCTGGACGATAAGGTTAGAAGGATTCTCCGAAAGGCAATCGAGTTCGGGTTCTTCGACCAACCACAGACGGATACAGACATTCCTTCTTACAGTCAAGAAGGCCGGCAGGTTGCCCTCGAGGAGGCCAGGGGCAGCATGGTTTTGCTGAAGAATTCCGGTAACCTGCTTCCGCTGAATGAAAGCAAGTTGAGCACCATTGCCGTAATTGGTCCGGATGCCTATCCCGCCGTGCCGGGCGGGGGCGGCAGCTCTGAAGCCAAGCCGTTCAACGTGGTCAGCTATCTGGAAGGCATCAGCAACCGGCTGGGGACCAAAATCAGAGTCTTATACGCGGTTGACACCCCTCCCCTCAACGAAGTCTTTGAGAACTCCGAATTTGCTACTGCGCCCGAGGGCGAGGCCGGCTTGAAGGGGGAATATTTCAGCAATCAAGAGCTGCAAGGTTCTCCTGTTCTGACGCGCACCGACAAGCACGTCGAGTTCGACTGGGGCGAAGGCAGCTTTGCTCCGAACCAGCCAGTCGATCACTTCTCCGTTCGCTGGACCGGCTACTTCGTTCCGAAAAAATCTGGAGATTACAAATTCTTTACGTCCGCGGACGATGGTGTTCGACTCTACATCGGAGACGATACGGTGATTGACGACTGGCAACGTCATTCTCAGACGGTGGATAGCTATGCCAGACATCTGGAAGCGGGCCAAGCATATAAGATCCGGCTCGAGTATTTCGAAGATGTAGGCAGTGCCATCGTTGGTTTCGGCGTGACTCGAGCGGAGGCGTCCATTGGCCGCGAAACCAAAGCTCTCGCAGCGAAAGCTGACGCCGTGATTATTTGTGTTGGGTTCGATCCTAAGACGGAGGGAGAGGGTGCTGACCGAACCTTCCAGCTACCTGGCGGACAAGACGAGCTCATCCGGCAGATCAGTGCGGTCAACAAGAACACGATCGTGGTGCTCACCGCCGGCGGCAACGTGGACATGACGCAATGGATTGACAATGTTCCAGCGATTCTGCACGCATGGTATCCGGGACAGGAAGGCGGAACGGCCCTGGCGCAACTCCTTCTTGGCGACTATAGCCCGTCAGGCAAGCTGCCCGCATCTTTTGAGCGCCGTTGGGAAGACAACCCGACCTTTCACAACTATTACCCCGGTAAGGGCGGGAAAGGGATTCAGTACTCGGAAGGTGTTTTCGTGGGATACCGGCACTTCGATCGTTCCGAAACAAAACCGTTATTCGCTTTCGGTTACGGCCTTTCCTACACAACGTTCGCATACAGCAAGTTGTCCGTAGCGCCAAAGGCGGGAAACTTGAACGAGCCGGTCACGGTTTCCTTCGACGTAAGAAACACGGGTCATCGTGAGGCGGCCGAAGTGGCGGAAATGTATGTCGGTGAGTCGCACCCCAGCGTTTCCCGACCGGTCAAAGAGTTGAAGGGGTTCGCAAAAGTAAATCTAAAACCGGGCGAGACCAAGCGCATAACACTCAAACTGGATCGCAGAGCGTTCGCTTTTTATGACGTCAAGAAAAGTGATTGGCGCGCGGAAGCGGGTGACTTCACGATTCTGGTTGGCGGTTCTTCCGACAACATCCAACTGCAGGACAAGTTCACTCTAACACGCTAGAAACGGATGCTTTTGCTTTCATGCGAGCGTCGTAACAGAATCGTTTCTTTCAACGACTTCACGCGGCGAAATGTGCGGAAGCCGCGGCACGTCGCGCGATGGCACAGACGGGCGCGATGGTGGCAGCGCTAACCATGGAAAACGCTCCAAGCTTGCCTGCGGAGTGCCAGAGATTCGGTCCTCTGGCCTAACATCGAACAGATCGTCAGTGGTTTTCAGATGATGCTCCACTAGAATTCCTACCGCAATCGCCAACACGCGGTTTCCGGCCTTCGCCCATTCGGCTAGATACAAGGCTCGGTTTGTATTCTCCACTAGCCGACTTCCAGACTAATCTCGTGATGACGGGAACGGACTCCTTCCGGATTGTCGACAAACCACCGAAAAAGCGGAAAATACCTGCAGGCGGGGATCGATGAGTGAGCTGGAAAAGACATTCGGGCCGCTAACTTAGGCAAGAGATTCTTCCATCACGTTTTTTAAACCCTAGGATCGGCGGACGTCCCTATGAAATCCGCCCTTCGTGTTACAGCTAAGACTATTGCTGGTGTGCAGGTGGCTCGGCCCATGATCGGAACTCCGGCTCGGGTTCTTGCACTGCCCCACTCGCAGCCCATTCCACAGAGCGAACAAATATTATGGAAAAGCCTGGCATTCCCATAGCTTTCACGTCATGTCCTAGCGTTGTGTAAACGGTTCTCCCCCGGCCGTAGTTCACCGTCCAAAGCATGGGCTCATTCTTTCCTGTCGGATTGGAATCCAGATGCGGCCAATTTGTCGCGGGTTTAGCGGGTTTTTCTTGCTGTGGAAATTCGTACTTCAAGTCGTCATACACAGTAGCCAGAATGTGGACGCCCTCAGACATGTGCATATTGTGATAGAGCTCGTCGTCGGCTTCGAACGTCTCGGGAAGTCCCGCAGTGATTGGGTTATGGACGTCTGAGATCTTCACCAAGAACGTGTGGCGTTGCCCATGCCCCGACGCCGGATTCTGATCAGACCAGACCCCTCCAATCATGCTCTTGTATTCGGGCCACGCCGGCTCGATGATGCCGGTCGGCACATGATGGTCTGCCAACACGACTAAGCCGCTAAACGCCCAATTGGCGCCATGCACAGCCACCAATCCCCTGCCCGACCGAACAAAGTCTGCCAGGGCATTCTCTGCCGTTTGGCCCCATCGCGGACCGTTGTAATCGAGCACCACAACATCGTAAACAGCCAACGTGTCGGAGGTCATGCCTACGGGCTCTTCGTTTATCCGAACATCGAATCGTCCGGTGTTCAGGAGCAACCTCTCAAGGAAGGGAGTTGTAGTGCGCCAGTCGTGATTGTTCTGACCGGAAAGTATCAAGACACGAATGGCTCCCTTGCGGAACAAGGAAACTCTGTTCGCAACCGAAGTTTGTGACACTAACGACTGAGTCGCGGTAACCAAAATCAAAAACAGAATAGTCCTTTTCACAGAGACTCCTGTTTGCACTAAAGCGAGCAGAACAACGATTGACAGCACTTGTAACAACTGGAGCATCGTGTTTCGCTACTGTTGCGGCAGGGTGAAGGCAAATAGCTTCGCTCCCGCGGCGACCAGCAAGTATTGCTGACCTTCTACTTCGTACGTGATCGGCCCGTTATACATGATCTCGTTAAGGCTCACATGCCAGAGCGCACTGTTCCACTTGATCATTGGACATTCGGTTGTGATCCTAGTGAGTCCATCCACCGATAAGACGACGATCTGGCTCTTGTTCAAGCAGTCCGGGGCGGAGATGTTGCGGCCTTCGAGCAACTCGTGAAGCGATACGATGCTAAATTGCTCAGGATTGCCCAGAATGTGACTCATAATTCGGAAGATGCCGAAGAGGCCGTGCAGGAAGCATTTTTCAAGGCTTATCAAAAGTTGGACCAATTTCAGGGGCACGCGAAATTCTCAACATGGCTGATTCGTATCACTCTGAACGAATCATTGATGAAGCTGCGAAAGCAACGTGCCACCCTGAAACAGTTAGTCGACAACGATGTTGATGCCGACAGCGACAGCGAGAGACGCCAGTTTGATGTGGCCGATTGGGCTCCAAATCCCGAAATGCTATACCGCGCATCAGAGTTCCGCGAAATTCTCATCACTTCTCTTCAAAGGCTAAGCCCAGCGCTGAAAGTAGTATTTGTGCTCCGGGACATAGAAGAACATTCACTGCGCGAAACTTCCGAAATCCTGAACTTGACAGAGACGGCAGTGAAAACACGGCTCTCTCGAGCCCGGCTACAGCTTCGCGAAGATTTGAGCAAATACTTTAAGAAGCCTGAGTAAACCGGGAAAATCCGAGCACAGCTTTCCGTCTCTTTTCCCTCCTGCCACGTTGCCATATCCCATTTACATTCTTTCGTCGCGCTTTTATCTGCCAACTCGGAAATCATTAGGCACCGAAACTAGACCGAAACGTCACCGAAACTTCCACGCCCCACTTTCTGCAATTTCATACTCTGGCAGCGGCAATTGGTCCGATCGGGCCAGGCCGAGTTTCAAACATCAAAACCACGGAGAGGATGAGAATCCAATGAAGAAAGTATGTGCAGTGTTGTTCGTTTTGCTGCTTGCAGTAGCTTCTTTCGCGCAAGACCACGACGATAATGTCGTTCGCCGGAAGACAATCCCCGGCAATATCACCGTTGATCTTAACGTCGGTGACCTGCAGATGGTGGCGGAGTTCGAGCAACAAGTGGTCGGTGTGGCCGTGTCGGCGTCGGGGCGAGTGTTCGTGTCCTTCCCGCGCAACGGCATCGACACCGTCAAGAAATCCGTGGCGGAAGTCATCAACGGCAAGGCGGTCGCCTACCCGAACGAGGAGATCAATACCTTGAACACCGCCGCGCCCTCGACGCATTTTCTTTCCGCGCAGAGCGTGTACGTGGATTCCAGCGACACGCTGTGGGTTCTGGACGTGGGCAACCTCGGCTCGGGCACGGCGCTCATCTCCGGCGGGGCCAAACTCGTGGCCATCGACCTGACGACCAACGCGGTCAAGCGGACCATCGTGTTCCCGGACAGTCTGATCACGAAGGGCACATCCATCAACGACGTGCGCTTTGACCTGGCGCGCGGCGCGGCGGGCTTTGCGTACATCCCGGATTCCTCAGCGGCGGCGGGCAGCGGCATCATCGTGGTGGATCTGTCCACCGGCAACGCGGTGCGGCGGCTGGCGAACGATCCCACCGTGCTGCCCGACCCGGCTTTCCGCGCGACCGTGGAGGGCAAGCCGTTTGTCATCCAGGCGACGGTAGACGCCGCGCCTTCACTGGTATCGATCGCGTGCGACGGCATCGCGGTTTCGGCGGACGGCAAGCTGGTGTACTACTCCCCGATTGCCAGCCGGAACTTGTATTCCGTGGATGCCGCCGTGCTGACGGATTTCACCCAATCCGACGCCGCCGTGGCCGCGACGATCAAGAACCTGGGCGACAAGGGCGAAGTGGGTGGCTTGGAAGCGGACGCGCAGGGGCGCGTTTATCTGACGAACGGGGAGTTCAACGCCATCCGGCGGTTCGATCCGTCGCAGGGAACGGCGGACACTTTCAACCCGACGTTTGAGACGGTGGTTCACAACCGGCATTTGGTCTGGCCGGATTCGCTGGCGTTGGGGAAGGACGGGACGCTCTACATTACCTCGACGCAGGTGAATCGTTTGCCAGCTTTCAACGCGGGGCAGGATCTGCGGCAGCCGCCGTACTTACTGTACAAGGTACAGACGGACGCGACGCCGGGGACGCGGTGAGGGCGGAAGGCAGAAGGGATTCACCACAGAGGCACAGAGGGCACAGAGGCCGGGAGAGAAGAGGGAGGAACGAGGCAGGCAGAAGAAGACGAAGCTGGAACGTTTGGTGTGAATCGGAGTTTGACCCTGGGAAAGTCGAAAATAGCCCAGCGCTTCCGATCTCAGGCTCACACTGAGAGGGAGATCATGAAAATCCGCGTGTCCAATTCGTTGTTCGTGATCCTGGTGAGTGCGGTGTTATGGCAACCAGTCTCGGCAGCCGCTGATAGTTATGATCCTCCCGCCCGTGTGGCGCGGTTGAGTTATTCGCGAGGTTCGGTGTCCTTTCAACCAGCCGGCGATAGCGAGTGGGTCGACGCCGTTCTGAACCTTCCCATAGTCACCGGCGACAACCTCTGGGGAGGCGAAAATTCACGGGCCGAGGTGCGCATTGGGTCGAAGGCGATCCGCCTCGACCACGACACAGAGATTTCATTCCTGACGATCACTGACCACCGCATTCAGCTAACCGCCTGTTTTCAATATGTTGCATGTGGCTTCTCCATTGCATTTCTACTTGCGTCACTGGCCGGATGGCGGCAAGCATCGGACGACAACCGATGACCTTGAGAATCGAGAGATCAACGCGGCAGAGATTCACGGTGTTCACCTTAAGTGGGCGTATGGAGGCAGCGCAGATCCCGGAACTCAAGGAGCTTTTTGATCGCGACTACCGAAACATCATTCTGGATTTGCGAGACGTGAGGCTGGCGGATCGCGACGCAGTGAGGTTTCTAAAGGGTTGCGAGGCAGAGGGCATGAAGCTTGAGAACTGTCCAGCGTACGTCCGCGAGTGGATGGACAGAGAAAAAAATTGAGGAACGACGACGCGGCACTGCTGCGGCTCAGGTTTGAAGGAGGAAGTCCATTGTGATGACTGCGTTTGGTTTTCATTCATGGAATTTCTCGTTTCCAATGGGTTTGGAGCTTGATTGTAGTCTTGCCCACCGAGGCTCACAGGACCAAGGAGAGGATCATGGCAAAGCTGATTGAGTTTTGCGTACCGGTGCGCTTTCGGAAAGCGTTCGCGCGTGCCGATCAGACCCAACCGGGAAAGGTCATCGAATGTTGTTCGCGGGCAAAGGCGCCAGCATCGATTCCAGCTTCTGGCGGGGTCATTGCGTGGCTCCTGTCGGGCACAGTGTCCAGCCCTGCTGCAGGTAGTGAGTAGTCTTAGAGACCCGAGGTTGCTCCGAGAGGATCCTGTTATGTCGGCGATAACAACGTTCATTGAAGAAGAGCCAACAGTTTGCCGCGGCGTCTTTCGCGAGCGTGCCCAGGAACTGGACTGCGTCGTCTCCCGATACCTGCCCATGTTTTACAAGAGGGCTTTGCGGTTCTTGGGGAACGCGCCAGACGCGGAAGATGCCGTTCAAGACGCTCTCCTTTCCGCTTACCGGCATTTAGGGCAGTTCAGAGGACAAGCGCAACTTTCGACCTGGTTGATGACAATCGTCACCAACGCTGCACGGATGCAACTACGACGGCGCCATAGTGGCTACTTTTCGCTTGACCAGGAGCAGGGGGAAGAGGGTCTCACATTCTCGGAAAGGTTAGCCGAGTCGAAGCCAAGTCCGGAAGAAGTCTGCGCCACTGCGGAAGCGCGAAACCGGCTGGTCGAGGGTGTTGAGCGGCTTTCACCAAAGCTTCGCAGAACATTTCAGTTGCGCCATATCGACGGTTTGACGACGAAGGAAGCTGCACATGTCTTGGGTGTCCCCCAAGGTACGGTGAAAGCGCGGCTCGCGCGGGCGCGCGCCCAGCTTGCTGGAATCGTGCGCGGTAAGCCTGTCAGGCAGCGGTCCCGAACGGTTTCAGTTGGTAAAGCGGTCTCCACGAAAGGAGCCCCAACGCAAGGTAGAAACGAGGAATCTCTATGACAACAGCAATCAACTCCGCAATTTCTCCTTTTGCGCAGCTCAAGACGGAGCCCAACGCAAACGCGAATCGCTTCCTCGATGAAAAACTGGCTTCCGTGCCAGCTTCTGGCATCTCGGAGGAATTTCGTAAGCTATCGCGTTACTTGCCGGTGCTCGTGCTTGTTCCAAAATCGGCTGTTCATGATGAGACGACCCAGAAAAAGCCGGGACTCGATAAGTCCGTCACGAGCCTCATCGATACCAGCGATGTCTGCTTACCGCTGGATGCACCGAAGGTCTGGTTGAGAAATCCCAACGCCACAGACACGTTTGAGTTTGGGGGAGTGACAGGGTGTTTTTCAACGATGGAAATTCATCGGAACGGTCGGCCCGTTATTCTCGCATGTAAGGAATTCAAAACTCTCGCGTATCTCATCAAAAACCCGCGGAGGGTGATCTCACGGGACGAACTACTCAATGAAGTGCGGGGATATGAGAACTACCCGTGTACCAGGACCGTTGATAACCACATTTTGAAGTTACGCAAAAAAGTAGAATCAGACCCCGCCCATCCCAAGCACTTTCATACGGTTCACTGCGTTGGATACAGGTTCTTGCCCTAGAAGCTGCACATCTTGGAGGAGCTTTGAAGCGATGTTACACACAAACAAATTAAAGGAGAACAGTACACATGTCAGCGAAAAATTGTAACTGCTTCTTGCCGACGACGGCATTGATCAGTGCTCTTTTATCAGTCTCGACACTAAGCGCGCAAAGCCAATCAGATCTGTCTCGATCTGGCCAATGGCGAATCGCCGGACAGGATGTACCAACCTTCCATAACGACCGCGCCCGATCAGGCATCCAGCGAAGAGAAACCTCACTTACGCCATCAAACCGGCTCGCGGCGGAACTCGACGCTATTCATCGTGAGGTTGGAAATCTCCGGTAGCCGAAGCAAAACCGTAGCGTAATCCGTAGTGCGGTGCAGCCAGGATGAAGGCGGGATTAATGGCCCAGCAACTCCCCAACCCGAAGGCCCGTGAACACGCCGAGAAATACCATCGTGCGCGTAGGCTCCTTCAGGATGCGAAGCAGTGCCGCAATCCGCTCGATGGAAAGCACAACGGGCATCCTGGTCCGCTTGGCGCTTTGACGCACCATGCGTATGGGATTCACATCAAGCAGTTCGCCGCCGCGTCCGTGCCACCGGCCTTCGACCGTCCGATTCTGGTCGTAGTAGTCGCTCTGAGATGGCGCTGTGCGTAGCCTTCACCGCCGGTCATGGCACGAATCGTCAGCACGTCCCGACGCTAGCTCTGTTCGAGATTTGGGGTCAAGCCACTTCGTGGCGAGGGTGCTAAGTCAGTGACAGATAAAGGAACGGAGGGCAGCGAGTAACTTGAGTGACAGAACAGCTTGTTAGTGCTGGATTCCAGCCGAAAGCAGTGCTATACTCGGTTTCGAAAATGACGATAAGGACCAAATCCATGATGAGACGGCGCGTCAATCGCGCTCGGCCCTCGGGATTGGTCTGATTATTCGTTAGATTCCAAGTTCAGATTCGATTTCCGAGGCTCCGACAAAAGTCGGGGCCTTTCGCTTTTTACGGGTGTTTTCTTGGCCGGTAGCCAAGCTGGAAAGGCACGTGACTGTTACTCACGCCATGCGCAGGTTCGAATCCTGCCCGGCCAGCCAATGTTCGAGGGAAGACAAGGCTCGCTAGTTCAGTAGGAAGAACGCGGCTCTCATAAAGCCGTCGCGGATGGTTCGAATCCATCGCGAGCCACCAATGGAGGGGCCTCCGGCGAGGGGCAGTGGCTTATATCCACTTCGGCGCCAGATTAGCGCGGCCAGACAGGTTCGACTCCTGTACCCTCTACCAATTTTTCGCGCCGGTAGTTCAACGGACCAGAATAGTTGGCCTACACCCAACAGATACGGGTTCAACTGCTGAACGGCGCACCATTGCTTGCCCTGAGCAACTGAGCGAAGCGAAGTAGTCGAACGGGCAGGATTAGCTCGAAGGTCGAGCCCGCGGTCGATAACCGCGAGGCGTTGGTTCGATTCCAACATCCTGCACCATTTTGTTGTTGAACATGGGTGACTGGCAGAGATGGCAGATGCACTCGCCTCTTAAGCGAGACCAGGCTGGTTCGATTCCAGCGTCACCCACCAGAGTTTGCGGAGATTAGTTTGCGGGATTGGCAGATGGGGATATGCACTCGCCTTTTAAGCGAGACGAAGTGGGTTCGATTCCCACATCCCGCACCAATGTTGAGTAAGAGGCGGCATAGCATAACGGAACAATGCGCCGAGCTTCTACCTCGGACGATGAGAGTTCAAATCTCTCTGCCGCTTCCAATGTGGGGATGTGGTCCAACGGATGAGGGCGCAAGGCTACGAACCTTGAGATCAGAGTTCAATTCTCTGCATCCCCTCCACATTTAGTTAGGCTCGCGTGGTCTAAGGCATGATGACGCTTCGGTCCTAACCTTGTCTGTCAGATCAGGAGATCCGGGTTGGATTCCCGGCGCGAGTTCCACGGGGGTGGGTAGTGTAATCGAACAACACGGCAGCGTCCGAAGCTGCAAATCCGGGTTTAACTCCCGGCCCGCCCACCACTCGACCCTCAGCCGAGATCCGGAATCGATGCCAGTACTCATTCATACGCTCCCGGCACCAAGGACCGAGGCTTATCAATGTGAGCGATTCATGCTGCAAGTCCTAAGGCGACCGAGAGCGCAGCAGCTGTCGTCTGGGTGTTGACGGACAATGGCTCGATGCTTTCTGAATGACTCACCATTTGGCACATTTCGTCTCGCAAGTCCTTGGATATGCGTCTGGTATCGAAGGACTCGGTCGGCATATTCGGATCATCTTGGAGCCCTGGACCACCATCCGGGTCCAGAGTGATCAAATACCATGCTTTAACAGGATGTATTTCAAACCACTCTGTGTGTTCGGTGTCTTTTACCCAATCTCCGTAGACGAGAATCACATCTCCCCTGTTGCTGACACTGTCGTCATTGCCGTCAGGATACTGGTTGGGAAGTGGCAATGGAACTTCGCTAGTGCTTCCGGCATCGCCCTCGTCTAGGTTGTCACCGAATAACGACAGGAAAAACCAGATCCACCAGCTGAAAAGATAGGCACCCAGCGCAGCAAGCCAACCGCAAATGTACGTCCCAACTCCCAAAGTGACCGTGTCACAAATGGCACAGAGGGCTCCATAGGCGGCCGCAAAACCTAGAATGGCAATCCGAAGATTGAATACTCCACGATGGACGAGATCTCCCTCGATCTCACAGTGAAAGTAGGGCACCAACCTGTGTTCACCAAAAGTAGGCTCATCCGGTAGCTTGCCTACAAGCCAGCAAAAAAACCGTTTTACCAATGGGACATCATCAACGCCGTCTCCGTCATACCGAAACATTGGATTGGAACTCGTAAGGCCAGCGTTATCGTCTGGGATATGGGCAAGCTGGTCTTGAGAAAGCTGCTGGTCGGGAGACGCGGCCTGCCCTTCTTTGTGATAAAACCGACTTTGAAATGCTCTCGCTTGCTGGTTCAGCATATGGTTCTGAACGAGTTCGAGATAAAGCAGCCTGCGCTGCGGATCGGGAAGCCCTTCTACCCAATTCACTCTCTGAGAGTGCGTCGAAACGTCGTTCGGCCCAGCTGGCGGAAAGGTCTGCCCATCAACGGTCGTTCCTGCCAACTGGGTAACTACGTCGGACATGAGATCTCTGTCCACTTCATGAAAACCAAATGGGGACAAAAGTAGATCGAGTTTTCGATCCCCGTCGCACCCGGTGGTTGGTTCTCCAACGAGTGTTCCGATTGCGCACTGATTTGACTTTAAGCACATCAGCCGCTCGTTATAAAACCAGTTTTCAAACTCTGCTAGCGCAGCCACTATTATGAGCGCTTCAAGAGCGACCGCCGCGATTGTGTACGGACTACATCCACCACCCGCAATAATCGCGACAAAGGGGCCGACGACGCCGGCACCAAGAATGACTGTCAGCACAACAGGAAAGTCGTATTGCCGTGCGACCTCAGGCGTTGCACAAGTGGTAAAGTGTGGCAAATTACGAGGCATCTCGCGTCCTATTCCGGTGCCAGGAGGATTGTTACTCCGCCAAGCACCGCACCGTCATCTGATACGGCATTGCAGTTGAATACCTCCCTGCGGCCATGCTCTCTTCGATGTGGAAGTCGTACTGACAATCGAAGGCTTCGTTGCTCCTTCGGTTCCAAATGTATTGTTTGCGGCAGGCGACTACCGTTCAGCGTCAATTCCCACGCTTCGGGAACAATGCCGCGCAGATCCCGTTGTCTCTGGAGCAGGTTGTCTCTTCCCTGATATACATATCGAATCCGATGAGGTAACTGGCGCTGATTGTCCATCAACCACACTTGGAATTTGAACCTCCAGTGCTCACGGCTGGCGGGCAACGGGCCCGATGGTAATCCCAGCGTCCACTCTTGACGTAGCAGGTGAAGCTGCCATTCCGCAGGCTGAATGAAATACGTGTCCGCCGCTATAGCGACCCGCACAGCAGTGGGAAACGGATTCGCAAGGGGCAAGTCAAGAGTTGCTAGCGTACCGCCTGCGGCGCCCAGGACAAGTACATTCTCCTGCCCTACATTGTTTGCGGTGTTCCTGTCGTCCGGGTGCGAGCAAATTACTTTGAGGCAATAGTGACCTGGCGCCACGGGAGTCCGCCAACGGAAAGTGGCGACTGCGTTTTGCCACGGGGGAATATTGACCATGATGACCCTCTCGCTTCCGTTTGAATCAACCTCAACAGGAAGCGTGGGACCGTTTATACCCCAGTTCGAAAACGTGCAGCGAACCAGCACGCCAAGAGCAGCGTCGAACGATGCATCCCATATTCGGCCATGAACTAGATAAGGATGATCCGGCAGAAGATCGGAGGATGACCGAGGCGTTCCATCCAATTCGGTTAACCAGATATCCGGGTTATCCCACGTGACAGGAACGTTTTGCTGCAAGAGATACGATTGACTGTAGAGACACGGATCAGGCTTTCGCCGGACATGTCCTGGGATATCTTTTGGGCATGGCTGAGGATGAAACACGCGCCAGCGCTTACCAATCAGGATGCGGAAAATCCACCCAAGGCTCCAGAGGAAAATAATGATGAGACGAAGAACGTGCGCCGGGAGGTTCAGCAGTTGGCGCACAAATGCTCTCAGAAAACTCATTTCAAGCCCCTGCTAAGTTCGAACTAATCTCACTACCCGAAAAGGGGGCCGGCGTTCGTACGTCTCGAACGCTTGATGACGCAGATGATTCTCTCTCCGGCGGATGGTTGAGTCAAGGTAAGTTCTGCTGCGCTCCGGCTACATAATTAGTTTTGGTGCGCCTACCCGCCCATCTACATCTCCTCAGCAGTTCATGCTTGGGGTACAGAAGGTCAGTCCCGAGCCGCTCACTCAAACATTCAGCCCCTGACACCACTTTCTATACCGAATACGCGGACAGTCCCAGGAACAAGGAGCTGGATAGGCCACGCATTCAACGAAATTAAAAATGGTATTTCCTGAATCGATCTGTTATGAGGTTCCGAACTGACCCACTTGCCCACCACTTTTGGCTATTGACGAATTTCTGGAATGATGTAACAGTGAAAACTGAGCTACAAGCAATGATGCGCAAGCCCCATACCGATTGCTTCCCGACTCCAGCCACGGCGACGTGGCAAGGAGCGGGAGAAGGTACGTTCATGTAACGGGGGCAATCAAGCTGCGCGGTTTTTTGAGCCTCCGACAAAAATCGGGGGCTTTCGTGTTTTTGGGCGCATTCGGCTAGTGGCAGGCCGCCTGTCTTTCCAACAGGAAACGACGGTTCAATTCCGTCATGCGCCACCAATTCGATTCGCCTGGAGTAACGCATGAGCGGGAGGCAATGCAGTCGCAAGGTGAGTGTAATGCCGGGTCGTCCAGTGGCAGGACCCTGGACTTTGAATCCGGGTACGGGCGTTCGAATCGCTCCCCGGCAGCCAGTTCTTTGACAATCGAAATTCCCTCTTCGTCCAATGGCAGGACGCTGCGCTCTGAACGCGGAAAACGTGGTTCGAGTCCACGGGAGGGAGCCGGAGCTATGGTCTATCGGCAGGATGGCTGACTGTCTATCAGCAGGGACGGGTTCAATTCCCGTTAGCTCCGCCAGAAGTTTGCGGGAGATTCGTCCAGCGGCTAGGACACTGGCCTCCAGATCCAGTTACGAGGGTTCGAGTCCTTCATCTCCCGCCAATTTCCTGTTAACGAGCGAGCATGGTATAGCGGCTGGTGCCTCGGGCCTCCAACCCGATGACGCGGGTTCAACTCTCGCTGCTCGCTCCAGGCAGAAGTCGTTTAGTGGCCAAGACGCGACGTTGCCAACGTCGAGAGCGCGGGTTCGAGTCCCGCCTTCCGCTCCAAGGTTTGAGGCGGTGTAGCCAAGACAGCAAGGCATCTGCCTGCAAAGCAGACAACCGGGAGCGCAATTCTCCCCACCGCCTCCAGATGTTTGAAGAAGATGTGCTGGTGTAGCTCAGTGGGAAGAGCCCGGGCCTCGTAAGGCCGTGATCGGCGTTCGAATCGCCGCGCCAGCTCCGCTGGTATAGCTCAACGGGAAGAGCAGGCGCATGGTAAGCGCCCGACCGCAGTTCGAGGCTGCGTGCCAGCTCCAAAAGTTTGCTGCTGTGGCCGACATACAAAGGCACTTGCCCTGTAAGCAGGTTCATGCTGGTGGAAATCCAGCCAGCAGCTCCAAGTTTCGATGGCGGGATTGGCCGAATGGCTTAGGCACTGGATTGTGGCTCCAGTCACGAGAGTTCGATTCTCTCATCTCGCCCCAACTGGGCGGTTCGTATAAGGGGATTACTCACGGCCTGCAACCGTGAAATGCGACTTCAAGTCTCGCACCGTCCACCAACTTTGGCTCGGGAACTCGACGGCAGAGTGCTGGTCTGAAAAACCAGTGGATACGGTTCAATTCCGTGCCGAGCCACCAGATCCGGGTGTAGGGTAGCGGCCACCCACATGTCTTGGGCACATGTCCACGCAGGTTCAACTCCTGCCACCCGGACCATTTCTTTGACATAGCCTGCCCGTCCAACGACGGTTTGTGGATTACGTTGTCGGGCAGTCGAAGACTTGGGGACGATTCATAGGAGTGCCAAGATCTATTTGGAAAGTTCGCAAGTTTCATGTTGCAAAAAGTTTGGAATCATGGCATCTTCTAACATCTTCTTCAAGAAAGGACGCCCAAATTGTCGGATTTAACCAATAAAACGATACGCGGGCAACATCGGCCAATCACTTGGCTGAGTTGCTATAGGGCGTCGCTCCAGTCGCGCTAGTCGACCTTCAGCGCTCTTCCGCAAAATCAAAAACTTAGCTGGGTGGCGCAGGTCGCGGGTACTTCGACTGTTAAACGACCCACCGCCGCCACTTATTCCCCCAGCCTAACTCAAAACGGTCAGTGGTGATTGGCTACGGATACTTCTCTGGGTGAAACAGCCTTCGGGCTGTCAGGTTGGAATCCTCGTGGGCGAAAGCCCTGCCGTGGCCGCCTGTTCCCTGACCAAAGTGATCTTTGTACAGAGAGTTGAACAAGTTTTCGCCGGTGGTGAAGAGAAGAGATACTTCGCGCCAATGAACGACGCGCAGGGCGGCGGCCCTGCCGGGGATCAGAGTTCCAGGGACGGGGGCGTAGTCCTGAAGCGCAAGGTACCTGGAAAGATCGTGCCCCGAGTCGGCTCTTCTCGTTGGTTCCCCGGCGAGTTCTTGAAAACGTTGGATTTGGCCGGTGGCGAAGACTACGGTTACTTCGCCTCAGGAGCGGGAGATTCAGGTTCGAATCCTGCCGCGGGAATTTGTGCCCGCGTAGCTGAATTGGCAAAGCGCCTAATGTTCCGTAGTCGCGGATTCCCCGGCCAAGGAAATTTAACGCAGGCAGTTTTTCAACAAATAACTCCGGCCTGGTGCCGGTTAGAAAAAATGAATATGCTTCAAATTCTGAAAAGCGTGTTAAGCGGCCGGAACGAGTTCGCCTCCGGCGGGCTTCTGCTGATGATCATCGGCGGGGTGAGTGTATGGTTGCGGGCTGTGCCAGAAAGCCTCTGGCATTGGATCGTCAGCCAGACCACCATGATGATTACGGTGAAGGATGATGATGCCGCGCTCGTATGGGTGAAGGAATGGTTTCTGGAGCAGAAGTTTCTCAAACGAATTCGGCGGCTTGATCTGGACACGACGCTCCGCAATGAGCGGATCGCCATGATTCCGGCGCCAGGAAAACATTGGTTCTGGTACGGCGGCAGACCTTTTGAGGTGTGGTTCTCGCGTACCGAAAACACGCACGAACGGAGTGGCAGGCGGGTCGAGTCGCTCACGTTCCGAACGTTGGGTAGAAAACGGTTCTTCCTCCAACAGTTCGTGGACGACGTTGTGAAGTGTCATCTCAAGAGACAAGGAGTGCAATCGTATTTGTATACGTACAACGACGGCTGGGATTACGTGGAAGGGTATTCGCCGCGCCTGCTCGAATCAGTGGTTCTGGAACCGGGAGAAAAAGAACACATGCTGCGAGACGTGATGCAATTCCGGAGATCGAAGCAACGGTACGAGCGCTTGGGGGTTCCTTACCATCGTGGCTATTTGCTGTACGGGCCGCCGGGAACGGGGAAAACCTCTCTGGTCTCCGGACTGGCTGCGCACTTCGGCCTATCGGTCTACATCATCAATCTGGCGGATTTCAACGATCGCAGTTTGATGAGTGCTGTCAACAACGTTCCGGCGAATTCAGTCTTGCTGTTTGAGGACATTGATTGTATGAGGGGCAGTCAATCGCGGATCGAATCAAGTTCAGGCACTGGGCAAAATGATGGCGCGACGCTCGGCACAAAAGAGGTTACTCCGAACCAGAATGGCGTCACGCTCTCTGGGTTGCTGAACGTTCTGGATGGTTTTGCTGCGCCTACTGGCGTCCTGTTTGTGATGACGACGAACCATGTTGAAAGACTGGACCCAGCCCTTCTGCGTCCGGGAAGAATTGACTACAAGCTTTACCTGGGAAAAGCGAGCGATCGCCAAAAGGTAGAGCTGTATCGCAGGTTCTTCCCTGAGTCTTCGGAAGCCGCGGCGTGGGAATTTGTAGAAGCCTCGGGGTCCGCGGAAACGATGGCTGAATTTCAAGGCCTACTTCTTGCCTTGGAGGTGAAGTCGTTCGAGCGGCGAGACGAAGGCTCGGATCGAGTGGCGGCAAGTCACGGGATCCTTGCATAAGCTTCGCCGGTGGCGAAGACGAGGGTTCCTTCGGACTCCGAAAGTCGCAGGTTCGATTCCTGCCATGGCTTCGAGCCCTCTAGCTCAGTGGTAGAGCATTCGGAACAAATACCGTCGTCGACTTATTCCCCGGCGAATTTTCAACCAAGTCGCACCTTGGCCGCATTTGCCAAGTGTCCATTTGCTGAGTGCTACAGCGAATAACTAATCGCTAAAAGCTGCGAGTTTGAAAGGAGGCCACGAATGGCCCGACTGAATCTGTTGCGACAGCTTACTAAAGTCTTCCGGAATGCCAGAAGCTGGCATGGAAGCCAGCTGTTCATCGAGGAAGAGGATCGCGTTTGCCTTGGGCTCCGTCTTGGGCTGCGCAAAAGGAGAAATTGCGGACTTGATTGCTGTTGTCATAGAAATTCCTCTTTACTAGTCGATATAGGCCGGCAGAATCGCGTCCGCCATATGCGCCACACTTATCAACGCGGCACGAATCGTTCAATCAGAACCTCGAGTCCGCTCGCCGTTCCAACAAGCGCGGGATGTGGACGTTGATACTCGTAAACACGAGTGACGACATCAAGAAGTTCCTTCACGCTTACTCTCCTATGCGATCAGCCGGTTGGGAACTACCGGGGCGCTAAACCAGGACCCTACCGCCATCTACCACAACGGTCTGCCCGGTGCTGAATCCTTCCTGCATCAAAAACAAATAGGCTTGTGCTACGTCATGAGCTTCGCCGACTCGGCCAACAGGGAGACTCTCTCCCACGCTTTCGTACAGACGTTCGCGCTCCGGTGCGCTCATGCTCTGCCAGAGGTTTGTCCGAACGACTCCGGGAGATACCGCGTTCACCCGTATTGGAGCCAGCTCGACCGCTAGGGCCCGCGTTAGTGCTTCGATGGTTCCGCAGACGCTTGCCGCGATTACCCATCCCTTTTGCGGGCGCTGGCCAGCGATTCCGGTTGTGAGCACGATAGAGCCTTCCTTGCGAATATGGGAGCTTCCGTATTTGACCGCGGCGAGTGCTGCCCAATAACGCAGTTCAAAGGCATGTCTGGCCTGTTGGAGATCCGTAGCGGCAAGGTCGTGCAAATGCAGGCTGTCGCCCGCGGTGAATACCAAATGATCGAAAGTGCCAAGCTTGGAAAAGAAGGTTGCAACGGCTCGTTCGTCCGAGACATCAACTGCCTGCCCCTGCGCTTCTCCGCCGATTGATTCAACGGCTTTCTGAACTCGTTCCCCACTACTGGAGGCGATGACAACGCTCGCTCCCTGCGACGCCGCCTGCTCGGCCACTGCCAAACCAATCCCCGACGAACCGCCCAGCACAATCACCCGCTTATCTTGCAAACTGTCTCCCCGTCGCATTGAATCCCCCTTGTGCACTCTTCTTGCTTACACAGTCAAAGATGATTCCCAACCACATGCGGTTCATGCATAATAGTCATGGTTGTCATGCGTCTAGAGAAACTACGACAAGTCGATTTGAACCTCCTGATTACATTTGCCGCGATTGCGGAGGAGAAAAGCATTACTGCGGCCGCATCTCGGCTGCTACTGAGCCAGCCTGCGGTGAGCCGGGCGTTGCAGCGCGCCCGGGCGATGTTTCAAGATCACCTTCTCTTGCGATCGCCGCAAGGCTTCGAACTCACCTTGCGAGGCCGCAAGATTCTCCAGGAGCTTGAGAGCTTGCTGCCCAAGATGGAGAATCTGGTCACGCCGAGTCTGTTCGATCCGATGCGGGAGAAGAGCCACTTTCGCATTTCCGGTCCGGACAATGCCTGCACAGTTGTGCTCCCCCGCTTGTGCCGACAGTATGCAAATGGACGCTACCAGGTGCAGTTTGAATTTCTTCCATGGCAGAGTGGCATCGCGGAATTAGTGGAGCACGGGCAAGTCGATCTTGTTCTACACATAGATGACGGGCTCCTGCCAGTTCACTTTCAGTCGGAAAGGCTCTATCGCGAAGATTGGATTTGCGCCGTGGCACGTGGCAGCCGCTTTGGCGACCGGCTGTCGCTTAAGCAGTACCTGGCGGCGAACCACATCGTCGTAGCTACGTACGCCGGTGTGCAGACAATCCCGGACAAGCAGTTGGCGGCGGTCGGTGCCAAACGGAGTTCGTGTATTCGACTGCCTTACTTCGGTGTGGCTCTACAATGCCTTCGCGGCACAGAACTGGTGCTTACCCTGACTAGTGGTATGACATCAGTGGTCCGAAGGGACCGCGAACTACGCCTTGTGAAAGCACCACACGAGTTGCATCCGTTTCATTTCTTGATGGCGTGGCATCCAAGATTTGACGCCGATCCCCGTCATGTGTGGCTTCGCGAGGCGATGCGATCAACAACCCGGGCTCTGGGTAAGCGTACTGGGCAAGAAAGTTCAGTCTGATTGATTTTCCGAATTTCGAACGGATCCAACAAAGAATGTATCTCTGCTTGGCTACGGCGCTCAGCGCAAGATTCGACGCAGCCGCGCATGCCTCCAGTTCCTTCCGACGGTCTCCGAAACCTCAACGACGATTCTTACCGTCCGTCGTTTCGATCTCGTTCATGTTCGATGCACTGTGAGACCGATCGGTCTCCTGTTTATTGTGCCCCCCGCGGTTTATAGCCGTGCCCTTGATCTCGAAGCCCTGCAGACCAGGTATGAATAGATAGGTTTGCCAAAGCCGCATCGCAAAAAGCTCAGATCGCCTTCTTAGATGGCGAGGTTCGCTCGTGGTAGCTTGTTAAGCCCCGTCAACGATGCCTCGCACGCAGGGCGACGCAACGCATACTTTATGCGACCGAACGGTCCCTTCTGTCATCAATAGTGTGAGTTGGTCAACGTCCCCATATTTTCTGGGAGCTACTGCCATTTGCGGTGGTAATCGGCGGCGCTCCAATATGGGAGGAAGCAAGAGCGAGGCCTAGACTTCGCAGAATTTCAATGAGCGATCAACGTGCTTTCATCTCAGCCGATCAGTTTCATCCCGATCCGTACACACAATCTCGGACTGCGGAGCGCACCCTAAACGCTGCCATCGTCCATGCTGACATCAGCCGAAGCTACGAAGAATATCTGGAGATCTTCGACGAGTTTTATGCCGACGATATCGAGGGAAGCAGCGAAACCACCAAAGAGAAGATTCGCGGAAAGGTGGGCGTGCGCTCACTTGTTCTCGGCTTTTTGGTTCCACTTCATGTAATGGCCGAGGTGGGTGGTGTGTCAGTATCCGTTCGACAAACGCCGATTCCTGGAGATGTCGTCGACGAGACCCATTCTTCATGGACACTGGAGTTGGTCGGGGCGACAGGCAGGGTCTGCACAGTGAACTGGCGCACCTTTAGGAAATGGAACGAATCGCGTGTGGTGCTGGAGCATCATTACGACCACCAGCAAAGCGGTGAGCCACTGAGCGACGGTGACCTTGGGTTGAATTTACTTGAGCCTCCTACAGGTTTTCCCAAGTCGTCGTGAATATCCCAGGGGTTTAACGGAACCGGGCGGGGGCGGTTCCAAAATGGCTAAGTCCGCTCACTGTCCGCATATCAAATGCGACCAGGGACCGGTCGGTCTCATCCAAGTACTTGTATCGTGCGGTCAGCGACCGTATCATCGCGAGGTTGAAATTGCTAGGAGCAGAACGTGCGCAAAGGCGAGCAGACTCGGCAAGAGATCATTCGTAAGGCAGCGCCAATCTTCAATCAAAAAGGATACGCCGGCGCAGCACTTTCCGATCTCATGCGAGCTACGGGTCTGAAAAAGGGCGGGATTTACAGGCACTTTGAGAGCAAAGAAGAGCTTGCGGGAGACGCCTTCGACCACGCTTGGAAACTTGCAATGGATGCGCGCTTCGAAGGAACAGAGGAGATCCCGAATACCGTTGATCGTCTCAAACAAATCGTGCGGAACTTTCGCGACCGGCGCACCGGGCTGGTGCCTGGAGGTTGCCCGTTGCTGAACACGGCCATCGATTCCGCCGATGGCAATCCTCAGTTGCGAGGCAAAGCCCGCCAGGCTCTCAGTTCCTTGCTTGATCGTCTGCAATCAATTGCCGAGGAGGGGCAACGACGAGGCGAGGTGCGTGCCGATGTCGATTCGGCGAAATTGGCCACCTTGATTGCAAGTACGCTTGAAGGCAGCATAATGGTAAGCCGTCTGCAGAAGAAGGAAGAGCCTCGTGACCTTGCCGTCCGTCATCTGGAGGAATACCTCGAAACAGGAGTTCGTTCGCGGAAATCGAAGGCCGGAGCCACCAAGTCATGAGTACTCAAGAAATTCCCTCGCAAGCGGACTTCAGAGAACGCGCAAAGACGAACGACGTTCCCATCGCGCGGCTGATTGGATTTGAGGCGAAAGACATCGCTGACGGGCGCGCGACGGTCGTCTTGGCGGCCGGACCACAGCATGCAAATCCCATGGGAACGCTGCATGGCGGAATTCTTTGCGATATTGCCGATGCTGCGATGGGCATTGCGTTTGCAAGTACTCTTGCCCCAGATGAATCCTTTACTACCGTGGAATTGAAAATCAATTTCTTTCGCCCGGTCTGGCAGGCACAACTCAAAGCGGAAGGAACGGTCGTGCGGCGGAGCCACACGATCGGCTACGTCGAGTGCATTATCACCGACGAGGAGAACCGATTGATCGCGAAAGCGGCTTCCGCGTGTATGGCACTTCGCGGCCAGAAGGCCGAAGGACGGTAATCCTCTTACTGCTTCCTCGACGCCTGCTCATAGAACAGCTCTCGCAGGCTAGCCCTCAATAATTCATATCCCTTCGCTCGAACTCGCCGAACAAATTTATCTTGCTTTCGTTGCGACCGATCGGTCTCATCCGTCATCTGATCGGGCTAAGAGGCAGGTTAAGGTCGAGAGAATTGGAAATGTCTCTGGCGCGGCACAAATCGCGACGGGTTAATGCAGCTTCCATTCCCCCGGCATGCGAGGTTTGCCACGAAGAACCAGTTACGACCCTAACCGCGCCGGTTCTGTCATCAACGCAATAGAACATTCGCGGTATTGAGCCAGGTGAAGCGCAATGGAACAGCGACGCACAACAACTATGGTGAAGAGGATGAAGATGTTGCGAGCTTCCCATCCAATGAGATTCGAAAAAGGCGCGATTCCCTTAGGCAAGTACGCCGCGTTGGGTTTATCGACGGTTCTCGCCCTTTTCGCGGCGGGTTGCACTGTCGGTCCGCGTTATAGAAAACCAGTTACCGCGATCCAACCATTTCATAATGCACCGTCGATTGAATCACGGCACGCGGTTCTACCGGCGCCGGAGCTAGATACGTGGTGGACTGGGTTCGATGATCCAGAACTAACCAGGATCGTTGAGAGGGTTCTGAATCAGAATCTCGATCTTGCCGAATCTTTCACCCGAGTGGAACAAGCGCGAGCGGCTGCGAAAGGGGCCGGTGCAAAGCTGAAACCCTCCGGTTCGGTTACGGCACAATCCAGCTCATTTCGACAGTCATTGGATAGTCCAATCGGCCGGTATGCCGCTGCCTTTCCAGGCTTCCATCGCAACCAAAGCTATTTAGACCTCGGGTTGGAAGCGTCATGGGAAGTTGATCTGTTCGGTGGACTTAGGAAAGGCGCTCAAGCGGCAAGCGACGAAGCCCACGCAGCCGAGGCGGAAAGACTCGGAGTTCGTGTTTCCGTAGTTGCCGAGGCAGCGGATGCGTATATGCAAATTCGTGGCGCACAGGTCCGTCTTAAGGTGGCGAAGGAGCAAATCACTACCGATGAGCACTTGCTCGCTCTTGTCTCCCAAAGAAGAACTGCCGGCGTCGCATCCGACAGAGAGCTTGCTCAGGCGGAGGCTCTTTTGTCTCACGCGAAGGCCACAGTGCCGTTCTTAGCGATCATTCTGGAGGCGCAGTTGAATCGCCTGGATGTGCTCATGGGATCTCAGGCCGGTACATACGCGGCCGAATTGGAGGCTCCTGGGGAGATTCCATCTGTTCCGTCGATCTCCACGACGGCAAGCGCAAGTGATCTCCTTCGCCGTAGGCCAGACATTGTCGCCGCAGAAAGAAGACTTGCCGCGTCAAACGCGCGAATTGGCCAAGCGATCGCGGAGTATTATCCCAGGGTTTCACTGTCAGGGCTTCTTGGTAATGAAGCAATCAGTCCTGGAGATCTTTTCCGTGAGAGGGGATTTCAGCCGGGTGCTGTTGCTGGCCTTCAATGGAGACTATTTGACTTCGGTCGCGTCGATGCGGAGGTCAAGCAAGCGAAGGGCGCGAACGCCGAAGCCCTCTTGCGATACCGGAGTTCGGTGCTGCGTGCCACCGAAGACGTCGAAGATTCGTTCAGCCTTCTCGCACAGTCAGAAGTTCGACGAGACGAAATAGTCGTCGAAATAGCGGCGCTGCAAAGAGCAAGAGACCATTCCGTACTCATTTGCCGATGAACCGACAGTGCCGCATCAAGGTTAGTTCTGAAGAAACCGCAGGGTTTGGTCGAGAAATGCGCTGTGATACTGGAAGATAGCTCCATGTCCAGCATCAGGAAAGATGCTCAACTCAGAGTGTGGCAACTTGCGCGCTAACTCCACCGAATTGATCGTTGGCACCATCACGTCGGTGTCGCCGTTCGCAACCAGCACCGGGTGTTGGATACGGTCCAACGAGGTCGGCTCAAGCGCCATACCCCACTTGGTAATCGCGGTCACCTGAGCAACGATAGTCTCTTGTGTTGCAGGCAGATCGCGGTCCTGTTGTCGAGTGTCGAGACGCTGGAGAAATTCCGCAGCCGCCTTCTGGGCGTCTTGAGACTGTGTGAAAAAGAGCAACTGCTTCGGATGCTTCTTCTCGGCTGTTGCCCTGGCCACGGCGTTCTGCAACACGGCGCCCACGTTGCTGACCCCTTCGCCGCCGGCGGCCGAAGTGCCTGCGAGAATCATTTTGCGCACGAGATCGGGATGTTTTTGCGCGATGACTTGAGCGATGAATCCACCGATTGAGAAGCCAAGCAAGTCGGTCTTCCTAAGCCCCAAAGCTCGAATGAAGGCCACTGCATCCGTTGCCATATCATCGATGGTGTCCGGTGTTGCGCCTTTGGAGGCTCCGACTCCACGGTTATTGAAGGCGATGACGCGGTGTTTCTGGGCCAGGCTGTCGATAGTTCTCGGGTCCCAATCGTCGAGAACCGCCGTTAGATGGTGAAGCAGGACGATCGGAATGCCATTCTTTTCGCCCGTCTCTCGATACGCGAAGGAAGTCCCGTTTACGTCAACCGTCTTGGTAACCGCATCAACATAACCATTAGTCATCGTTTTATCTCCCGTCATTTAATTTGGTAGACAGACACATCGAATAGGCTGAGATCCTGTCTGTCAAATGCTTGGATTATCAACGAGACCGATCGGTCGCATATTAAGTTGCAAAAGTGAAGATCTTCGTTGGTGCCATAGAAATGTTCCCTGTGGTATATGCGACCGGCTGGTCCCGGCGTTGTCTTTATAGAACGGGTAATCCCGTGATTCATCCTGGGACCGCTCGGTCTCATCCAACCTTGGTACTGTGTGAGATCAGCGACCAGACGGTCGCTGCATCAACTTCACGGAGAGTGACAAGGGTGCGCAAAGGCGAGGAGACACGGCAGGAAATCATTCGTAAAGCGGCCCCAATCTTCAATCGGAAAGGGTATAGCGGCGCCGCACTTTCCGATCTCATGCGCGCTACGGGGCTAGAGAAAGGGGGCATCTACCGGCACTTCTAGAGCAAAGAAGAGCTTGCGGGAGACGCCTTCGACCACGCGTGAGAACACGATGGAACGGTCTTTGGTTGTACCGTCCTTGTACCGCGAGTTTTGAACCAAAAGTTCTGAAAAACCACTGGATTTAGCATTGCGAGAGGCTTGGCAGATCGCTCCAGCTATGCCGGCTTCACGGTAGCAATCCGGTCAACTTCCTCGAAGCCCGTTTCTGGACCCCTAGGGCGAGGCCCTGAGGGGTTCCTGGATTACTTCCGCATTGCCGACCATCCTGGAGCTGAGCGATTTCGTTCTACACCACGGCGTTTTTCACGTCGAACAACTGGGTGGAGACTGACGGTTGTTCGACTTGAAGTGAACATGCTTCGTCAGAACTGTTCGAGCCGCACCAAACCGAACACGGCATGGAATCGCTCGCAGTAGATAACGGCCGCATTGTATTTCTGTAAATCGACAGATACAGGAAGATCGTAATTCTGATCTCCTTCGTTCCCTTTTAAGGACCCGAGTTCAACGCTATCAAGTTGGCCTTTCACAATCTCTTGTGTGAGATTCGCTTGATCACTCCGCGCCAGGACAACGTGTACGTCCGGGCCATTCGAGGTCGAGAAATCTGTCAGACGAAGATATTGCTTGCCATCGGGGGTCCTATAAATTGTCGCTCGCCCGCTCGTTTGGTGCGCCTTACCTTCCAGGCGTCCGGTATAAAGTGGTTGAGGATCGGTGCTCGAAGCGAACGGTGCGGGCTCGCTGACCCTCTGATTAATCCAGAGCTTCTCGGGCCGGAAGGCCCACCAAGCCGCGACCAGAATCGGAAGACCAACCGCGGCCAAGATCCACTTTCTATGCAACACCCAAGAACCTACGTGCGTATTCATGGTTTCTCCTTTGAATATATGAGTCGGGCAGGTTCACCTGCCCGATTCGATTGCAGTGAGTATGTGAGTCTCTTAGAACTTCTCGAGAGGTGCAGCGCCGAAGTTGGCATCGAACCGCTCACAGTAGATAGAAACGGTTTGGAATTTGCTCAAGTCCGTGTCGCCGGGTATTTCGTAGTTCTGGTCGCCCTCATTCCCCTTCAGATTGCCCAGCTCAACTCGCTCGGTGCTACTCTTGAGAAAATTGGCGTTGTCGTCAGCGTCCTTGGCCGCGATCAGAATCACGTGTACGTCGGGCCCGTTGGACGTCTTGAAGTTTGTCAGGCGGAGAACCAGCTTCCCGTCTGCCTCCTGATAGATCGTGGCGCGGCCCGAAGTGCCGTGCACTTTGCCGTGAAAGCTGCCAGTCTCCAGAGTCTTGGCTTTCTCTTCATGCTTCATGTTGTCTTGCGCGTACGCCGACGTTCCGAATGTGAATGCCAGCGCAGCGAGTGCCAGCAGTGTCTTGATGTTCCGAATCATAATGAGTTCTCCTTTTGCATGTAGTTTTGCGATGAGCACCTGCGGCACTCATACGCGATAGGACACATCCGAGGGGCAAAGGTTACATTCCCACCCCGAGAAACTCCTCGGCCGTTTGCTGAGCCGTTAAAGTGTAGATAATATTTCTGTTCCGCCGGAGCAGATGATTAGGAGGGGGCTAAAGACAAATGGACGATACTTACCGAATCAACGTTGCGAAGACAGAATTTCGAGACGGGTACAACTGCGGAAACGTGAACCAATTGCTCTCTGTCTTCGAGGAAGAAGGCTTTACGGACATGTCCGAAGACGGCCCGAGCCATTATGGCAAGGCGGCGAGGGAAGCCCTTCGCGAGCGTTCGTCTGAGTTGTTCGCGGAATATTCAGTAAAACTGACGGTGATCGTCAACGCTATCGTGGTTCTCGGCAACACTGCGTACGACTTCGGCTGGCACGAGTTCACGCTGAATCCCAAGAATGGAGGAGAGAGGATCCGTAGGCGGCATCGATATTTTGAATTGTGGAACAAGAACTCGTCAGGCGACTGGAAGATTTCTCTCTTCATCAACAATGCTGATATTCGCGAAGAACTGGGTGGCCAGGTGAGCCATTGGTTCCTCAGCGAAGACTGGTCAGGAGCCACCAGCAATTCTACGAGACTATGAAAAAGCCCGTATAGGCTGGTACTTAATCCTTTAGCTTGCTGTAAAGGCGCTGACTGAAACCCGGCGGCAGGTCGTACTCGACACCATCTGCCAGCAGTTTCACAACATTCTTGGTTCCGTCGAGAACGGCCGTGCAGTGGGCGCAGACTTTTAAGTGAGCCTCCATCCGCGCGCGCAAGTCGGGATCTATCGCAGCATCGATGTAATTGGAGATCTCTCGCCAGACCTCGACGCAGCTTATCTCAATCATACTCATAGGACACATCCGCCCGCATTTTGTTTCAAACTTTCGGTGTGCCGATTTACCAAGGCCGTACCTTTTTATACTCCGCCTTACCGGTGGTCCAGCTACCATCAATCCCCGGCGCTAGCGCGTCTCGCATCTGCAGACGGGCTCGCAACAGGCGGGTTTTTACGTTCCCCTTGGAAATTCCCAAAGCCCGAGCCGTTTCCTCGGTACTGAAGTGCTGCACGTCCCGGAGTATTAGCACTTCTCTGTACTTAGGAGGCAAACCGGCGATCGCGTGTTTGAGCGCTTGCCTTAACTCTTTTCCTTGCAATGCCTCGGAAGGGACCTCGCGCCAGTCGGCAAAGTCCTTCGGAAGATACTCGCCTTCCTCATCGGTCCGCGGCTCATCGACGGATTCATATAGATGACGGCGATCCTTCCTCAATTTGAGCCGCGCTTCGTTAATCGTAATCTGAATGAGCCAAGTACTGAACTTGGCCTCGCCTCTAAATCGTGCCAGGTTAGAAAATGCTTTTAGAACAGCTTCTTGAGACACTTCTTCGGCATCTGCGGGATTATTCAGAATCGATATCGCGGCAGCGTATACCGCTTTCTCATATGGGCGCACGAGGCCGTAGAACGCCTCTTTGTCACCCTGGCAAACCCGCTGAATGAGTTCGGCTTCACTCGCGTCAAAGGGCGGCTTGGCTACACCCATCGCTGGTTCTCCCATATCGCCGCGTTGAAGTCTCGGATTCACGGAAGGTCGAAGAAGGTCGACCCATGCACAACGCACCGGTGAGTTCGCTCATTATAAGGTGATGAGATCAAAATCAAAAGCTTCCAGTCCGTGTTTCATCACAGCCAGCGGCTATCGTCGGAGGACTCGAATAAGAACCACTGTAATCTTCTTCGGAGTTGACAATCCCACTACTGCACTCCGGGCTCTGGGGTCGTGGCTGCGCTGGCAACTCCACGACCCCGTTTCGAGCTCGACGGCTTTGCTCTTCGTGAGTTAGTGCATGTGGTCCTGGTTGAGACAAAGCTCGCTATTCCGCGCTGGTTGGTTTTGTCAACTTGCGCTCCAAGAAGTCGTGAATCGCTCTCGCAATCTCCTGAGCATGGGTTTCGAGCGCAAAATGGCCGGTGTCGTAGAAGCGCACTTCGGCGTTCGGAATGTCACGCTTGAACGCTTCCGCGCCGGGAGGCAGGAAGAACGGATCGCTCTTGCCCCAGACCGCGAGCAACGGCGGCCGTTTTGTGCGGAAATATTCCTGGAACTTGGGATAGAGCGCGACATTGCTGGCATAATCCAGAAACAGGTCGAGCTGGATCTCATCGTTGCCGGGCCTGGCGAGCAGCGCGGAGTCGAGAGTGTACGCCTCCGGCGCCACCTGTGTCTCGTCCTGGACGCCGTAGAGGTATTGAGACTTGGTCGCCTCCGGTGTGAGGAAGTCGCGCAGGGCAGCACGATTCTCCGCGGTTGGCTCCTTCCAGTATTTCTGGATCGGGTTCCAGCCCTGGCTTAGGCCTTCCTCATAAGCATTGCCATTTTGCGAGATGATAGCGGTGATCCGCTCGGGATGAGCCGAAGCGAGACGGAGCCCCACCGGCGCGCCGTAATCGAAAACGTAAATCGCGTAGCGCTCCAGACCGATTGTCTGGGTGAAGCGGTCGATGACCTTGGCCAGGTTCTCAAACGTATAGCGGAACCGTTTGCGGTCTGGTGCGTCCGAGAAGCCGAAGCCCGGCAGATCGGGTGCCACCACATGATAGCGGACGGCCAGCGCCGGAATGAGGTCACGGAACATGTGCGACGACGTGGGGAAGCCGTGCAATAGGAGTATGGTTGGGGCGGTTTTCGAACCGGCTTCACGATAAAAAATCTTGGAGCCGTCGACGTTGGCATGTTGATAACTGGTCATAATGTGTCTCCTCAGAAGATTTGATCGAGCGTCACCCGACGAGGGCGCCGTTTTCAGCGACGTTTGCGCGTACATATCATCAGATTACCTAACCGATACAAAGATTCATTATCGGTGTTATCATTGATAGGGGTCGAAATATGAGCCGGGTTAGCACAATCCACAATTCCGACTGGAGAGACGGGTTCCTCTTCGTCGGCAACCAGTTGGCTCTGGATTTCCTGAACACGCGTCCTGTCCAGAACGGCGGGCCCATGGAGTTGCTCCCTGATTTCAGCGCGCTCTTGCGCTGGTTTCAGGCAGCTGAGCTACTCAGCGCTCGCGACGTGGCGGATCTTCAGCAAAAATGGGGAAAATCGGCCCGAGTTCAGCGCACCTTGGAAGCCGTGCGTGAACTGCGGGAGAAGCTGAGGAAGGAAATCCTTGCCTGGGAACGTGGCGGTGCAGTTCATCACTCCACTGTAGACGAGCTAAATAGAATCATGGCGGCCCATCCCATGCGTACCCGGCTGAAGGCGAGAGGAAGTGCCCCCGCGACGGAGCTGTGGTTCGAACCGCGCCAACCCGAAGACTTATTTGCCCCGCTGGCGCACGGCACGGCGACGTTGTTGGCCAATGTGGATCGCAGCCGCGTCCGCAAGTGTGATCAGTGTGTACTGCACTTTCATGACACCAGCAAGAAGGGAACGCGACGCTGGTGCAGCATGCAACTATGTGGGAACCGCCTCAAGGTCGCAGCCTACGCAGCTCGCCAACGCATGCGGGCTCACGAATGACCACATGATCCTGCTACCAGCCTTTGATACTTGGCGGTAGGACGGGCGATCCAGAAGTGTGCAAGTCCTCTGAAGTCTGCGTGCGGGAAGTTGGAAGCCCCACAGTTCTTGCGGCAGCATTGTGGGCCGATGACGGGCGATGCGGAAATTACCCGAAGGCCGACACCGGATCGATCGGTGGTTTTCGGCCAGCGAGACGTGGAGTTGTCCAGAAGTCGGCTTCGAGGAAACGTGCTACTGCCGATTGCGAACGTCTTGCTGAGGACCGCGAGCCAGAATGGCCCAGCCTACGATTCCGATTTCTTTCGCCGCTGGTTCCAAGTGCGCCTTGTAGAGTGAACCTGGCCAGTACGGCAGTTTGCCTTCGCTGTGTGGGCTGGTGGATACCGATTTAGAACAAGCCCGATCCACTTCTCCGGTTCCACTACTTTTATTTTTCCTCTTGCATTTTCTTGCAAACTAACTTGGTGTGCCCCGTTTTTGAATCGATAACAGTGGTCACGGGCAGACAACTGCAGGTCACCGTGTTGGCATTTTCCTGCTTGACGATTACGCAGTGTTCGATGATTTCGGCGGTGGCTGGTGGCAACTGGCTACGTATTGGAGGTGGGGTCGCCGACACCGGCTGCTTCTTCGCCGCGCAACCGGTCAGAAGCAGGTAAAACACCAGACAAGCTATCCTCATGCCCTTTGTTTGCGCTCTCTCGTGCCCGCTTGTCGATGGCAATCTTGGTTACACCCCCGGACGCTGACACGGTGCAAAGGCGGGCAGCAAAGTACGGCGGAGAACACCAACGACCGGGTCGTTAGTGCAATCGCGATTTAAAGCCAACTACAGGCTAGGGACCGCTGGTCTAGCGATGCAATCGCTCGCTAAGAAACCAGAAGCCGGCGCTGCAACCAAGGCCGAAGATGAGTAGTGGAATGCCGATCACCCAATATCGTCCGTAAATCGAAACAGGGTCCCAACCGACCGACCCGTTTGAGGCAATTCCCAGAACATGCCTGTCGTATATAGAGAGCGACACGAGCAGTAAGGCCAGCGACAGAACAATCGTCAACACTCCAGTGGCAAGACTCCCGAAAAACAGCAGTACCCAGCGCATGAGGCATTCTAAGCCTGAAAGCTGATCAACGAGTGTAATGGTGATATTTCGCCAAGAACGAGCACTGTGCATTTCGGATTGCAGCAACGAGGATAAGCGGATCACGTCCCGGCTGAAGGCGCTACGACGTGGCCACGAATGCGTAAGGTGAGGGGCAACACACCTGCAATCACCAGCGCCGCCACCAAAACTGCAAAGCCAGACCTGAACGAATGGGTTCGTGCGGCCTGATAGCCGACGAACGCCGGGCCGAGAAAGCCCCCGAGCCCCGACGCGAAACAGTTGATGGTGCCGGTAGCCATCGCCGCCGCGGAATCACAAAGGAATGCGGACGGCATGGCCCAGAAGCTGGGCAAAAAGGCGAGCAGGCTGGCGGCGGCAATTGAGAGTAGGAGAAGAGAAGGTACGGTTCCCCAATCCGCCACGCTTAACACCAGGAACGCAGCCGCCGTCACCCACAGCGGAATCGCCGTGTGCCAGCGCCGTTCCGCTGTACGGTCGGAATGCCAGCCGTTCACCTGCATGGCAACAAAACCAAGCAGGTTCGGCAAGGCCACGAGTAGAGTTACCTTGAAATCGCTCAGTCCCGACACGCGCTTGAGCATGGTGGGTAGCCAAAAGGCCAAGGCGTGCGCCGAGCCATTCTGCACCAAGTGCACGGCAGTCAGGATGAGAACGTCGCGATGCCGGATCGCCTCCCAAACGGTATAGGAGCGGACGGATTTCTTGGCCCGCTTTTCGCTCTCCAGTTGATTGATAACCCACGCCCGCTCATCGGTGGGCAACCACTTTGCCTGATGCGGCCAATCGGTCAGATAAAACCAAGTCATCACGCCGAAGAACAGCGCTGGCATACCTTCCAGAATGAACAACCACTGCCAGCCTCGCAGTCCGCCCCAGTGAACGCCCAGCAGCAAACCCGATATTGGGGAACCGACCGCGAACGATAAGGGAATGGCAGCCATGAAAGTGGCCACTGCCTTGGCGCGATCTTCATAGATGAACCAGTGGGTGAGATACACAATGATCCCGGGGAAGAATCCCGCCTCCGCCAATCCCAGCAAAAACCGCGCGGTATAGAACTGATGCGGTGTGTGGATAAAGGCTATCCCCATCGTAACGAGCCCCCAGGAGATCATGATGCGCGTGAGCCAGCGCCGTGCACTCCAACGCTCCATGATCATGGTGCCGGGAATTTCCAAAATGACGTACCCGATAGAGAAGATGCCCGCCCCGAACCCAATCACGCGATAGTCGAAGCCGAGATCGTGCGGCATTTGCAGGGCCGCAGTGGCAAGATTCGTGCGATCAAGGTAAGCAATTACGTAAAGCAGGAACACATACGGCAGAAGACGCAAGGCAATCCGGCGGCGAGCGCGGCGGGCAACGTCATCGACGGCAATGGCTGAGGCAGACAATTTTTCTTTCTGCGAAGATCGGATTAGCTGGGAGAGCGCCCCACCCGAAAAGTCATGCGATTATAAACCGAGTTCCCTGCGGTTGGCTGGGGTGACTGGGCCTCTTTCGCGAAGCCGCAGCTTTCACCTGCATCGCGATACCTGTCGCAACCATGTTTCAACAACTATCGGCCCAAATGTGGGGTGTCGCACTTCCGGCCCGTTGAGTCTTTGGAGCAGAGATCCTATTCTTGTCTTGAGCGAAAGTAGATGAAGGTGTAGCCTTCACGAACCGGAACGCCCGTGATGGGTACGCCCTCCCCAAGGAGTGCCGATGAAGGACGCTTACGAAGTTTTGCAGCAGAAAGAAGCAGGCCTTGCC